>Ga0208427_1001383_pt1 | contig 10404 bp, 17 predicted proteins | sample DEB08_DNA_FD_184532 | JGI IMG/M metagenome (GOLD analysis project Ga0208427, IMG submission 184532) | Aqueous microbial communities from the Delaware River and Bay under freshwater to marine salinity gradient to study organic matter... | ecosystem: Environmental > Aquatic > Marine > Coastal ...
GCCTACAAACCTAAACTTATTGTCATAGACGGAGGGCTTGACAAATGATTACTAAACAACTAAACCTGAAGATACTTGATATGTGTGAGAAGATACTGCCTAACACTCGTATGGCTAACAACACAGAACTCAAGAACTTACTATCTGAAATTCGTACAGCACTAGAGGAGACAAAATAATGTTTGTATGTTTCGCAACTAAATCACTTAACGATGGCACACGTGGCTTCCGCTTTAACTTCGCAGGCATCAAGGGTCTGGCACGTAAGCGTAAGCCACGTTCACCCAAACGCTATGGCATTCAGAAGGGTGTATGTATGACAGGCTACCACTTCGGTAAGCTCAGCGTGTACATCGAACAGTCTGGCAACAAGCGTGGCTCACGTAAGGTGCGTCACTTTGCAGGCTAAACTAGTGGGGCTTCTGCCCCGCCTTTACTTATACATAGGAGAACAACAATGCCTAACTGGTGTATGAATACAATCACTGTCAGTGGAACCAAAGAGAAGATGGATGCTCTGGTTGCTGCTGCTCAAGAAGATAAACTACTAGAGTTCCTTAACCCTATCGGTGAGTGGGATTACCACAAAGCGTGGGAAGAATGGGGTACTAAGTGGGAGGTCAGAGAAGCTACTGTCGATGGGCCTGAAGAGATAGAAGGTGATTACTTTGCCTACCTAAGCTTTGATACTGCGTGGAGTCCACCTATTGCAGCGTACCGTAATGCTCAGGAGATTCACGACATCAAGATATCTGCATCATACTATGAGCCAGGTATGTGCTTTGTAGGTCTATATGATTTAGATGAGGACAGTTGTTACGAAGTAGACTATACTAATGATGACTGGGCTGATGATATACCTAATGATCTGATCTCTGAGTGGGGTTTAGATGATGACTATGAAAGTTGGAAAGAGTATCAAGAGGAGTATGAAGATGCCTAACTATGATGATCCACGTTTGTCACCTATCAATGAGGAGCATAATCGTGTAGCTCGTGCTATCGACGATGCTGACTGGGATGGTGAGTTCGATGAGGCTGATGCTTTACGTCAAGAGCTACGCCACATTGATGCACTACGTGACAAGGGGGAACTGTATGTTCCAAATTTTTAAAGACCTACTGCTATTCTGTGCTATCGTACTTATAACGTGCATCACTGTAGGTGTAGGCTTGGGAGCTATATGATATGGAAGGACAAGAGGATGACCCGTCTGATGACGTTACGCACTGGGTTGGTAACCTACCTGAGCAGGGTACTGACAGCAGTGAGTGTACTACTAAACGTACTCTTGGGAGGCAAAAACAATCAGACCTTCAGTGCAAGGAACTATCAGTGGCAGAAGGACGGAAAACCCAACATCGTTTATCTAATTGATTTACTATTAGGTAAAGGTCACTGCGTAGAGTGTTGGGCATACTGGAAAGTGAGGAAGAAATGGTAAAGTACAAGAGACTGGAGTTAAACAAAAGCACTAAGCTGAGTGATGCGGTTGATCAGTACTTACACAGCAAGCCATATGCTGAGCTATCAGGTACAGTGCAGTACAAGTATGAGCGTTCACTTACTCGTGCATGCGATACCTCTGTACAGAATGGCAAGCAGCTAGGTAATATTCGCCTGGGTGACATCATGTTCAAGCACATCACGTATGCTTACGACAGATGGGTAGAAGAGAACGGACCCAGCGCAGCTAACTACACAGCTGCTGCCTTGAGTGTTGTATTCAATACAGCTATGCGTCACGAAGCTATGCTTGCTAACCCAGTCTCTCTGCTACGCCGCAAGACTACCAAGCCACGCAAAGTAAAGTGGGAACGTAGTCAGGTTACTGCTTTCTTAGATGTAGCTTACTCTAAGTGGAAGTACCGTAGCATTGGTCTGATCGTACACATGGCATACGAATGGGGTCAGCGCTTAGGTGACATGCGTCTGCTTGAGTGGGATGCTATCGACTTCGACAACCATCGTGTAGACATCACACAATCCAAGCGTGGTGCTGAGGTACACCTACCTATACCTGACGATCTCTTAGCTATGCTCAAGGCACAGCATGAATACTTCAACTTCCAGAAGTATGTAGCACCACAACCTAACCCAAAGGGTGGACACTACCCGCCTTACAATGAGCTAGGTATTCACGATGTAGTTAACAGAGTTAAAGCAGAGGCAGGACTACCTGCTGAACTACAAGCCAGAGACTTACGCCGCACTGCTATCACTGAGATGGTAGAGGCAGGCGTTGATGCTGTAGGTATCATGCAAGTGAGTGGGCACCAGGACATCGCAAGTATCAAGCCTTACCTGGTCAATACATTCAGTGGTGCGTCAGCTGCACTAGCCAAGCGTAAAGGAATAAAAGAATGAACATCAGAGGGTTCCTAGATACTCTTGACTTAAAGGATGGAGACTCCTTACGTCTCGACTGCCCTAGTTGCAGAGGACGTAATACCTTCACATGCTTCAAGGATGGCGGTGAGTATGTTTACAACTGCTTCAAGCTAGACTGTACACTCAAGGGTGCATACGCTACAGACATGACTGTCGAGGAACTAAAATTGCGTATGGCTAAACCAAGAAACGCTAATGAAAACAAAGAGTTACAGCCCTTAGTTTATCCAGAATATGTAGTACAGCCAACTTCGGAACATGTACTACTGCACAAGTTCATCGACAAGTATGACCTGCACAATGAGGGCTTGATGTATGACGTGAAGGACAGACGTGCTGTGTTTCCTATCCACTACAACGGTAGACTACTGGATGCTGTGGGACGTGCGCTTGATGGTGCTGTACCTAAATGGTATCGCTACTCAGGCCAAGCTGACTTCTTTACTAAGCGAGTTAACCCTGATGCAGATGTAGCTGTAGTAGTTGAGGATGTGATAAGTGCGATAAAAGTGTCACACTTTGCACCCAGCGCAGTAGGTTTTGCCATACTAGGTACATCACTTAATGTTACAATAATGAAACATTTAGGTGAGTTTCGTGAGGTAGTTATAGCGTTAGACAGGGACGCTACACACAAGACCTTGCAATACAAGCGAGAGGTAGAGCTATGGACTGGCCTACCTACAAGAGCATTACTACTTGACGACGACATCAAGTATGGTGTACAAGATGATATAATGAGATTAAAGGAGATGCTATAATGGTTTGGGTTTTAGTTTGGTTTCAAATGACAAACAGCCAAGGCGTAGAATACTATCAGATAAACAACTACGCTAAGGAAGAGGAATGCATTCAAGCATTAGATGATGCACAAGTATTAGTTACCCATCAGGGTGAAGCAGTAATTTGTTTAGAGGTAAATGTAAAATGATTGAAGTAACATACATAGATCATATGGGTTCAGACTTATCTGTAGTTAACGCAGCACGTGTCAGCTTCGGTAAGAAAAGCGAATGGATGCCACGCATACACTACGGTGAGCAGCTAGTGTTGAAACCTAAAGACGCTAAGCTAATCAAGTATCTAGCTAAGCATAAACACAAGTCACCATTCAACCACACGTTTGTTACATTCCACGTCAAGGCACCTATCTTTGTAGCACGTCAGCTTCAGAAGCACGAGTATATGCCGTGGAATGAAATCAGCCGTAGGTATGTGGATGATGATCCTGAGTTTTACTTTCCCCTTACGTGGAGAGGACGTAGTACTGACAAGAAACAAGGTAGTGAGGGTGAGGTGAAGAGCAACTTCAACATCAACTATCACACTATGACCGCACTGAAAGGGTATCAACAAATGTTAGACGAAGGTGTAGCACCAGAGCAAGCACGTATGGTATTGCCACAGTCTATGATGACTGAGTGGTACTGGTCAGGCACACTGTTCGCCTTTGCTAAGATGTGTAGCCTACGTTTGAAGTCAGACACACAAGAAGAGACACAGTTAGTAGCACAGAAGGTTGCTTTGACTATGGCTAAGATATATCCTGTATCGTGGGATGCATTAATGGAGTACGCAGAATGACTAAAACAATTACACAAGTTAAGGTACTAGCTGATCTAATCACATCGAAAGGGGAAAGATTTGAGGGGTTATTGCCACTAACCATAACTATTGAAGATGGAATGCTTACATTAGGCACCCTAAATGGCCCTGACATGTGGAGAGAGAAACTTGAGAAGCTAACAGGAGAAGGATGATGACTGACGCTGGTATGATTGGAGTAGAACAAGTAGAGCAACACGAGGATGGCAGTGCCACATATCAGTTCCACCTTGATAACAACTGTGCCAAGCTACTGCAGGAAGAAGGACTGAAGCTAGTCTTGTATTGTGCAGCAGCCAAGCTAGACTTGCAGGTAGTCTATGACTTTATAGAAGATCACATAAGCTCTGAGACAGACGAGCTTACAGAGTATAAGTTTGGTACTGATGACACAAACAAGTGTGTATCTTGTGGAGGCCCAGCGCTTGAGGGTGACTGGTGTAGCTTCTGCTTAGAGGAGGAATAGTTTTTTGTTAGACTTACATTTTATTTACGGTCTGTTAGTTATGTATGGCTTGGGTGCTATCCTATTGTTGTACATTACAGATGCAGCTGATCCTGATAGACCTAACGCACACATATGGCTAGCCTTGACTTGGCCTTTCATTACAGTACTGACTGTACTAGAGGACTTAGTACTACGAAGTAGAGGAGACTACGACGATGAGTGAGACAGCGTTACTACGTACCCTGTTAGACAAAGAGTTCTATGACAACCACAAAGGCATACGTTGCCCTGATGAGTTGTTCACTAAAGATATGCGTAAGATCAAGCAAGCCTTAGATCAAGCTATGGATGTATACGATAAGTCAGTCAGCCCTGCTGAACTGGAGTCGTTGTTCTTTACAGCTAACCGCACTATGACTACAGCTAACAAGGAGACATACAAGCAGTTGTTCAAACGCATAGAGAACGAAGAGCCTATGCACGAGGAGATTGCTACTGAGGTTATGTCTCGTCTATTTCAACAGCACGTAGGTGAGAAGGTAGCTAACCTTGGGTTCAAGTATGTGAATGGCGAAGAGAATAACTTGGAGTCACTGCGTACTTTGCTCGACGATTACAAGGATAACTTTACCCCCAACCTCAACATTAAGTTCGAGGACATTGAGCTAGACACTGTGCTTGACGGTATTCAGATTGAGAGCCAGTGGAAGATGAACATTCCTAGCCTGCGACAACGTGTCGAGGGTATCAGTGGTGGTCACTTAGTGATGGTGGGTGCACGTCCTAACACAGGTAAGACTACATTCCACGCATCTCTTATCGCTGCACCGAATGGCTTTGCTCATCAGGGTGCTAAGTGTCTTGTGCTTACCAACGAAGAGAAGTATGTACGTGTAGCTGCACGTTATGTACAGGCATCATCAGGTATGAACATCAAGCAGATCGTAGAGAACAAAGCCCTAGCTCTGACACGGTACAATGCAGTCAAGCAGAACGTGCAGATGAAGGACAGCACAGGTAAAGATATGAACTGGGTTGAGGCTGTAGTGAAGAGCTACCGTCCTGACATTGTAGTGCTAGATATGGGTGACAAGTTTGCTAACCGTACTGGTGACAAGTCAGACATCTACTTGAAGGATGCAGCTATCCACGCACGTAACATTGCTAAGCTGTACGACTGTGCAGTGATCTGGATGTCACAGCTGAGTGCTGTAGCTGAGGGTGTAGTGCAACCTGATATGTCAATGATGGAGGGCAGTAAGACAGGCAAGGCTGCTGAAGCTGATCTGATGATACTGATCTCTAAGAACAGACAAGTTGAGGGTGTTGACTCAGATGAGGACTTGACACGATACTTAACTATTGCTAAGAACAAACTCGACGGTGGGTGGCACGGACGTATCACCTGTGAGTTAGACGGAGACATAGCGCAGTACAGCGCATAAAGAGGAGAGTAGAGTGAGGACAGTATTAGACGTAGAAAACAACAGCCAGAAGATAGAAGGTAAGACTATACTTGATCCTTGGCAACCTGGTAACATACTTGTACAGGTAGGCACTCTCAATGTAGATAACACAGATGAGATGCACATCTTGAACTTCGATCACACTGAAGCTAAGGACACGACAGGTGGTGCAGCATTCGTGCTACAAGCAGTGCTTGACGAGACTACCTTGTTGATTATGCATAACGCACGTCACGACTTGCCTTGGCTATGGGAGTCAGGCTTCAAGTATGATGGCTTGATATACGACACATTGATTGGTGAGTACCTACTACTGCGTGGGGTCAAGCGAGGCTTGGGTCTGGGTCATTGTGCTGAGGTGCGTAACTTACCATCATACAAACTAGACACACTCAAAGAGTACTACAAGAAAGGCTACAACACAGATGAGATACCACTGGCTGAACTTACAGAGTATCTTGTGGGTGACTTGAATGTGACACGTGAGTTGTTCCTAGCACAGGAGCACGACTTCTCACAGCCAGAGAGTAAGTCAATGATACGTGTACGTGACATCAGTATGAAGGTATGTATGACTCTGTGTCTTATGTATCAGCGTGGCTTCAAGGTAGATCGTAATGCATTAGAGCAGGTACGTGAAGAGTTCGAGCAAGAGAAGGTTGAACTAGAGACACGCATCAACGCTAAGGTACGTGACCTGATGGGTGACACGCCTATCAATATGTCATCCCCTGAGCAGAAGTCTCAAGTGATCTACAGCAAGAAGCCTAATGATAAGAAAGAATGGGCTGCACTGTTTGAGCACGTCAACACAGTTGATGAGTATCGCTCTACTGTCAAGGCTAACTCTACTCACGTGATGAAGACTAAAGCTTACACGTGTCCTACGTGCAACGGCGCTGGGCATACATACAAAGTAAAGAAGGATGGCACCAAGTACGCTAGACCTAACAAGTGCAAGGACTGTGAAGCACGTGGCTACAAACTAGAAGAGACTAACCAAGTAGCAGGTCTCAACTTCTTCCCACCTAACAAGGACTGGGTTAGCGACAGTGGGTTCTCTACATCCAAGGGTAACCTTGATATACTTATCGCTACAGCTAGATCAAAAGGTATGCTAGAGGCTGAGGCTTTCCTAGCTGATCTACGTAGGTTGAACGCTATCACTAGCTACCTGAATAACTTTGTAGGTGGTATCAGTTTGTTCACTAAGCCTGACGACTTCCTGCATGTTGATCTATCTCAGACAACAGCAGCTACTGGACGGTTCAGTGGACGTAACCCTAATATGCAGAACATGCCACGAGGCAACACCTTTCCTATCAAGAAGGTCTTTGTGTCTCGCTTCGATGGTGGCTACGTGATGGAGGCAGACTTTGCCCAGCTTGAATTTAGAACAGCAGCGTTCCTCGCACAGGACGAGACAGCAATGCAAGAGATCGCCACAGGGTTCGACGTGCACAGTTACACAGCGCAAGTTATCACTGATGCTGGTCAACCAACGACACGCCAAGAAGCTAAGGAGCACACCTTCGCACCCCTCTTTGGCGCTACTGGTTATGGAAGACCCAAGGCTGTCGCAGCGTATTATGAACACTTCACAGAGAAGTACAAAGGCGTAGCTAAGTGGCACAAGAAGCTAGCCAAGGAAGCAGTTAACCTCTTGAAGATTACTAACGTGAGTGGTAGGCAGTATGCTTTCCCTGACTGTAAGCGTAGAGAGAATGGCAGCGTAAGTCATATGACTAACATCAAGAACTATCCAGTGCAGGGCTTTGCTACTGGTGATGTGGTGCCAGTCGTACTGATGGAGATAGAGGAGAGGCTCAAGGGTTTGCAGTCCTGCTTAGTCAATACAGTACACGACTCAGCTGTAATAGACATCCACCCAGACGAGAAGGAGTATGTTATTGCTATGATAAACACACTGAACGATGATCTCAATCGTATCATCGAAGAAGCTTACGGAGTAGAGATGAATGTGCCTCTATTATTAGAAGCAAAAATCGGTCCGAATTGGCTTGACACTAAGGACGTTTAGTGTTATAACTACGACTCTTTGAAACTGTGTAAATGTGAAAGGATACACAATGAGTAACAATCAAATCGCACTGGCTACAGAAGGTAAATCATTGGCAGAGATGATGGGGCTGGCTGAGAACTCAAGTGGTAAGCGTTCAATGCTACCTCGCTTCAGTCAAATCCATTCGCCTGTCAAAGGTGAGATCGAAGTCAACGGTAAGACAGTCAAAGTCGATGCCGTTCCAGCTGGTGCATACAAGCTTACACAATCAGACGACAAGATCGTGTACGCTACAAACCCGAAGGTTCGCATCTTCGCCCAGCGCCAGCAGTGGACACGTTGGGACTCTCAAGCTAACGAGATGATCAAGACTGTTCTAGTTAACAACTTGAATGGTGACCTAAAGGATAACACTGGTGGCTTCAACGCAGGCCGTCCATCAGGATATGTCGAAGACTTCAAGTCTCTACCTAAAGAGACACAGCAGTTGATGCGTGACACTAAGCGCACCAAGGTAGTCTTCGGTACTGTAGTGATGGAAGGTGCTATGGATGAGCAGGGTAATCCTATTGATGATTCATCTATCACAGCACAAGAGATTCCATTTGTGTTGGACGTGAAGAGCCGTGGTTCTATCAAGGCTGTTGATGATGCACTCAAGAAGATTGAGCGTAAGAATGCACTGCCTTTGCAGTACTACCTTACACTTGGTGCTGATCTACACGAGATGCCTAACGGTAGTGAGTACGCTACATTCACGCTTGACCTTGCAGACAAGCACGAGCTAGACGAGTCAGACAAAGACATCTTGGATAGCTTTATGGATTGGATTGCAGGTATGAATGGTTACATCAATGACCAACACGAAGAGCGTAGCGGTGGCACTATGTCAGCTAAAGCTGAAGCGGTGATCAACGACATCGTGGAAGTCGAGGTTGCAGCAGAATGAACCACACAGCTGAGCTAGCACTACACACCTTTCTACAGAAAGCACTTGCGGGTGAGACTACAGTTGATGAAGCTGTGATCGAACAGGTAGGTAAAGACGTAGCGGATGCTGTACGTAAGCAGTTCAGCGGCGGTCCACGTGACGAGTTTAAACTACGGATGTCCAACCTTGGGCGTCCGACTTGTCAGTTGTGGTTTGAGAAGAATGACTCTGAAGATAAGACACCATTCCCTCCACACTTCCTAGTTAATATGATGCTAGGCGATATTGTAGAGGCGATGTTCAAAGGGTTACTTCGTGCTGCTGATGTAGAGTTTACGGATAACGAGAAGGTTGTACTCACTCTGTCTGACGGTACAGAGATACAAGGTGAGTACGATATGGTTCTTGATGGTAAGGTAGATGACGTTAAGTCTGCATCTCCTTGGTCATACAAGAATAAGTTCAAGGACTTTGAAACACTAGCACAAGGCGATAGCTTTGGTTATGTAAGTCAGCTTGTAGGTTACGCTACAGCAGCCGACAAAGAGGTTGGCGGTTGGTGGGTAGTCAACAAAGCTAATGGGGAGTTCAAGTATGTTGACGCTGGTAATGTTAACGTTGATGAGCAACTACAGAAGATTGAAAAGACGGTAGAGTATATACAGTCTGATCAACCATTCGAGCGTTGCTTTGATGCAGTACCTGAAACGTATCGTAAGAAAGCGTCAGGTAATCTTGTGCTCAACTCTGCGTGTAAGTTCTGTTCATACAAACATAAGTGTTGGCCTAACCTAACTACTGAGCCATCACGTGTATCACAGGCAGCAGAGAAACCTATGGTAGACTATGTGTTTATAGGAGATGAACTTGCCAGCGAAGAGACATAACCCTCGCAGGTATCGTAGTGGTCTGGAGAAAGTTGTAGCTAAGTTCCTGAAGGACAAACAAAAGAGGTTGAGATATGAAGACCTCAAGATTGACTGGAAGGACTTACGCTATAGAACTTACACTCCAGACTTCGTACTAGACAACGGTATCATAATCGAAACTAAGGGCATCTTCGATAGTGAAGATAGACGCAAGCACGTAGCAGTACGAGAGCAGCACCCTGAGTTAGACATCAGGTTTGTATTTAGTAACGCTAATGCTAAGCTGTACAAGGGAGCCAAGAGTACGTATGCAGTCTGGTGTAAGAAGCACGACTTCAAGTATGCACACAGGGTGATACCCGAAGAGTGGTTAGCAGAAGAAGGTGAGCCACTTAGAACTACACACATTAAACTAGAGGCAGAGAAAGATGAGTGAGATAGACAAGGATGAGTTTGCAGTAGTGTTGAAACCTACAGGCTTAGTAGACGGTGAATACACTACAGTGACACTGTATCTTATGCCGCACGACGATACGACACTAGATGATAAGACTTACGGTAGACTTTATGATGCAGCTAGCTTGATGGCTACGCTGTTTGATCTTATGGAGGACTACCCTCAGCTTGTCGATATGGCTGTGCAACGGCGTAACGAGATAGCACAAACTGA
>Ga0208427_1001384_pt1 | contig 10403 bp, 25 predicted proteins | sample DEB08_DNA_FD_184532 | JGI IMG/M metagenome (GOLD analysis project Ga0208427, IMG submission 184532) | Aqueous microbial communities from the Delaware River and Bay under freshwater to marine salinity gradient to study organic matter... | ecosystem: Environmental > Aquatic > Marine > Coastal ...
CGACGCCCGTCGCGCCTTGCGTGACGCCGCAGGTGTCGCATCATTGCTCGCCAGACCAGAGTCTAATCCGAAACTGGCCAAGGGGATGAAAATGGGCGTTTTGAGCGCACCGCTGCATCTAGCACCCGCCGACCTGTCCGGGTTTGAAGTCTGCGCTATGCGAACGCCTGGCTGTACTGCCGCTTGCCTCAACACCGCCGGAAACCCGGCTTATAGGGAAGGCAAACAGCGCGCCAGATTGGCCAAAACCCGCCTCTATTTTGAACAGCGCGATCTTTTCATGGCCATTCTGGTTAAAGAAATTGAGGCCTTCGAACGCAAGGCCGATCGATCAAACATGATTTGCGGAGTCCGGCTTAACGCGACTTCCGATATCGTTTGGGAGCGTGTGCCGGTATATCGAGACGGCAAGCGCTTCGACAATATTATGACCGCGTTTCCGAGTATAAGCTGGTATGATTACACTAAGCGGTTCAACCGCCGCAACCTGCCGCCAAACTACCATTTGACGTTTTCGCTAGCAGACGGGAACGACGATGACGCCCGCGCCGCTTTCGAACGCGGAATGAATGTTGCGGTCGTTTTCGACGTTAAGCGCGGTCAGCCGTTGCCTGCGACTTATGGCGGGGATCCGGTCATAGATGGAGATTTGCACGATTACAGGCCTGCCGATGGACATGGCGTCATTGTCGGCCTGCGCGCCAAAGGCGATGCCATTGGCGACAAGTCCGGCTTTGTCAAAAGCGCTTATAACTAAAGGGGAAAACTATGACCATTCACATTTTAACCGATGACAAAGGCCGTCGCTATTGCCGTGACGGGCAATTTAGAGAATTTGCAAATTTTGGAACGGGCAGAACCTGCGTCAAAGAATACAAGCGCAAAGCGTATGCCGACAAAGTCATCTATCGCCACAACGACGAATGCGAACGATTGGGACGGGACTCCAAAATTGAGTCCTGGACCATTTACCACCTGCATGACGGCGACAAAATGGACGCCGTTGGAAACATCACAAGGGAGAAATCATGACCCAGATTTTTAAGTCCGACCGAAACGTCAAAGACGTCTTTGACCATAAAAAAGAGCGACTCAAGCCGGGGGACCGGCTCGTGATTGCGGATGAAAGCAACGGCACAAGAGTCCCGATCTTTCGGCATGTGCGATTTATCAAATATTGCGTGCCGCCCGACCGGTTCATTTATGCCGACGATATAGGCGACGAACGCGACGCCTGGCTGGATGACATAGATTCCATCTGGCTTGAACCCATGACAGCGCAGGACGCAGAAGCGCTTCTGGATTCGTATTGCAAATGGGATCCGCCCGAAAACGAACCCGACGCAATCTATCGCCTGCAACACTATAGCTACTATGATTTTTTCACGCCAGACGGCCAATTTAAAGATGCGGAAGCGCAGGACCGACTAGACGCGGTGATATTAGGGAAGAATTAAAAGATGAGCGACGCAGAAAAACGCCTAACTTTAGATGAAATCCGCTTATTGACGCGCCCTGTTTTAAAACCGGCGCAAATGGCCAGACGCATGGGCATAAGCCGTAACACCTATAACAAGCACGAAAAAAGCCAGGATTGCCCGCGCCGGTTTATATTGTGCGCGCTTGCTATCGCGCACAATGCCGACACTATGCACAAAATGCCGGAACCCGTCACAGGACCAGTCGTTAACGACGAATGCGACGCGACGGAACCGGACACCATAGAATCCTAGACCGTTTAGATTTGACTGGACCGTGTTTTTGTGTCACGGTCCAGCACCTAAAACAAGGGAGACACTATGCGCTATGAATTTACGTTTTCATGGTCTGACAGACCAGAGGAAATCGAGATTTTAGACGTTTTCGGGATCGATCCTCAGGATCACCCGCGATATTGCGACGCTTACATTGGTTCGGCGCGATCCGTTAAGACCGGACATTTGTGCAACGATGAACAGCTGGGCGAAATGAGCGACGATAAAGAATTAATGTTGGAAATCTTGCAAGACTGGCTGTCGTGATTTTAGCGCGACAAAACTTTTCACCAAAACAAGGAAGCCACCAATGAATTATTACGACCTATACGACGCCGCAGGCCAAGATTATCAGGGCCGGCAACAATACAACCGAACATTCACCGGATATGTGCCGGAGTTGTGGGAAATGGTCCGGGACTCGCGGGAATGGTCCGAATTAGCGCAAAACTACCGCGCTACCGCAAAGCGCCTAGCTGTCAAAATACAAGCCGGTCAATTTAAGACGCCGGGAAGTGTTGAAGGCGCTCAAAATGCCGTCGGGTTTTATCACCGCCGCGCTACAGAATTAGAAGACAGCGCGGAAAAGAAAACGCAAGACGCCGCCGCACTAAGCGCCGCAATGGCCATTTCTCAAATGGGTAAGCCGTGATGACCTTTGACCTGTCTAAACATCTGAGCCGCCGGGAGCGTATCAAATCAGATCCGACACTGGCCAGGATCTGGGACCGAAAACCGCTTGAAGACGCAGTGACACAAGCGCGCATCCGCTATCGTGCGGAAGTCGCAAAACTAGAAATTTTCGACAAATTGGGAGAAAAACAATGAACGTAAGACTAGTAGAAAATGGCGAAACAAAAATTTTCATGCCACACGCGATGCCTGGCGCTAATAGTGGCGGGCGGGTTGCTCACGATATCGACCTGAAGCGTAATCATAACGAGCGCAACGAGGCAATTTTACAATTGCGGGCCGCAGGATGGAGCAACGAACAGATCCACAAGGTTCTGTTAGACTGTGGCTGGGCAATTGAACAGGCCGACAGCATAAACACAATTGCCCGCCTTTATGAAATTCGCAAAGCAGCGAAAGAGGCGAACAACGAACGCCTGAAAAAAATACGCGAAGAGAACGACGCGATAAAAGCAAAGAAGCGCGAGAAAAAAGCGGAAGCAAATGCCGAAACTGTAGCGCCACAAGCCGCCAAGCCGCCACGACATCCGCAAGTTGATCAATTGATAAACATTATTGAGCAATGGCCTGCCATCGCTCCGACCCTCCTGGAATTAATCCCAATCGCCCGCGACGCGGAAAAGTGGCGCATCGCGCAAGTGTTTTTCAACGAAGGGGCCAAGCGATGAAAGATCAAGAGAAATTCAACGCTATACTCGCAATGCTACAAGGATCTGACCGCCGCCTGGTTATAACAATGATGGGTTTTATGTCCTGCAAATTGGCTCAGGCAAGCGAACATGAAAACCCATTTAAGCCGGAAACCGGGGAACATGATTATTGGCTGCTTGGATGGGAACTCGCGGATTTTGAAACCCGCGCCCAAGAGATGTTTAGATACATGGATGAAAATGAGGACGAATATGTTCACTGAAGATCAATTAGACCACCTGAACAATACACTCGACCCAAATGTTTTAAAAGAACGGACGCAAGGCGGGCAAAAGCTGTCATATATTGAAGCTTGGCACGCTATCGCTGAGGCAAACCGGATTTTCGGGTTCGACGCATGGGACCGCGAAACGGTCGAAATGCGCCTAGTGTCCGAACGAGACACAATCATAGGCAAGGGCCGACAATACGAAAAACCTGGCTTTGCGGTGTCCTACATCGCCAAGGTGAAAATCACTGTGCGGGCGGGCGACACAATTGTCATGCGCGAGGGGACGGGATCTGGCCACGGTATAGATGCAAACGTTGGACAAGCCCATGAGTCTGCCTGTAAGGAAGCCGAGTCCGACGCCATGAAACGTGCTTTGGTATCGTTCGGGAACCCGTTTGGGCTGGCCGTATATGACAAAACCAAAGCCAATGTGGCGATACCACGCGAAACAAAAGCAAACAGCCGGGGTCTTTACAGCGCTTTACAGGCCGGACTTCGCTCACAAAGAAGCCCCGAAGCGCTGAAAAAATGGGCGCGGGAGAATGCCGACGATATTCGGACATTGCCTGCCGACTGGCAGGAAGACATCAGGACCGAATATCAGGCCGAACTAGACGGTCATGCAGCACTAGCCGAGACCGACTGATGTCCAGGTTCCAGGTCTCATTATGGTCTGAGGCGGCGCGGGTCAAAGTCATAGACATGATCCGCAAAGCCCCTGCCGGTTATCGTGTGCTGATACAGGAACCCAAGCGTACGACCGAACAAAACAACCGACTGTGGCATATGCTGACGCAAATCAGCGTCAGCTATGCTCACCACGGTCAGCGCTTGTCGCCGGAAGATTGGAAAGTGCTGTTCATGGCAAGCTTGAACCGCGAAATCCGCATGGTCCCCAATTTGGACAATGATGGATTTGTGCAATTGGGCCGGTCATCCAGCAAATTGAGTAAATCGGAAATGACCGACCTCATGGCACTGGTTGAGGCCTTTGCCGCACAAAATCAAATCGACCTGAAATTAGAGGAAAACTGATGTTTTATACGCCCCGATATGTTGACATTGCACCGCGCTGCACGACCGACACGGACGCCCCGTGCGTCTATACAAAGTGCGCCGCCTGGCGCTTGGCGGTTAAGCCAGTCGTGACCCCACGCAGTACAAACGCTGTTGAATGGGACGACTACAAGGCGTGGCAAAAAGACAATCCGCCGACCGAAGATGATCAGGCTATGGGACTTTCAAGTTTTTATCCAGAGCCAGACCAACGCCCTGCCAGAGTGCGGAACGAGTTCTGGGTTTATGTCGGACGTGTCGAAGAAAGCCACAGGGCAAACGAGCATGAGGGCAATTTCCTACCCCATTGGGTGGAAAACTATGATGATGCCCTACAACGCGCCATACAGGAAACACCCGGCTTTTGTGGACTAGCAGGACGCCCCAGGTTCGGTGCCGAACGCGACTTTGAAAGTGAAATCTGATGGATAAACGACCCGACTACATGACACTCGACGGTCGCCGACCCAAGTGGATGAAAGAACGTAAGGACTTTCCGGCATCGGTCAAAAAAGCTGTGCGGGAACGCGCCGACTATACATGTGAAAACCCGCTTGGATGCGACAATAGCGCTGTCGAAGTGGACCATGTTATTCCTGAAGGTCTGGGCGGCAAAAGCGTTTACGAAAATGCCCGACTGCTTTGCACTGAGTGCCACCGGATCAAGACAGCACTCGACGCGAAAATGATGCTGAAGGCTGACAAGCGTGGCGGTCGAGTAGGACAGCAGGCACGACGCGCAAAAGCCAAGACAACCGGCAAACACAAGAGCATTCAAAGCCGACCGATGGCCGGAACAAAAGCGTCTGGTTTCAAGCGCAAAATGGATGGAACAGTAGTTAGGAGAAACGACAATGGGTGACGCATTTGGAGCATTTATAGGTATTGTTTTCGCATTTGCCTGCATAGCAGCATGGATCAATCACATGATCTACTGCTTCACAGAACAGGCATACGTCCTGCTGCTATCAGGAGCGGTGTTTTTTCCAATCGGGATTATTCACGGCTTTGGCCGCTGGTTTGGGTGGTGGGGATAATGACACTGCGCGACTGGATGGACAAATACAAAAAAAGCAACGCCTGGCTGGCATTCCAGATCGACATGGATCGCTCGCACGTCAGCAGGATGAGGCGGGGACTTACCAAACCCAGCCTGCAAACAATGATCGCCATCAAGGATTTGACCAATGGCGAAGTTAACCTTGAGTCTTGGGGGGAGACACAATGAGCAGGACAAGCTGCGACATCTGCGCCAAAAGGTGCCGATATACACAAGCCACACAAGTGATCACCTATGGCGGTGAGCGTTTAGCAGTATGCGACGAACACGCAGACAATCCGGCACCGCCACTTCCGAAAGCCGCAGGGCCATATAAGGGATCTGTCGGATCGAAGGGCGGCGGCGCGTCTAGGGACGTGGCGGAATTGTGGAACGGTAAAGCCGGAGCGCTACGCAAGCGGGTTTACGAATACCTGCAAAATAACCCGCCAGCAGGCGCGGAAGACATTGCTAGGGATCTGGGCGAAGATCCCGACAATGTAAGCCCCAGGTGCAGCGAACTGGTCACATGGGGCAAGATTGAAAAGGGACCACGCAGCGCGACCACATCACGCGGGTCACGGGCGCATGTCTACAGGTTCAAGCCATGAGCCAGTCGCGCCTATCAATCATACCGTCAAGGGCGATCTCTGACACAAACCTGACCGCGACACAGTTGCGGGTTCTGTGTGCCATTGGAAGCTTCACCGCCAAGGACCAGACCGCCTATCCACGCCAAGCCACCATCGCTGAACTGCTCGGCATATCGCGCAAGACGGTCAATCAGGCGTGCCAGAAACTGAAGGATGAAGGATACCTGGAGATCCGCCATCAATACCGCGAGGACGGGTCACAACGCAGCAATCTTTACTATGTCCGCCTAGATCCGTCTGTGTCCGTAGACGTTCAAATTGGTACAGGGGGGTGTAACCCTGGCGTAACAGGGGGTGTAACGCCTAGCGTAACAGGGGGTGTAACCTCTAGGCGTTACACCAATAACGACTCCATTCTTAACGATATACGCGAGCAGGCTCGCGAAGATATTTTTGATGAAATGAAGAGGGCAGGTGCGCCGACCTCTGACGTGAACGCATTGCTCCGGTCTGCGGTGGCATTTCGGGACAATGCCTTTCTTGTTGAAACCAGATACGAGCGGGACCGCCACAACCAGTCCCTTGAGCAATTCCTGAAGGCTGTTCAGGTGAAAGTGGAGCTGATTAATGAAAGACCATGAAGCATATAGCCTGGCTTGGAACCTGAAGAACAAACCATCGAACTTGCGCCTGCCATCCGACCCGGAGCGCACACTAGAGATCATGAATATGGTCCTAGGAGGGCCACAGAAGCCCGCTGAGAGCGTTGAGCCTAGCCTAGGGTACCATACCGACCATTTGTCGCCGAACGGCTTCTGGGAGCGCGAGCAGGCGTTTTTGGAAAAAGAAATGCTGTGTGACCGGGTTAACTGGTTTTACAGCGCAGGAAACACTGCCCGTGAAACCGCAGAATTTTTCAATTTAGATTACACAAGTGTCGTCAGACTACTCAGACAAGGGGGATCAATATGATCAAGACGCTATCCATCGTGCCGACAATGCTGCTTCCAGCAGTTCTGTACGGCCTCATTACGCCATTTACTTCAACATCCAAACCAGTGGCTGTTTGGAACTTATCGTCGGGGGACATGACCGTCCTTACTGTAGGACACCTGATCGTCCTGATCGGCATCATCTGCCTGTCCATTGAGATAATCAAAGCCACACGGATGTCAGCTTGGGGCATGGCAGACCACGTTGCGTCACTAGCCCTATTGCTGGTTATGGCGATCCTGTACCTCACCGTGTTTGGCTACGGCAACGGAACATGGTTCCTGCTGTGCGCGATGCAGACCTGCGACGTGGCGATTGGTGTGATCGTTTCTGTATCGGTGGCGAGGCGTGACTTTGGCGGTGGTCTGCCGTTTATTGGAGGCGGCAATGTTGATTGAGAATTACAACATTGAGCCGCTTGCCGATCTGAGAGGAGCCAATCTGATTGAAGCCGATCTGAGTGGAGCCGATCTGAGTAGAGCCAATCTGATTGGAGCCGATCTGAGAGGAGCCAATCTGATTGGAGCCGATCTGAGTGGAGCCAATCTGATTGAAGCCGATCTGAGAGGAGCCAATCTGATTGGAGCCTATCTGAGAGGAGCCAATCTGATTGGAGCCTATCTGAGAGGAGCCAATCTGAGTGGAGCCGATCTGAGTGGAGCCAATCTGATTGAAGCCGATCTGAGAGGAGCCAATCTGAGAGGAGCCTATTTTGGCGGTCTGATCATCAAACAGGGTCCAATTCGCTCTGATGGTTACCAGTATATGTTGTTCACCTCAAATCTCGGCGGATGCGTTATTATCGCTGGTTGTCGCCAGTGGGTAGGAGAGGATGCGTTTGAACAGGCTCGCCATCATTGTGAGACCGAAACAGATAAAAAATATCGGCCCGAGGCCTTGAGAATTATAGATTTTCTGGAACGTGAATTTCAGGCTATTAACGGAGGCAGCAATGACTGATCGAGACACACTCCGCGCTGTGGTGGACCGCATGAACGCGCCGGACCCCATCCTTGCAAAAGCACGGGACATGGAGACCCGTCTGCGTCTGATACAGGAGGTGGCATCTCGTGCTGCCTCCCAGCACCCGCGATCACGCACAGCGCATCAGATGCTGTATATTGAAGAGATGGCGTCGGGAGGGCTGTATGATGAGTGATTGGTTTGAACGCGCGTTAAGGATTTGTCATAACGGTCCTTATAGCAATTCGGAACTGCCGGCGATTTACGCATCCTTCAAGCAGGAGCTGGTAGATCGTCATGGCACCGACGACATCAGAGAAATAGCTTCGCTAATCATAAGCAGCTTGTTTGTGGGCGCTCGGCAGTCTGGCGATTTGCAAGCTTATTTGGAGGTTAATCTGTTAGACCTGAAAGCCATTCGTGAAGAGCGTGGAAAACCAATAGACTCGAACGATGACTCATACCGTTATACGCGAGCGTATGATTTACACGAACGATTTCAGTTTCCGGTAACCACCAGTGGTTCGATAGAATGCGAGTCATTTACCTGGTACTGCTACCCGTCTCAGAGTTATCATTTGACTGTAGCAGAGATTGACGAAAATACAGGCTTAGAGTTCGGCTGTTTTTATATCGGCTCATATTCAGACGCGACAGGCGACGCCCCGCTAGTAGATGCAGTGCATTACACCCAAAAAGAAAAAAAGCCCTGATGGCCGACCGCAAACGACCCTACAACGCTGCTGGCATGTTCAGCCGGGAACTCAAAGTGCACGTTCGGATGCTTGAGGCCTCCGGCCTGACACCGCAGCAGATCGTGGACGAGACGTGGCAGACGTTTCCAGACCTGAAGAACTTCAGCCAGAAACACGTCAAGAAGATCTTGAACCCGCCCCCCGTCCGGCGTGACGGTGTGCCAGAACGACCGATCAGCCTGGCCGAGCCGGATTGGGCTGTGCCGAAAGGATATGTGAAGAAATGAAACACTCCAAACACCCCTTGCCCCTGTGGGCCTCCATCATGCTGATCGGAACATTGTCTGGAGCGATCTGGGCAGTCGTAATCGCTATAGCGATTATCGCCTGGGAAATCATCACCAATTAATGTCAACCCCGGTGCGTAACAAATTAGACGCGCACCACTACGCTAATCGCTATAGCGATTATCGCCTGGGAAATCATCACCAATTAATGTCAACCCCGGTGCGTAACAAATTAGACGCGCACCACTACGCTAATCGCTATAGCGATTGAAATAGCAATAGCGATCCCTATTGCGTCCCATAAACGTCCCATAAACGTCCCATAAACGTCCCAACACAGGAGAAACCAATGGCATTCCAATCCACCACTGGCGTCACAGGCGTCCTGCGCCGAGAAAATGGCCGCTGGAGAGCGCAAGCCCGTTTTAACAAGCAGGTGATTTACCTAGGCGACTACGCCAGCAAAGAAGAAGCAATCATTGCCCGGGTCGCCGCAGAACGAACCATTGCCAGGATTCAAAAAATGACTGGACCGGCTGGAAAACCGCTGCCGTGTAATGCAGTATAACCACATGACAAAACTACCAGACAGCGTGTGGCGGCTACGCAAACGAAAAGTCATTCAGGTTATTGCCCAGAGCGGAGGATACCGGGAAATCGGCCAAGCGTGGGGAACCAGTAATGTCTACGCAAACATCCAAGTCCGTGAACGCTGGCCGCACCTAGCCGCAGAAATACGCGACCGACGATTCAAAAACGCTTACTCGCCTGAAGTGGTTTATCACCGACTACAAACGGTGTTGGAATCAAAAAACCACCGACAAGCCGCAAAAAAACTGGGAATTACCTCACCCGCATTGCATTTTTTTCTAAAACGTCATGCGCCTTATGGGCTGGAAGATGCATTAGACCTTTACAGACCGTAAAGCGTCCATCATATAAAGGGTGAAAACACTGGTCATGCACGTGTTTTCTTCCTTGTTGGCGTTACCGGGTGGTGCCGGTAACATTAAACCCGTCCTGGTCCCCTCCCACAAATTGGACAGCAGGACGGGTTTTTTGTGCGCGAAATCCAATGCCACATAAATAAGAATTATGTGGGGATTTATGTGGGGTGTGGTAAATTTTATCCGCTGTGGTATTGTGTCTTGGCAATTGGGATTGCACCGCTGGCAAACGGTTATTTGCTAAACATCGTAAGTTCCTTGGTACGGTTACGGCGGAGTTGCAGCTTCGCCGTAACTATTTTGGCCAATTAGGACAAATGCCACGTTTAAAATCGTAAACACGTTCGGCTGGTGATACGCTGATCAGACAATCAGGGTGTGCATAGCGCCCCTGCGCCTCACACAATTCAACACGGGTCATAACGTAGGTGCTGGCACACAGGGCCTTGCCTGCATGTAGA
>Ga0208427_1001388_pt1 | contig 10389 bp, 12 predicted proteins | sample DEB08_DNA_FD_184532 | JGI IMG/M metagenome (GOLD analysis project Ga0208427, IMG submission 184532) | Aqueous microbial communities from the Delaware River and Bay under freshwater to marine salinity gradient to study organic matter... | ecosystem: Environmental > Aquatic > Marine > Coastal ...
GCATACTTAAACTTAACTGTGGGCAAATATCTAAACTATAAAATTGACTTTTCCCGACCGTGTATAGAATATGTAGTAAGTTCGTTATCTAAGGTCTTTCCAGTTGAAAACATGCGTATAGGCATTAGACTACAAAAAACAAAAGCAGAAGATCAACTATATGTGATTAATGAAGAAAACTATAATTATATAAACCTAATGAGTGCATATGTAGGCACTGCAATGATGGAAGAGTTTTCAGCTGATTGGGTAGTAAACAAATACAGATCCAAACAACTAGAAATGTGCGATAAACTAGGGCTAGGACTTTCTCCGTGTGTACCTTTTGGAATAGACTATGCGGATCGGTACCCTCAGTATAATCGTGGCAGAGATTCAAACAGGCTATGCTTTTCCCGTTTATGGGACGGTCGTGCAGAACTAGAAGGTCTATCCGATTGAAAGTAAACACTCACAACGACTGGGACCCCTTAGAGGAAATCATAGTAGGTCATGCTGACCATGCTAGGGTCACCCTCGACAAGACACAGCACAGTTTTTCATACGCCGATAAAACATGGGACGAAATTGCTCACATGGAAGGGCCTCTGCCTCAATCTATAATTGACGAAGCTAATGAGGATATCCAAGGCCTTGTTGATGTACTAGAATCAGCTAATGTTATAGTGCATAGACCTAAGAGTATAGACTGGAGTCAAGAGTTTTCTACCCTTGACTGGACTAGCAAAGGATGGTATAGCTGGTGCCCTAGAGACCTTATCTTACCCTTAGGTGATATGCTAATCGAAACACCTTCACCTGTCCGCTCTAGATATTGGGAAACAAGATTGTACGAAGACATTCTTTATGAAGCGTTCGAAGACGGTGCACTGTGGATCAGTGCACCCAAGCCTAGGCTGCTAGACGAATACTACGATTTAGAAAACGACGTGAAGGGTAGGTCAACACTTCTAGATCGAGAAATAATATTTGACGCTCCTAACATTGTACGTGTAGGTAAGGATCTACTGTTTCAAATATCTAACAGTGGCAACCTAAAAGGCTTTCGTTGGTTAAAGCGCTTGCTAGAACCTATGGGCTATCGTTTACACTACAGTGAGCTTTATAGCTATTCGCACTTTGATAGTACAATCATTCCGCTTCGTCCAGGGCTGGTCCTACTTAACAGCTCGAGGGTCACCCCTGATAACTGCCCTGAAATATTTGCAACATGGGATAAAATATATTTTGAAGATTGCATAGCCCAAGGGTCAAAATTGTCTGGGTATAGCGCACCGTGCTCGCCTTATATAGGGCTAAACATTCTAAGCATAGACCCTTACACAGTTATATGCGATGACCAACAAGTGCCGCTTATGCGTGCATTAGAAAAGCACAAGATCGACTGTGTGCCTATACAATTTAGACATGCTATGACTCTAGCAGGTGGTATGCATTGCACCACCCTAGATCTCAGGAGAAAAGGCCAGCTAGAATCCTACCGATAAATATTATATGAATCCAAAACATATACATATTAACATAGACGATTTTAATTTAACCTGGCGGGGATATCCAGAATCAAAAAGTTGCATCAAGCATCAGCTAGACGAGCAACGTGACCTAAGAAGTGACGATGCTTTTCCGCCTACTGTTACAGAACATAACACAGGTATACGTCAGCAGTTTTTTGACGTAGACGACGTAGACTTTGACTACTTAGGCTCACAACTAAACATGGATGTTGTAACTGTTAGTGCGATCCTTCAAGAGCCTGGTAATTTTATACCAATACATCGAGATACCTTTTATCAAATTAACAAACGTTTCCCAGATGATGAAAGAACCAAAGTTAGAGCTAATGTATTCCTTGAAGATTGGCAGCCTGGTCACATGATACAGTATCAAGCCAAAGACGGTTGGACAACCATCGACAACTGGAAGGCAGGCGACGGTATTATGTGGTCTAGCAACACTCCTCACATAGGCGCAAACGTGGGGTTAAATAACAAGTATACAATGCAAATAAGCGGTTTTTTAAAGGACAAAAATTATGGGTAGATTAGAACTAGGCAATGAATACGGCTCGGAAAATATTGAGCTATTTGGCAACACTGTTGATCATAAGAATTTTGAAAATGCAGCTGGTAGCGGTGCTAACGTTCAAGACTACAAGCCAATACCACTAAAAATAGGTCAAAAATATCAAGGTGACCCTAATCGTTGGACAATAAATTTACCGCCAGATTTTCCAGAAGAAGCTAAAGAAAATGCCACGCCGGCTCACGGAGAAAATCCTCAAGAGACAATAGGTATAGGGCCGGGATTCGGTCATGGTGTAGCAAGAGCAGGCGCTACAAATGGCCTAAACGTTGGTGGTGATGAATTTGCAGATCACCCCGATCCTTACACGTATGACTACGGATACAAAGGACCTGGGCCGCAACAAAATATAGATGTTGACTATTTTGGAAATACATGGGTAAGCACTGTTGAATCTATGTATCACTTAGCTGGTAAAAGCACTGTTTATGAATCTAACACCTTAAGCTTGTTAGTAGGTACAGACCCTCAACTTTATTCAGGCAAAGGTGATTGGCAACCTGTCGAAGACGACTATGCTAATATCGACAATTATGGGGGCATGCCCGGGTCGCCGTGGGCAAATGCTATAAGTTTAGTATGTGTTGAGACAGGTGCTGAAATGAAAGTTAGTTATAGTGGTGGTGCTACCGAACATTTAGGTTTAGAAAAAAGCAACATCGGCGGCTTAGATTCTAAGATAATAGAAGAAAAATTTGGTGGTCCTGCTATACGTACCCAAACTGTTGATATTTTGTTTGCTGATGGTGAAAAAACTCCTGAAGAAAAAGCTGAAATACTAGAAGGTGGATGGGGAGGAGTTGAAGAAATAAAAAGTGTTGACATTCCTGCACTTATCTCCGCTACTTATGGTGCAATTAGAGAACTAAACCAAAGGTTACAGTACCTAGAAGCTATGCACTGCTTGCCTCCAGGAGGAGTAGCCCATTGTCCTCCTATTCCTAGTTTAGGTCCTATTTTAGCAAGATTAGATGCAATAGAAGAAGAGTTAGGTATCAATCAGCTAGGAGGTAGTGGTATCTAAATAAAAAATTCTTCAGGTGTTCTAATACTGGGTATGAAATCCATACCCAGTATTGCCATAACCGGGTTGTCTTCAGAAGCTGCAACAATTCTGTGTTTTTTACTGCCTTCAAAAACTATCAAAGTATTTTCAACAGCTTCAACCTTTGTTTCGTCTTCAAATTCAATATAACCATCGGTAGTTTTTAAGAATAAGTAAGCAGTTAGATACGACGAATGGTCTTTAGCTGTTATTAGGCCAGTTTCAAACTCCTTAGACTCACGACCAATTGCTACCTGGATATGAGCTCTAACTATCGCTGTTGGAAATATTTTGTTTCCAAAATCTTGCTGCACTTGCCAGTACGTGTTTATATTAACTACTGGCTCAATTCCAGTTTCAGAGTCCCAATACGTGTGACTTAGTGCATATTGATGCCCATTTTCTATTTCTTTAGGATTTAAATCCCACGGAACTGCGTTATTATCTACATTGTTAATAAAAGTTCGAAGCTCTCGCTCGGTTAAAAAGTCAGTTTGTTGATACATTGTTCACCTTTTTGTTTTACTTAGTATAGCAACATAAAGTGTGAGTGTCAAATGAAATTATTGATCATTAAAATCTAGGAGTCATTCTAGGCACAAAGCCTGATTTGTGATCTACTTTACTACGAGAACGTGTTGTTGTTCTGTTCACTCTGCCATGAACTGTAAGCACGTTTCCAAACTCTGCGAAATGGTGATACCCTAAACCATTTCATAACAGCTAGGATAAGGTCTCGGTTGCCACCACCTTGTATTTCATCAATAAATGCGCTAACTTTTTGATTTGCTGCTTGCCATTCTTGTCTAGTTATTGCTCTAGCAGCATCACACGTTGAATCAACACTTAAACCAAGGTAACCTAATGGATCCCATCTACTCTGCATGTCTGGTTGATCGAAAACACTCGGAGGTGGATTTTCCTGTACATAGTCTCTAAGAATGTTGAACCATTCCGGACAGTCTGATTCTGTGTGATCTTCAACTATATCAGATAGTCTACGCATACTTTCCGTTAGTGATTCTTTTTTAGTCATTGTATTCTCCGAGTGTTATGTTATTTAGTCTTTACCTCGATTCTATCCAACACTGTGATCCTCTATACACTATACGCATTGACCCAGCCCAAAGAAATACAAATTGAGTATACACCACTGAGGGTACCCAGTACTGGGTATAACCTGCTGACTCACTACGACGATGGGCACGCTGTTCTATCCAACGTGCCCATTCCCATCGTGCGTCTTTATAGTGTATGTTAACTTGTTCAAGCAGTAGACATTAACGCCGTCTGTTTACAGCACGACTATATAACTGTTTTAATTCAGTAAGATTATATTTCTGTGCTAATTTAATAGCGGTCGGCTTTGCTTCTCTAATATTTTTCTTACCGGATCTAACAGCATATGCTTCTTTTACATTTGCAGGAGATGTTACAATTTTCTGAAACGGATCCTCTGTAGATGGCTGCTGCGGCTTTGGCTGCTGCGGCTTTGGTAGCTTGATTGGGACGGGGGGTCTCCCCATTGGTTTTTTAACCCCAGCATCGTCAGCAATATAACGTATAAATTCACTTGCATCTATTTTAAGATCTGATATTAAATCTCTAGCTGCTCTTTTATCGCCAGACGCTACAGCTTTTACAAGATCTTCAATTCTATTAGTTATACTTTGCGTCCAAACTTGACTGTTTGCCTTAATGTCTTCAATTTTTTCAGCTAGATCAATGCCTGCATCTCCCGGACGTGGCTTACCCGGTGAGCCTGCCGGTGTAGGAGGTGTATTTGTGCCACCATCAAATGGGTTAGGAGCGCCAGCCGGAGGTGTGTTTGTGCCACCATCAAATGGGTTAGGTGCTTCCGTCATTAATAATGATTGAAACTGTTGTGCTAACTTTGGATTAGCTTTAATAGTTGCTAAAAATTCCTGCATTTTCTGCAAATCTTCTTCACTATGTAGACCAGCTTCGCTTACAATATCTCCTGGCTTAGCATTTGGAAATTCATAATACATAGGGTCTCTAGCACCATCATTTGGCTTAGGTAGGCGCAGTTTAGGAGCGATCGAATACCCTGGTTTGCTTCGAATTTCTAAATCACGAATCCATTGATGTATTACTTTTAATTTTTCTGGATTATCTTTATATAATTCTGCCATTTGTTTTAACAACTTTAACATTTGTTGTTTTTTTATTTTATGCTTAAAAGCATGATAAGCTCCGGGATTATCAGGATTCATTCTTTCACTTATTTTCTTTCGCATTTCTGCTACTCCTTAAAACGTTTTATATTTTATTTATCTTATTAAGTTTGAAACAAGAGGCTTAAGCCACACATCACCGGCTTGATCTAATCTTCGATAAATGTCGGTTTTTAATTTAGCGAGTCTGTTAGGATCATTACTAGATATCTGTTTGCCAGTACCTGAACTAAACGGTAGATCGATTACACTTGAGCCTAGAGAAGTTACTTTAGACACTCTCTCGTGATAAGCTTTGTAGTTTGCATCATGAGATAATTCAGGTCCTGGTATTGCTAACATTTCTAAACGTATTTGATAATCAATCTTTTGTATGTCGGCTCCTGTAATCAAAAACTGCTTTCTTTGTTGTATGTCAGGTATTAAGGTCCATAAGCAGCCATACGGTACACCCATTTCATGTAATACATCTATTACTGTATCTTTTCTCACTACTCCTGAACTTGGAAGATTTATATGGCCTAAATGAAAAGCCCCTGTCTTATCTAGTGCCCTAAGATTAAAGTAGCTGGCATTTTTGTTAAACACACTACTAAGGTATTGATTAATAGGTTTATCAAGCACAGTTGTTATTTCACCAAGCACACCTTGTCTTTGATCTGGTTTTAGTTGAACAAACAGTACTTTGCCGTCCATAGCAGCTTTGTCTCGTTCTTGTTGTTGACGTTGACGTTCTTTAGGATCTATATATTCATCTTCAACTAAAATGTCAAGTATTTTCATGCTTTACGATTTTCATCTAGTTGTTCTGCTTCGTTAACTATGTTAGATAAACGACGCATACTTTCTGTTAGTGTTTCTCTTTTTGTCATGTGTAAATCTTCAAATATTAGTATTTGTAAGTATCTTCGTTGTCGTCATTCCAAAGAAGATCTTGATCTCTGTAACCTTGTTCGCCTTGACTTAGTGGCGCATCGTCATCTGGTCCAAAAAAGTCTTGATCTTTACGAACTTGCCTTCTTGCTTTTGCCCCGGGGTCGTTATAACCAACGTTAATCACAGTTATCATAGTTGCAATTACACCCCCATAGAAGCTCATCACTATATACGGCACCGCCTGCTCAGCAGCAGAATTACGGTCAGTTAATTTTTGTAGTAACTGGCTTCTGTTTTCTTGAAAAATATCTTGAATAGAAAGATCCCCGTTTTGCTCATACTTGCTCAAAATTTTGCGCATGTCTCTTGATATGGTCTTTGGATCAGCATCAGCATCAATCGAGGCCTTCAAAACCTTTTTTACCGTATCTTTTATTTGAGGGACTAGTTCAATAGCCTGACTGTTCTTTCTGGCTATTTTATCAAGATGTTGGTTTGCTATCTCCATCAGTTTAACCTTTGCGTCTCGGCTTAGACCCATGCGGTTCATTCTGTCTATCTTTACCGCAGTTTTAACAGGCACTGATGCCATCACATCGTCGATAATTAATGTAATATTATCTAGTGCTGTTCTAACGGTTTGCGTTGAAGGCGTTTTACCTTTTCCAAGGTTGGCAACGCCCTTTAATGCGCCGACACCTTTTTTTCCTAAGTCAACAACATCTTTGGCTAATTTGAACGGATTACGCTCATCTAGTCGTTCTGCTTCGTTAACTATGTTTGATAGTCGACGCATACTTTCTGTTAGTGTTTCTCTTTTTGTCATGGTAAATTCTCCGAGTTTATATGTTATTTATTTAAAACCCCGAAATTCTATACACGCGATTGACTATACTGGTATTTGAGTGTATACAGACGAAGATAATTAATAAAACATCACATTTGAATACTAGGTAAAGTATTTTTGGATGTAGAGTTGGGCAGCATCAGGATTATCAAAAAACGTCAAATAGTTTCTTGCTGTTCTATACGCAGCAATTTTCTTCCTAGCTGATATATCCCACCATTTTCTATAATCAGTTTTTTCAATTTTTTTTGCCCACGGTATATACCAATCAATATCACCAATAGGAGGAACAGGCGGAGTAGGATACCCTGATATATTAGACAAATGCTCCTGTTCTAATTCCTGTAGTTGCTGTCTAGTTATAGAGTTAACTTGGTGTGCCGGTGATGATACTTCCAATCCTAATTGTTGCATAGGCACAGGCGGCGTGGGTAGATAATTTCTCGGGTTGCTTACTCTGTTTTCATGATGTGCAACAGCGTATTTCCACCACTCTGGATAGTTGAACCGATAATTATCTTCACTATCCGCATCAGGATCTGCTCTCTCTAAAACAGAGATACGATCAGTTAAACGACGCATACTTTCTGTTAGTGATTCTCTAGACATTGTGTTTCCTAGTTTATAAGTTATTTATTTAAAACCCATAAATTCTATACACGCGATTGACTATACTGGTATTTGACTGTATAAGAAGAGTTCACACTATTTTTACAATTATCTTCTCTTTCCCGAAGGATGCCAGCCTAGGTCTCTCTCTAGATCGGATCTAGTCTTCTGAAGAGTGGGCTTTACTTTTGACTTAGCCCATGCAATAATTTGTTTAGGAGAAGCTCCGTTTAATTCATTTGGAAAGCTAGGATGTGCTTTAAATGCTAGAATTGTTCTTGACATTTCTTTCATTTTCATAGGATTAACAGCTAGATCAGCAGCATAGTCTTTCGGACCACCGATTCTTGCTGTTTTGCCTGGCACTGTTGCTTGTGATGCAATCGCAAGAGCAAATGACTTAGCCGATGTATTTGGATCGGATAATTGCTTATTAGACATACGAAGCAAGCCGCCTCTAGATGCTATTCTTTCGAGATTGCCTCTATCGCCTCTTAAGGTTCTCATTATATCAGCTACTGACGGCTTGTGCTTTCCTCTAATTTCTTTACCGCCGTGTCCTCGACGACTGCCACCAGATCCGGGTTGATCATCCCACGGCCTAGACTGTATGTCAAACTCATCGCCATAAAAACTTGACCCAGTATCAAACTCATCGCTGTATCCTGTTGTGCGTTGTACGTCAAACTCATCCCTGTACCCAGGTGACTTTTGGCGAGCGTGTGGAACATCAAACTCATCACCGTAACCAGGGCTAGGAACGTCAAACTCATCGCCATATCTAGGACCAGCATCAAATTCATCGCCATACCCTGAATGTGATGGTGCATCAAACTCATCGCCATACCCTGATTTGTTTTTTCGAACAGTTCTAGGAAGCTCTGGCCTTGCTTCTGCTATCCATTTCTTTCTCCAATTTGATTTGTAAAATTGTTCTAAAACACGCCTTCTGGTCATTAAGGGCTCCTTTTATAAGTATATGTTATTTAGTTGTAAAACTGTTAAATCACACATAATATATAACAAAGACTTTACACTCTATACACTATACACTATAAAGAGAGTAGTTGACTTGTGTAATACACTATAGTAGTGATGGGGTGTGTATAATAGATAAGAATGGGTAAGAATATAGTGAAAAGTATTTGAACTACAGAATAAGACCTTTCTTTCTTCATAGTGTATAGTAGGGTGTGTATAATAGATAAGAATATAGTGAAAAGTAGAGAAAAGTAGAGAAAAGTAGAGAAAAAGTATTTGAACTATGCCTCTCGTCACCACTCAAGTAAAATTTTTTTAATACTAGTAGAAAATATAACTTCTGTGTTGAAAAAATGTGAAATATTACATTGGTCTCAGCACAATTTACTGCAAATCACCAAAATCGCAGTAAATTTTACTTCAAAATACCAGTAGAATCCCCTAATTCTTCAGTATTAACACTATACACTACAGAAGCAGTTTGTTCTCTATTGACTATTCCCTTATAGTGTATAGAGTTCGGACTGTATTAGTCACACTACACTATATACACTATACACTATACACTATATACACATAGGCCCCGCTGTTGGTTATTCATATCTAGCTTATACACTATACACACTACACTATATACACTATGCAAAAGATTTTACACTATATTGCTATACAGTTAATACCATATGTGTTTTGGTTTACAATGGGCGCAGGTGCACTACTAGTATATTTGGCAGCGACAGATTACTCGTGTCGATTGGGCGAGAAGAGTTTAAATCAATTACAGATTCGTGCTCTAGAGGAGGAGGCGGTTCGTCAACTTGCTTCAGTGTATGGTCCTACTCGGCCGGGAAGTTTGCGCTTTGATACTGTGCGCACAGATTGGATGAGGCAGAGAGTAGAGGAACCTAGAACAGTTGAGCTCATCGTTACAGGTAAAGGACTGTAAGGCCCCGCTGTTAGGTTTGCACACGGAGAGGTTGTGGTTCCCCAGACCGTCTACTACTACACAGGCCCCGCTGTTAGGTCTTTGAAATCATTAGAGAAATTTGAGATATGGAAAACGGCCCAACAATCCTTACTTTGATTGCGAGCCGTTTTCTACAATGCCTTGATCGGGAGAGAGAAGCAAAGAGGATGATCAAGGTCTTAGTTGTTATGGTGGACCCACCGAGACTTGAACTCGGAACCTACGGTTTATGAGACCGGTGCTCTAACCAATTGAGCTATGAGTCCTAATAGTTTAAACTGGAGCTGCTACGTCTCCCCATTCTTCGTCTAGTTGATCTGTTTGATCGCGATCTTGTTGTAGTGCAATACGCCGATGTCTAATAGCTTCTTCTAGCTCCTGGAGATCTTCTTGATTGTCTACACGATAGATCAGCTCTAGTGCTCGTGTTAAACGTGCTTCTGGTGTCATTGTGTGCTAGCTCCTTGCTCTGCGTTATGTATATAATATAGCAAACCCTGTCCCAAGAGTCAACCATTTTTTTACACTATTTGTTAAACTTTTAGATACCGACAAAAACTATATAAAATTTTAGATACCTCGGTTACATAAAAGTTTAGATACCGTGAGGTGGATGGTGGGAGAATTCTGTTCTTTTGTTTCACAGGATTTATGAAAAATTTTAGAGACCCCGTGAAAAAGAGGGTTCTATCAATGACTTAGCTGGTGTTGTATTTTTGCAACGGTGGGGTGTTAAGCTTGCTGAAAAGAAAAGGGGCACTAGGCCCCTAAGTTGTCGAACTAT
>Ga0208427_1001406_pt1 | contig 10353 bp, 12 predicted proteins | sample DEB08_DNA_FD_184532 | JGI IMG/M metagenome (GOLD analysis project Ga0208427, IMG submission 184532) | Aqueous microbial communities from the Delaware River and Bay under freshwater to marine salinity gradient to study organic matter... | ecosystem: Environmental > Aquatic > Marine > Coastal ...
ATAATTGTTGCATCTATTGGAGACTCAGCTGTACCTAAATTACCCATACCTAACATTTCACCAATGTCACCAAAAGTTCCTAATACATTTTCTACATAAAGTTTAGCTGTACCTTTTGTACCAAAAGTTCCTTTAGGAAGATTAGCAACTTGTTGTGTAAGCTCATAACCTTGTTGAATACTTCTTAATTGTTTTCTTCTTTTATCTAATCTAGCTTCAGTTACTTTAACTGGTGTATAGTCAGTATACTGCATAGGAACAGCCATTGTTCCAACGTTTTGACCATTCTCTATTCTTGGAACAATCATCATATCTAAACCTGTTTTTTTATCAGTTGCAACTTCAACAGATCTTGCACCGAAAGGTAAGTTTGGATCTCTTATTACAACTGTTCTTCTATCTTTTTCAATTGCACCTAAACCTGTACCTTGTTTTTCTTTTGCTTTTAAATAAGCAACAGCTAAATCATTTCTTCTATCTTGTTCTTTAGTGAATAACGCCAAAGCAGTATCAGCTACTCCAGATCCTGCTTGTCCAACAACATCTAAAAATCCTCTAACACCTTCCTGACCTGTCTTACCACTCATCAAACCTGTTGCAAATTTAAATAATAATAAATTATTTGTTTGATCATTTCCGCCTGTTAAATTAGCTATCTCATTATAGAATTTATTAAACTCACTTGCTGCAGCACTTTTTTCAATTTTTTCTTTAATCTTTTTACCTTTTTCAACTTGTTGATTTTGGTGTTCAGCAATATCCTGCACGTCTCCTGCACTTAGTTCAGTACCAGAAAGATCTCCTTTGTCATCAGGAACAGAAGATTCATTAACTATTGGAACTCCACCTGTGTCTTTTGTATCGTATAGATAAGGTTTTACTATATCATCTAAAGTTTTTGGTTGTTCAATATCTTGTTTATCAGCTACTTGATAAGCCTCTGTTAATTTTTGTTTTGCTAAATCTTTAAATTCATTACTGTTCACATCAAATCCAAATTCTTTTTTAAATTCTTCAGGATTTTCTTTAGCATACTCAATACTTTTAACAACAACATCAACTGGATTGTCAGATAAAACTTGTGGTTCTGCTTCAGCATCCTGAGCAGTTAATGCTCCAACACCAAAAGCTCCAAAACCTACTGGAGTAGTATACTTAGGCATTCTTCCTACAAACTCTTTACCTGTTGTTCTTAAAGCTTGTGCTGTCTCAGGCATTTTCTTTGCAAGTGTTCTTTGAGAACCCATTAATCTTGCTCCTCTTCCAAGTAGTGGAGCACCTAATGCTAAACTACCTAAGCCCATTAAAGCTTGTCCGTAATCACCTTCTCTTGTACCTTGAACTACATCCCCAACACCTTGGCCACCTAATAATACACCTGTACCTGCCTCAGCAGTTCCTGTTGCACCTGGAAACTTTTTAGCTCCTCTTCCCATCAAACCTTGTAAACCTGAACCTGAACCTAGACCAGGACCTGATGTTCCTAAAACTCTTTGATAACCCATAGGAATACCTGCCGCTTGTCTTGCAGCTCTAATACCTCTAAGTGTACGATAGCCTGCCATTCCTGCACGGCCTACGTTTCCTAACATTCCTAATAAACCTAAAGCTGGTAAAGGCATTAGTTACCTCCTATTCGCCATATTGTAAGCAGCATATGCACCGATACCTGTACCCACAGCTGATGCTAATGGATTAGTTCCTGGTGCCGTGGTCGCTGTTACAGCAGACTGTGATGTTGGCATATTAGTCATGATACCTTTTAAGAACTCTAATCTTTGATAAGGTTCATAAGCTCTTGCTAATTCAGTTTGTCTAGAAGCGTCTAAAGCTTGTTGGCCAAGTTGTCTTTGTACTCCACCGGCTTGTAATAAACTTGCAATGTCAGCTTGTTGCATTGCTTGTTGTTGGCCACCTAAAGCTCCTAATAATTGTCCTGCTTGTTGTTGTAGTCCTTGTTGTTGTGCTGCTAAACCTGCTGCAGATTGGAAACCTGTTGCTAATGATTGTCCAATGTTAGCTTGAGTAGCTCTTTGTAATTCTGCTCTTTGTACACCTTCTCTAGCACCACCAAATGCACCTGATCCAATAGCTTGTGCTGATAATTGGTTTTGTGCCATAGCACCTTGTCTTGCAATTTCGTCAGTTACATACTGTTGATATGGATTCAAAAATTGATTGATGTTAGGTCCTTGCATCGAACTTAAAACAGATCCAATACCCGCAGTAGTAGCTGGTGCTCCAACACCTGTTGTACCTGCTTGTGTAAATCCTGCTTGTTCTAAACCACTAGGTCCTGCAACTTGAAATGCAGGAATACCTACAGGACTTTTAGCTAATTCTGCAGCTTGATCATAGAGAGCGAGTTTTCGGCTTTCTACTTCTGGTGCTTCTCTAGCTATTGATACTTGTGTGCCTGATGACGAACCGCCTCCGCCACCTCCGCCTCCGAAGATGAAACTCATATTATTTTAACTCCTTTGTGTATAAATATCTTTTTACTTGCCATTCCTTAGTCCCTAAAAACTTTTTCCAACCAGGTCTTGCATGCACTGCTATCTTTTTGCAATCTTCCGATCTTGCAAAATCTTCTATCGTGTCTGCAGCCTCGTCTTGCCATAGTTCTCTTTTTTCTCCTTTTAACAATATGACTTCACATTGTTTGTAGTTTGGTAAAATCATTATTCTAGTAACAAATACACCAAACACTTTGTATTTCTCACCATCGTCAGAGCCAAACATCATAAATAGTTGGTAGGCTCCTTGTTCAATTCCTTCTTTTAGATCTTCAATATTCATGGGGTTGCCATCATACTTCAGACCTTCTCTCAACATAAACTCAACAAGCGACCAATACTCATTAAGTTTTCTTCCGTCGATGGGTAAAACACCGACTTCTTTTTTAATTTGCTTCTTTTCTGGCTGCATCTAATAAATCAAATATTCGTTTAAACTTAGCTTGCTGGCCATAGAAGAAGGCTGCTCCTTTTTTTCTCATGTCTTTATAGCTTTTAGGATCAGCACCTTCCATGATACCTGCTCCTAAAATAGCATCCGCTCTCGATACGAATTCTCCATCTGCTAGTTGAGCTAACATAGTGTCTTCATCTTTGTCACCGTTTCCAGATCCATCTTCAATGTATCCTTCAGCTCTAACATAGTTATTGTAATCATGTTCATCATGATCAAACTTTGATGGTAAGTAATTTATACCACCTTGATTAAATTTTTTAATTTCAGCAATACCACCTTCTTTAAATGTGTACATAGATCCTTCACCATAATTATAAGGTGACATACCTGCTGCGGCTTCTGATTCATAATCATATCTCGATAAAATACCTTCTAATTGTTTATCTGCTTTTTCTTTAGCTGCCTTATAATCTTCAGGTCTTGCACCCTCAGGAATTTCTGGATCTTCTTCATCTCCTGCTAATAAAGTTGTTGCTCCTAAACCTAAACCTAATTGAGCTCCTGGTGATAAACCCATAAATCCAGAACCTTCTTTTATTAGTTCACCTGTTTTAGGGTTAAATACATCTTTACTTCCAATTACTTTATCTCTAAAAAAATTACCTACCTGTGATCCTCCTGTATCTAATTGATTTAAACCTACTTCTTTATTAAAAGGTACTCCTTTGTACATTTCAGTAGGACCTGCAAATAAACTTCTAATTCCACCTAAAGGTGTTGCACCATAATTACCTGCTTGAAACATTGCTGGCGCTGAACCTGCTTGACCAAACGCTTGAAAAGGACCAACACCTGCCATACCTGCAAATTGTCCAATTCCGCCTGCTATTGCCGCGTCTCTTAATGATCTTTTAGTTGATTTACCTCTAAGCTTTTGAATGCCAAAGGTTGCTAATGCTATAGTAAATGGATCCATAATAATTTTAACTAGTTATTATGGTATTTTAACTTATATAAGGGTATTCTTCAACATCACTCAACTTTAGTAAAGTCGTCCATAAATTTACCAGTATAATGATATTCTCCTACATGGCTTATTTCTTCGTCTATAAGAGCGTGTATTTTACCACCCATAGATGTCCATAATTTACAGAAATAAAAGTCTTCTCCTGTGTATGTTTTTGACTTAGGACTATAATATGAATCAAAGAAATTATAATAATGAGGTCTTTCAACAAGCTCACCATTAACCATAGTCTTTTGTACAATGTTAAGTTGACTATATTCTTTTTCTAAAGCATTAAATACAGATCTTTTTATCATCATCATACCTGTAGGTCCTCTTTCTATTTCAATATAACCATCTTTTGGTTCTATGTTTTCAGGATCTTTTACAGTCACAGGATATACATGACCCATTGTATTAGGTAGATCATCAGGTCTTCTTTTTAAATCATTTTGAAACTTATCATAATTTACTGTCTTCATTGGATAAGGTATTAGTGATACATCATGAGGTGAATTAAACAATCTTAATACTGATCTCGTAGAAAAATCCATATCACTATCTATAAAAACCATTCTATCTGCATCAGAATTCATAAAAGCAGATGCACAAAGATTTCTTCCTTGAGTAACTAAAGAAGATTTCATTAACTGAAATGTTATTTTAATTTTATTTAATATACATTCTTTTTGTAAATCTAAACAAGCTTTTGCAAAATGTATAGATACTTCAGAATGTACAGGTGTACATACCATTAGATGATTATTTTTGTTGTCGTTTGACAGTGAGCGCTCCTTTCAGAAAGTCAGTCCAAAACCGACCTATAATTTTCCAATCATAAAACCTTTGATAATATTCTTGTTGAAATTTAAGACCCCAAGACAAATCTGTTTTTAACATTTCTTTACATTGTAAAATACATTCAGCTAATTGAATTGCTAACTTAGCTTTATCAGATGTGTATGGAATATAGATAGGAAACTCAGCACAAGTTTCTGGTATAGCACCGAGATCCGTGGTTATTAATAATTGACCTGCTGCTAATGATTCCATAGCAGATATACAAAACGTTTCTTCCCAAATACTAGGAAAACAATTTACATCATACTCTTTTAATTTACCTACTAACTCATCATGAGGACAGTAACCCATATAATTTACATTAGGTAAGCTTTTAGCCTTTTCATATAATTTTTCATATCCTTTATCGTTTTGATTATGGAAGGATGTTCCATAAATAATTGTGCTTGAATATACATCAAGTGTTATGTCTGGATCTTTTATAGCTTCCATTGCAGCTAAAGCTACTTCTAAACCTCTCCATGGTGTTGAGATATAGCACATCTTAACTTTTGGTTTAGGACTAAAATCTGTTTTTAATTTTAATTCATCGTAGTCAATTGCATTTTTTATAACTGTACTACGATCTTCAGGAATCTTAAAAAAGTATCTATACTTTTCATAAGTCCAATGAGAGTTAAATACATACCAATCATACTTAGAATGATTATCTTTGTTTTGAAACCAAGGTTGTAAATTTGGCTGATCGTAAGAATTTTTAATCCATAAGATATTTGATTTAACAGGATCTAAGGGTATTTTTTCTGGAACAGATGTAGTTATTTGCACAGAATCAATCAGTGCAACAGATACATGTTTCCTTAAATAATCGAATTGAATTTCAGTTCCACCGTATGGTTTCATTACTTGGTTTTACCAAAAACCTGTAAAGATGCAACTGTTATCTTTTGATTGATTTGTAAATCTTCGTTTACAGTATCTGTATTAGAATCTGCAACGTCTGCATCAAACTCTTCCTTCGATGCGTATTTCTTTTGTGTTCTTTTATTAAGTATTTCTTCTTCAGCTTTTGCTGGAACAACTGGTACTTCTTCACCATTAATTATAATTGTTTTTTGTGTCATGGTCTTCCTTGTCTATTGTATTTTTTATAACATCTTTTCTTACTTTTGTTAAGTCTCTTAGTGTGACGTCTTGGACGTTTAGGTGGCTTGGGTCTTGGTTCGTAATGTACAAACTTCTGTTTAGCCATTTTGATCTTCTCTTGATATTTCTAGTATAGAACAAACAGCGGTGACATTAGTTGTATTATTTGTTTCTAATAGTAATGAATCACTTTCTTCTAATATTATAGGTCCCTTTGCTAAATTACATATAGTAGGTCCTGATATATTAGCATAGGCAATCTGATAAGTGGATGAAGCTGAATTATCTGTAATTTTAGCTTTTACAACTTTACTTCCAGATTGATTTGTAACTTGTATGTTTTGCACAATACCTCTGGCATTAGAGGGTGCTGTATATACTGTGACAACATTTGTGGTAGTTCCTGCAAAGAATGCGTTTTTATAAATATTAGCCATTAATATCCATCCTGTACTAATAATAAATCAAATGAAGCAGAAGAAGAAGAGGTAGAACTTGCCTTTCCAGAAACATAAATATCTGACTTTTGAGGTATTACATTGATTGCATTAAAGATAACAGTTGTCTGTCCACCTCTAACATTTAAAAATTGTTTTGTTTGAAACCCTGCATTAGCAACACTATTATCTCGTTGTATAAATTTAAAATCCATTTCTTGATCTTTACCAGATGATATATTCATTGATAATAAATAACCAGTATAACCTGCAGGTATGGTATATAAGCACATTAAAGTTTGACCATTACCTGGAGATATAGTTGCAGCAACATCTGATCCACCTGTATAAGTAACTGTAATTGTACCTTCATTATTTCCAGATGAACCTGCTGTTTCAACAGACATTCTAAATACTCTTAAAAAAGTTTGTGTGGTTGTAACTGTAGTTGTTCCATCCATATCAACAGTTTCTTCAGCCAAATTATAAGAACCATCTAGACCTTGTATTCTTAAAGTTCTAGCACCTGTTCCCGCTACATCGTCATTAGTATCATCACTTACTACATCAACAGTAACTGCCGAAGATTGCCAAGGATAGTCGTCTCCTGTTTCCCAAATAGTTTCAAAAGAACCTGAACCAATACTAGAATTATATCCAAACTTATTAACCATAGAATAACCAGGAACTTTACCTTGCTGTACAGCTAAATAAAATGGAATGTCATCAACTGTACTTCCACCTGTTATTGGATTGACATTATTACAAGACATTAACAATCCCCTCCACTACCACCTTTGAACCATGCATATCGTTCAGTATCTTCTTTTAAATCTTGTAAATATGTAGAATTTAATTGTTCAACAATTATACTAATTGCTCTATTAATTTGTTTTTGGTTAGAGATATCATATTGTTCTTTTGGTTCAGGTAGTCTTACATTAATCTTTGCCATTATCTTCTTCCATCAGGTTGAACATCTAATAAGAATGTACCAAATCTCCATGATTCAGATATATCTTCATTTTCTATTTTTATATTAACATATCTTCCTCTGGCTCTAGTATCTTTTTTATCAGTGTTTGTGTTAATAGTAAAAGGACTTAAAGCTGTTGTTGTTTCGGATTGTTGAGGATACCTTTTAATAGCTAATGTTATTTTAGCATTGCCTTGTAAATCTTTAAAATCAGGAATAAATCTTCTAACCGCTAAAAATACTTCACCCATAGTTCCTTGTGTTTGTATATCAAAATCATATGATTTTACAAATGAAGTAACTGTTGTTGTAGTACCATCAGGGTTAACTTGATCGGTTCCTACTTCGTGTTCAAATAAAACAGTTTGACCTAAACCAGACTCACCTACAATGATTGGAAAAGTACCAGATGCATTATCGTTAAATTTTGTTGCTATTGGTTTAGGATAAATTGTTGCATCGATCCAAGTTGTTCTAGCTTCTGTTCCTATATACCAAACACCATTTTCCATTTTTTCACCATAATTAAATACAACATATTGATCATTATATTCAGAACCTTGTGATGGATAATACCAAACAACTTCTGTAAATAAATTATTAATTCCTGCATATACTTGTTGACCTTTTGTAGTATCAGCTTGATCATAAACATAATCTTCAACAGAACATGGCATAGATTTTACAGTACCATCAAACATAAAGAAACCATTAGATGACATCCAAAATGCCATACCATCTATTTCAACAGCTGCATTTTTACCAATCAATCCACAGTTCGTACCTACTTGTTCAAATCCAAATGTAAAAGGAGCTCCTACAAATTTCATTGTATATAATGCATTATCAGTCCAAACTAAAATTGTTTCTTTTGCTTTTAAAGCACCTATGATTTTAGTACCATCTTGTAGTCTTTGTGTACCAGAAGTATTTACTGCAGTAGGTGCATATTCATTTATATTTTCTTGGTCTGAAAATCTTATAAACATATCATCTTGAGTTGATGTATCTCCAATAGTTGTTTCAGTTCCTAAATGAATTAAATGTCTAGTTGTTGGTGATACTAAAGTAATTCTAGATGCTGTGGGATTATTAGTTGTCTCGAACCCTGATGTGGTTGTTGATGCACGTGTAGTTAATCTTGCAGCATCTCCTGCATTCCATGTAAATGTTTTTCCATTTGCAATAGTTGCAATTAATACTTGTCCAAAATTACTTAATGACCATAAACCTGGTTCAAGTGATACATCAGATGCAGGAGAAGCTTCACCCCATCCACCTGTACCCCAAGTATCTGTACCCCAACCATAACCATAAGATTGAGCTGAAGGACCCACTTGTTCATAAGGTTTAATATCTATACTTCCACCAGTTGCAACTGTTGCTGTTGCATTAGTTGATTGTGTAATTGTAAATACTGTTGCTGATGTAATTCCTGTTACTTGAAATAATTTATCTTCAAAATCAGAATCCGCGTACCCCGTTCCACCTGGTAATGTTACATTATCCAATAATACAATATCACCTGCTGATAAATTATGATTACTTCCAGTTGTTATTTCACAAATTGGAGATGCATCTGTTGTTGCAATTGTTGCAGAAGATAAAGTTGCTTTTAAAGGTGTGACATCATAAAGTTGACCTTCAAAATAAATAAGTAAAAATTTATCTGTACCGATTGCAACATATCTATTTCCATCTAAATCTACAAATGCAAACTCACGTCTTGCAACGCCAACAATAGTATCTGTAACTAGGGATGCCCAACCTCCAACTTTTTCTGGTAGGTTATATCTAAATCTTACATTATCACAATCAACCCAACGCTGTTCAGCGCCTGCTGCTGTATTCTGTTTATCTATTCCAGGTAATACTTTAAAATCAACGAGAGCCATTCTATTAGCTCCTATATGTTATCTTTATAAACCCAGCCTCTTGTTGCATTAACATAAACTAATGTAAATGCTGCTGCATTTGTTGAAACTACTAAATCAGAAGCAGAACCTAAAATATTAGATCCATTTCTACCGATTGTTAAATTGTTAGATGCAAGGTTTGCTCCTGAATCTATAAAATGAACTTCATCACCAATTGACGGTGAAGCTGGTAAATTAATTGTAACTGGTGCACCAATACCACCTCCTGATGTATCGACTAAAACTTGATCACCATTGACTGTTGTATAAGTTGCAGACGGAGTATAGTAACCTTTAGTTTGTAGTTTACCTGTAATATTTGTTCCATCGGAATATAAAATAGTTGTAGATCCAACTGGTAAAGTTAAACCTGTTCCTGAAACTGTTTTAACAGTTAAAGTATAATTTGAAGCTGTTCTAGTTGTTGCATCTTCTACAATAAAAACTCTTTCAGCAGAGTCTGGCATAGTAACAATTCGATTCGCGGTCAACGTTCCAGTTAACTTGTAGTATAAATTTTTACCATTTGATGTTGCATAATTAGCAAGGGATAGCGCAACGTCGGCAGCTGCTACATCTAAAGATAAATAACCTGAAGCTGCTTGTTCTAAAATTTGTAAGTTAGTATTTGTAATAGTTCCCCATGTACCCGATTTTTCACCGGTAGTAATGAGTTCTAGTTTTAAATCATTTGATGTACTTGATGCCATTTATTCTCCTATGGATTTTCCGGATCTATAGGTACCCATACACCAGTCGCACCCGGAATTATTGGGTTCCAGTTTATCACATCTACTAGGTTAGTTGCAAGTGCTAATTCTTCACCTGTTACAAGAACAGTTTGACCTATTACGACTTGTACATTACCAGTTGCTAAATCAACTCTTTGTCCTGTAGGTAAAACAACAGCTTTTCCAATGATTTGAACATTGCCTATAGCAAAGTTCATTCTTTGACCATTAACGGTTACAAAGATACTTACTCCACCTGGATCGGCAAAAGGTGAGTTAGAAAAAGGTGTTGCTCCAAATAACATTATGATCCTCTACTTGTTTGAATTGGGACCCAAGTTTGACTTGCACCTGGTACAATACCATCCCATTGTCTAATATTAACTGTTGATGTACCTACATCAAATCCATTACCTAATGGTAATAC
>Ga0208427_1001409_pt1 | contig 10347 bp, 10 predicted proteins | sample DEB08_DNA_FD_184532 | JGI IMG/M metagenome (GOLD analysis project Ga0208427, IMG submission 184532) | Aqueous microbial communities from the Delaware River and Bay under freshwater to marine salinity gradient to study organic matter... | ecosystem: Environmental > Aquatic > Marine > Coastal ...
CCCCCTCCCAGCGTTGACTCGGTCCGTCAACGGTGACGCGGGTGGCGTCGTCGTCTGGATAGAGTGCATCCACCGGTGGTGCGAAGACCCACCGCACGCCAGCGTCAGCAAGCAGTCTGCAGTCACTTTCGAGGGTCCGCGGATAGCGTGTGTAGTCTTCCCCAGGACCGAACTGTGTTGGGTTCACAAAAATTGAGACCACCACGTCATCGCAGTCACCAGCGGCTTCTACCAGGCTGAGGTGGCCAGCGTGGAGGGCGCCCATCGTGGGAACGAATCCGACGCGGCGGCCTGAGGTCGTGGCTTCGAGCACGGCACGACGAATCGCTGCAGGGTTGCGTTCGATCAAGGGACCATCAGGCATTTAGGCCATTGCCTCCACGGCTGCGAGAGCTTCGTCAGCGGCTTCCCCGAGATCGTCGGCATCGATATGCACCACCGCCTTGGGAATCGTCAGCGGTGGCGGGAGCGTCCGCTGGCTGCTGAGCATGCGTTCGATGTCTGTCTGAAGGGAGAGCAAATGATCGCACCAGGCCTCGTCATGATTTCCAGTCGCGTGATCGTTACCGGCTGGAGATGAGGAGCCACTGAGGCAGGCCTCCAAGTCCTTGAAGATATCGCTGGCGGCCGCGAGCGGGCCTTGGCAGAAGCGAATCCGTTCACGCAGTGCATCAGGCGATACATGAAGCATGATCAGCACATGCGGCGGTTCGAACAATGCGGCGCGAGACTGCACGTCCAGGGCGAGGCTGTGTTCGATGTCGGTGGAGTGCCGAGCGGCGACTGCCGCGAGCGTGCCAATCCAAAAGTCGGCAACGTGGGTCGTCGACTCCTCGCGTTCGCCTGAGGCAAGCAGTTCTTGCCAGACCGATGCCGCTGCCAGGAATGCCTGCTGACGTGTTGCCTGCTGCGATTGCATCAGGATGTGAGCGAGTGTGGTGCAGCCGTGGGTTGCGTGACTGAGCGTGGCGTCTGCCAATGTGCTTGCGACCTGGGCAGCCCCACAGCCGGGGATGCCGCAGACCGCGATGCGGTGGCGGGTCAGGCTGATGTTGTCGAGCAGTTCGCGGAGCGAGTAGCCGGTACATGGATGCAGGAAGTCGGGGGCAATCTCAACACAGGGCTCAAGTACGAACCGGCGTGTTGACATGCGTGGATGCGGAACAGTGAGTGACTCGTCGTCCAGCTCTAGTGTGTCGTAGAGGAGTAGGTCGAGGTCGATTGTCCGTGGGCCCCAGCGGATGTCTCGTTGTCGTTCGAGCGTGTTCTCGACAGCTTGGAGAGCGTCGAGGAGATCTTGAGGAGGAAGATCTGTTTCGAGGAGGCAGGCACCGTTGAGAAACGCTGGCTGATCGACAGGACCGCCGACCGCCTTCGACTCGCGGAAGTGGCTTGTCTGGAGCACGTTGACCCCAGGCATAAACCGCAGCAGCTCGACGGCACGTTCCAGAAGATCGCGGCGGGCGCCGAGGTTCGAGCCGCATCCGACGAGGCAGCGTGCCATGCTCTTCTTCGCCCGTGGGCTGCCCAATAGGTTCATTGTCCGCGAGCGGTCTCGCTTCGGCGAACCGCCGGCAGCATTTTACAAGGCATTCTCTGCCTGCGACCACCGCAAGGAGGTGCTCCTCACGATGAGTGGCCGCCAGACGATGAGTGGCCGCCAGACGGCGGTGAGAGCGGCAGCATCCACCAGCCATCACCAAAACACCCGCACGCACGCTCGGGGGGGACATCCAGGCCACGACCTCAGGTCGTCGACTATCGGTCCCTCAGTCGTCGCCCCCCAAATTTGATTGCGTGCTGTGAGCGTTTGCGGCACCTACCTTCTCAAGAACATCCATGTTCGCTCGTTCATCTCGCTTTCCGCTCTTGTCTGAAGTCCTGCTTTCGCGTTCCTTTTGACTCAGCGAAAATCGATCTCCTGACGAGGCTCAGCGGCGATGACGATACATCCTTTCGATGCGGCGATTCTGTTGAGGTCACCGTTCTTGTCAAGCGAGATGAACACCACACGGAGTTGGTGAAGGAATCAGTCATGGTCGATGACGACCACCGTACGATCGATGACTTCGATGACGATGAGCGGCTTCCAGCCGCCATGCGTTCTCGCTCTGCGCAGTCCTTCCACGACGATGCCTTTGGCGGCATTCGCTTGGATGAGACGCATGTCTCGACTGAGTTCCCCCACGATGAAGACGCCCATGAGCTGGCTCATGACAACCTCATCGCTGGAGAGCATACACCGGTTTTTGATGCAGGTCATCTCGGTGACAGCGAAGCCGAAACAGAGGGGAAAACGGCTGCCGGAGAGTCGTACTGGGCACTGTCTCGAGCACCGCTTGAGAGCCTGGTTTTTACGCTTCCACTCGTGCTGGTCTACGAACTCGGTGTTCTGCTCCTTGGGCGGGGAACGCCGCGAAATGGCGCGGATGTCTGGCTCCGAAGCATCCTCGACTCACTCGGTTTTGACGCCTATTTTTTTCTGCTGCCGGCGCTCACGGTCGTCGGTCTTGCCGCCTGGCATCACCTTGAGCATGACCGCTGGCAGTTCAGCGGCCGGGTGTTGATTGGGATGGCATGTGAAAGCCTTGTTTTGGCCTGTGTCTTGATCGGCCTTGCGCACCTGCATGAGGGTCTCTGGCCGGCGATCATGCCTCAGAAGCTCGCCAGCAGCCTGCTCGACACTGGTCCTGGGGCGGACTTCTCGACGACGTCGGTCATGCTGCAGCGACTCGTGGGCTACTGTGGAGCCGGACTCTATGAGGAGGTGCTGTTTCGGCTGCTGCTCCTGCCTGTGCTCGCTTTTGGTTTGGCCCGACTAGGGATGTCGAAGGCAATGGCGGCTGGCAGCGGGGTGGTGCTCTCGGCAGTGCTGTTTAGTGCGGCGCACTATGTGGGCGTGCACGGAGAGTCGTTTGAGCTCTACAGTTTCACATTCCGCACGCTGGCAGGCGTTTTTTTTGGGGTGCTGTTCCTTGTCAGAGGGTTTGGCATCTCAGCGGGCACCCACGCGGTCTATGATGTGCTCGTGGGGCTCGTGTGAGTCTGAGCGGGTCGTCCTCCGGTCTGAAACCTTCGCTTCCGCCTGGGGTACTCGACTCTTATACTCAGCCACTGTCCCGTGTAGGAGCCACAGGCCGTGCTAGGCGTTCGTCCGAAGGTAAATGAGCTGGTCTTCCAGCTGTACGGACGAAGTCTCCATCCGGAGCTCTTCGAGATCCACGCTCAGCGGTCCGTGGAGCGAGCCGACTATCAGGCGACAGTTGCCATCACCAGCGATGGGCATCTGCTCACCTGGAGAAGAGCCGGTCTCACACTCACTGAAGTTGCTGCCAGCGGTTCGCAGCCACTGCCTCAAAAGCGGCGGCTGCTCTCCTCCCGGCTCGCTGGCGAACGCAGCGATCGCGTCGAGTGTCGCGGTGGCATCCGCTATGAGACGGCATTTCAGCTCGAGACCGTTGAGCCGGAGGTTTTTTGGACATTTCAGCAAGAACTCTGCACGGATGGCGGTCGTCAGGGCATCCTGCATCGGTTTGACTCCAGCGGCCGTCTCGCACTTGGAGCTATCAGCTGGCTTAACATTGAGAGTCGCACAAAGAGCCTGTTCGTGCAGGCGTTCCACACGTTTCCGGATGACCTGGCCATTGTGAAGAGCCAGTCACTGTTTGAGGTGCCTTAGTCGCGGCGGCCGCCGCTCGTCGATGGCTGCCTTCGCTCGAGAACCACTTTCCTCGCAGGCTGATCATGTCGCTTTCTGACGCTTCTGCCGGCTCACAGCCGTCTTCCTCTTCGGCTTCCGCTCGCGGCGCAGACTCGGGCAGGAGTCGCGTGTTGATTGCGGATGACAATGAGCCGAATCGCGAACTGCTTGAGGCCTACCTGATGGAGGTCGACTGCGAGATCGCGACTGCGGTGGATGGGCTCGACACACTTGAGCAGGTGGAGGCGTTTCGGCCCGATGTGATTCTGCTCGACGTGATGATGCCGAAGCTCTCGGGCTTTGAGGTCTGTTCGCGGCTCAAGGGAGATCCAACGACGAGTCCAATCATGATTCTGATGGTGACGGCGCTCGGCGAGCTCGGAGATATCGAGCGGGCTGTTGAGGCCGGAACCGACGATTTTCTCTCCAAGCCGGTCAACAAGGTGGAGCTCGTCAAGCGTGTGGAAAACATGCTCAAGCTGCGGAATGTGACCGATGAACTTGAGCGGCTGCGGAGCTACATCCGCACCATGGACGACGACCAGCCTCCGCGTTAGCTGTGAGAGCGGCCTTTCAAGCGGTGGCGGATTAAGCCTTACGAGGGCCACACCCCGCCTGCTCGAGCACGCGGCGGGTCGCTGGAGAGCGATTGAGCACGTAGAAGTGGATTCCGGGCACGCCTCCCTCAAGGAGTTCGCGGACTTGCTGCGTGGCAAACTCCACCCCGGCTTCAAACTGGCCATTGGTGTCGTCGCCGGCAGCTTCAAAGGCACGGGTGAAGCTGTCTGGAAGTTTTGCCTTGCAGAGGCTCGCGATGCGTTTGATCTGATTGAAGTTGGTGACAGGCATGATGCCAGGCACCAGTGGGGCGGTGATGCCCAGTCTGTCGCAGTCATCGCGGAAGCGAAAGAAGTCAGCGTTATCGTAAAACAGCTGTGACACGACCACATCACCCCCGGCATCACATTTGCGTTTGAGGTTCTCGAGATCGGCCTCGGGGCTGACCGCTTCCTGGTGGGTCTCTGGGTAGCCGGCAACGAGAATGCCGAGTTCTGGGAACTCACCACGAATCATCGCCACAAGCTCAGACGCATAGCGATAGCCACCCTCAACGGGCTGAAAGTCCGACTCGCCTTTGGGTGGGTCTCCTCGCAGGGCCACAATCGCCGAGACGCCGCGATCGATCGCTGCCCGAAGGTAGCCGCGGAGCTCATCAACCGTGGAGCCGACGCAGGTGAGATGACTGGCCACCGGTAGGCCGTGTCGACGATGCACCTCCTCCACGATGTCAAGGGTCTTGTCACGGGTTGAGCCTCCGGCGCCATAAGTACAGGTGATCATCGCAGGCTCGAAGGCCATCAGATCATCCACGGTGGCCCACATCGTGGCCTCAGACTCAGCGGTCTTCGGTGGGAACAGTTCAAAAGAGAGGCCGAAGCGGCCGTCGGTGTAGGCGTCGAGGAGTGCCACAGAACTTCCGTCGTGGGGGGAAACAAAGGGTGATCCGACAATCTTCGTAGTGTAGCGCCGCAGCGGAGATCGCCCAACTGCGGCAGATCTGTCTAGGGTGTGAGGCCCTGGAGAGACTCAACCGCCTATCGTCGATGTCTCTGCCCAGACATCGGCAAGGAGGTCGCGGTCGGCATGGTGAACAGCCATGCCACGACGAGCCATCATGCGGTCAAGCATAGTGGCAGCCTGCTCAGGCGTGGTGCGGCTCCCACCGGTGAGCAGGTTCAAGAATGCGGCAACCTGCTCCGGAGCTTCACCGCCAACGGTAGCGGCCACGCCAACCCGCGCTCCGCAGGCAAGTGAGGTGGTGACACTCGTCTTCGCCAGGTCGCCGACGACCGCGCCGAGGAACTGACGGTGTGTGTGTACGGTCTGGCGACTGCCGTCAGCCTGAATCGTATGCTGCCGCACCGGGCCGTACGATGCCTTTAAGCTGCCGGTGTTGGTGCCTGCGGCAATGTTCACCCAACTGCCGACATGGCTGTAACCGAGGTAGCCATCGTGTGGCTTGTTGGTGAAAGGCTCAATCACGCTTGCCTGAACCTCACCACCGACACGACTGTCATGGCCGACTGCTGTACCGGGACGAATCCACGAGTGAGGTGAAACGATCGCCCGCTCTCCAATCCAGACGGGGCCCTCCAGGCAGGTAAACGGTCCAAGATCGGCGTCGTCTCCCACGACCACTGGTCCACCGCGGACCACCACATGGCTCGACACCTTGGCGGTTGAGGCGACGAAGAGACCGGGCTGGGTTTCAGCGAAGTGGCCAGAGTCGAGTCGCATTGCCAGACTCCCGGCCAGTGCATGCTCATGTGCGGTGACCACTTCGTGTGACTGTTCCACCAAGCGAAACGCCGCTTCGTCGCTGGCGAGGTCATTGAGTGGCTGCCGTGATCCGAGCTCGGCGAGGATGCGTTCCACCGGTGACTCCCGCATTCCCGTAGCGACACCAGGGTGCGAGAGCATCGCTTTGAGTGCGGTGTCATCAGCGGAGTCATGGCCGGACTTCGATCGCTGCAGTACCGCCGCGACGAGTGCCCCAGCGCGAAAGACGACGCCCCGCTCACCTGCCTCGACCAGCCGTCTGAGACCACGAATCGCCTCGGCGGTGGGAACCAGTCGGGCGTTGACGACCAGCACGGTGGAGGTGTGCCTCGAGGCAGGCGTCGCGAGGCTGCGAGGATTGCCCGGGCCTCCCCAGAGCGGCACCCGCTCGCCTGCAAGCGCGGTGAGATAGCGGCCCAGATGCGGCCGAGCGACACGATGTACCTCGCCGAAGAGCTGTAGGGCCTCCACCAGGCTGACGCTGCCAATCAGCAGGTCGCAGGCAGGCCGCATGGTGACGAGCACACCGAGTGAGCGTACCGCACTGTCCTCAAACACGATGACATTCATGCGGTGTGCTTTCACGCCCGTGGGTGTCTGGGCGGTGGGAGAAAGGAAGAGGCTGCCCTTGGCGGACTCTACCACGAGTTCCTGCTTGCCGGGAACGCCGTCGATCGCTGCCAGGGCTGGCAAATCAGCGATGGCCGACCTAGTCTTTCTACGAGTCGACGGGCATCGCCACGCTGCGTGCCGGACGGCGAGCCGGAGTGGCGGAATGGCAGACGCGACGGATTCAAAATCCGTTGCCCGCAAGGGCGTGTGGGTTCAAGTCCCACCTCCGGCAGTTTCTGCCTCGGTCGGCGCGGCTGACGTCGGTGTCAGCGACAACAGTCCACAGAAGGCCGACGACTGTTGTGCAATCAGCAAAGGCCGCAAACACGATCCCCAAGACAATGCCGAGAGACGTGCCTCGGTTGCCAAGCAGCAGTTTCCAGGCAATCCAGATAATGGTGAGAGCCTAAGGGATGCGGCGAGCACCACCCGTAAGCCAGGCTGGGAGCCAGTGCGGCACACCTTTCAACTGCATCCAGATATTGGCTGCTAGGATCGCACCACCGCCCCACAACAGAGCCGGCGTGAACTCTTCGTTCGCATAAGAGATGCCTGCCCAGCCTGCCAGCAGTGCTGGCAAAAAGAGCGCATACGCCGACGCAAAGACAGGTTCACTCGTGTAGATAAGCCCCGCTTCAGTTGCTGGAACATACCGTTGATAAGTGTTCATCAACAGGAAGGCTCCGATCGTGCAAAACACCGCCAGGCTGGTGAGCATGGCGGCAGTGGGGAGCGATGACCCTGCGATGAGCATCGCCTCGGGAGCGGGAGCGGTCAGCCAGGCGACTGGCAGGGCCAGCACGGCGATCCCCACGCACATCATCAGGGTCACGGGACGGCCGCGGTTCTCGGCATAGCGGGGCTTTTCGAGGGCGAGAATCTGTCCGGTGAAGAAGACCGTCGAGAGGAGCGTTTCCAGTTCACCGCGGCCGATCGAAAGGTTGCCGGGGCGGATGCCAGAGAGAATCGCCGTGCCTGCGACGACCAGTGCTGTCGCTCCAAGCAGCCGGAGCGAAGGGAGCCGGCGACTGCGGGCAACGGTCCAGAGGGGAAGGAGCACGCAGTAGGCTTGGGTCAGAAAGGCTGATGTGGAGGCTTCTGTGTAGACCAGGCCGTCGGTCTGGATTCCCATGCCGAGCCCCCCCCACGCAGCCAGTTCCAGACCTTGCTGAATTTCTTTGCGGGTGGGCTTCGGAAGATGGAGCATCGCTGGCGCCAGAAGGCACGCGGCGGTACCAAAACGGGCCAGCTGAATCCAGGCAGCCAGAAACCAGCTGGAAGCCTCCGGCAGCCGCGCGGCCTGGTCGAGCTGGAGGGCTTTGAGTACTGGAAAGCTCAGCCCCCAAAAGGCACACGTGAGAACCAAGGCGAGCACGGCCATAACTGTCGATTCCACGTGTCATGAGCCGCTGCTGTCAGGACTCTGAGCCACAGTCGTTGTATCAGGGAAACTCTGCAGGAAACTTATCCTCCACGATGACCACACCGCCAGTGGGCACTGCCAGCCCCGATCCGCGACTGCGGATGTTTTCGCTCTTGATGGCCGTGGCCAGCTTGACCCACATGGTCTCTTTTCCCTGGTGGCTGGGGCTGATCAGTGGTCAGGTTTTGCTCGCGGCCACGCTCGCCCTACTTTTTTTCCCCGGCACGCCTGCTGTCCTGCTGGGCTTCCTGGCAGCGAGTCTGACCTACTGGTTTGGCCGGCTGCCGGCTGTGCCCAACCACATTCTCTTTGAGATGCTCGTGCATGGGACGCTTGGTGCCGCGATCCTCGCCGCTGCCGGAGCGGCTGTCTGGCGGTCGCGGCGACCACGTCGTGCCACGAAGGAACAGCTGCTCCGGCCTGTTGTGAGCATCGCTTTTGAGCAGGCCCGGCCGCTGATCATCACCGAGCTGGTGTTGATGTATCTCTACACGGTGCTTCACAAGCTCAACGAAGACTTTCTCAATCCCGCAGTCAGTTGTGCGGTTTCGATGCACCATGAACTGGCTGAGGTGGTGCCCTGGATTCCCGATGGTGAGTGGACGTGGTGGCCCACGATTCTCGGCACGCTCGTCATCGAACTGGCCATACCGCTGCTCTTCCTCAGCCGTCGAACGCGCACGGCCGGGCTCCTGGTTGGACTGGTGTTTCATCACTTTCTCGCCCTGCATCCGCACGGCGGCATCTACAGCTTCTCTGGACTGCTGTTTGCTCTCTACGCCTTGCTTCTGCCGGATGCTGTGCTGCGGAGGATTGGTGATCGCTGGATGGCGGTGCCGCTGGCAGCCAGGGTTGTCAGCACACTTGTGGTTGTGGCGGGCTTTGGGGTGACGGTTTTTCTGCAGCTGGCTGCCTACCGGAGTGGGGACGGGTTCTCTGTAGCCAATGCAATCGGCTACTACGGTTGGCTTCCGCTGGCCCTGCTGATTTCCGGTGTGTATATCGTTGGCCTGACGATCGTCGCACGCACACGCTCGAAGGTCGGTGAGGCCGCTCAGGCAGCCGAGGCCGGAGCAGAACAGCCGTGGCGGCCGCTGTGGATCTTTCCAGTGCTCGTGCTCGTCAACGGGGCCTGCCCGTATCTCGACCTGAAGACGACGACGGCTTTCTCTATGTTTTCAAATCTGCGGACAGAAGATGGCCACAACAACCATCTCTTTCTGCCTCGGCTGCCGCTGTTTGGCTACCAGGATGATCTCGTTGAGGTGCTCCAGGCCAACGATCCTCGTCTGGCCGGTCTGGCCCGCAGCGGCGATTTGCTGCCCTGGTTTGAGTTTCGGCGGATCGCCTCATCGACGCGGCTAGGCACGGTGATCCGCTGCCGCCGCAATGGTGAGGAGCTGATGCTCAGCCGAGATGACGAGTCCGCCGCAGGCCGCGAAGCCTTTACTCCTCATCCGTGGTGGATGGGCAAGTTTCTTGTCTTTCGACCGATTCGACCGTTCGGCGAGCCGATGACCTGTCGACACTGACTGATCGGCCAGATCAGTTCACTGGCCGAGGTCGAGCTTTCGCCACTTTCGGTTGGCTTTCACTTTATCGGCAAGGTCGGCCGGCACATCACCGTTCTTGAAGACCAGCGTCTCCAGTGACTCGATGCCGAGAATCGCCTCGAGGGCCTCTGCCGACATACCTGTCTCGCGGATCGAGAGTTCCTTGAGCTTGGGCAGGCTAGCAATCACCGCCGCCGACGCATCGGTCATCCGCGGCAGACTCCAGATGTCGAGCACGGCGAGCTCTTTGGCGTCGGCGAGGCTGGCGAGTCCTTCGTCACTGACGCTGGTGAGCTCATGCAGGTAGAGCCGACGCAGCTTTGGCATGGTCGCGAGTGTGGGGATGGCCGCATCACTCACCTCGGGGAGGTCCCGCAGGGTGAGGCGGTCGAGCTGAGGCATGCCCTCAAGTGAGAGGACGCCTGAGTCGCCAAAGCCTTGGCAGCGAAAGATCTCAAGCGAGGTCAGGTTTTCAAGCCGAGCGAGGTCTTCACCGCAGGTGCTCGAAACCGCAAAGTCCTGCATCAGGATTGCGCGGAGCGAAGGGCTGTTGGCCAGTCCGGCGATGCCGCCATCACTGACGACTGTGCTGCGGTGCTTAAAGCCTGAGAGTTTGGGAAGTTTGCCGACCACTCGCAACGTCATGTCGCCCACCTCCATGTTGCCACGGAGGTCGAGAGCACGGAGTTCAGGAAGGCCTGAAAGCCGCCGGCAGTGCA
>Ga0208427_1001412_pt1 | contig 10341 bp, 14 predicted proteins | sample DEB08_DNA_FD_184532 | JGI IMG/M metagenome (GOLD analysis project Ga0208427, IMG submission 184532) | Aqueous microbial communities from the Delaware River and Bay under freshwater to marine salinity gradient to study organic matter... | ecosystem: Environmental > Aquatic > Marine > Coastal ...
ATTCCCCAAAGAACACCGATCACTGTGATTATTGTACGCGTTTTGTTTTTAGCAATAGATCCAAAAATTTCTTGCCAGGTATCTCGATCAAAAAGTACTTTAAGGCTATTCATCTCTTAGGGCAACTATAGGTTTTATACTTGAAGCTCTTTTGGCAGGGATATAACCTGCAATAGCACCAAAAATGATCAATACTAAGGTGGCTGCTAATGCGGTTCCAAAATCAATAAACGGATTTTTTATAAAGTAATCCTCCAATTTTAGACCTATATTTTCCAAAAGTAACACACCTAAAAAAAGTCCAATGTATCCCGAAATCGTTGTGATAAAAACCGATTCTTGTAATATCATTTGAATCACAGAACGCGGTGTAGCCCCAAGGGCTTTGCGAATTCCTAGTTCTTTAGTACGCTCTTTCACTACAAATACCATTATGTTTGAAATTCCTATGATTCCAGCTATCAGTGTTCCTAAACCTACAAAACTTACAATTAGTTGTAATACAACTGCAAATTGTTGGCTTTGTTTAAGATCATCTGTGAGGTTTTGAAAATAAATCCCATTAGGATCACTTGGGGCAATGGATTTTTTTTCTTTTAAATATTTTTTTATCGATTTTTCCAAGGCTAAAGCACCAGAATGTCCTAACTCCTTTCTAAATGTAACTATAATTTGATCTACCTTGTCATTGCTTTTTTCTATCAACTGACGTGTGGTATAGGGTATGTAAATGTAGCGCTCTTCATTGTCCCCCCCATCATCTTGAAAAACACCTACTACTTTAAAGGCGATGCTACCAATATTGATAAATTTCCCAAGAGGATCTTCTCCCTTAAATAAATCTTTTGCGACAAGCCTCCCAATGACAGCACTTTTCTTTTTTTCTTCCAAGTCAGATTGATTGACATATCTCCCTTTCATCAAAATTGTTTTTTCTACAAATTGATGTCCTGGAGCTACCGCTCTTGTCGAATAGGTATTACTCTCATTTTTATATTTTGTTAAAGCGGATCGTCTAATTCTAGGGGTGAGATGTTCTATAAAAAATGCAAAGTTTTCTTCAATTTCTTTAACGTCATCGTTTTTGAATTCAATTCTTCGGTTAGCCTTGAACCCTTTATAGGGTTTTGACGTTTTCCCAGGATAGATAAAAATTGCATTACTTGCATCGTCTAAAAAAAATTCCTGAAAAGTGTTTTTTAATCCATTGCCCAAACCAAAAAGAATGATGAAAATAAAAATCCCAAGGGCTACAGTAAAACCAGATAAAAATGTCCTGAGTTTATTTTTACCAATTGTTTCAAATATTTCTCTCCAACGGTCTCTATTAAACATGGGCTGATGCTAGGACTTGTTTAATTTTTTTATCTTCAATAATGACACCATCTTTTAACATTACTACACGTTTACACATTTGTGCAATGTCGTGTTCATGAGTAACCACCAATATTGTTTTTCCTTCTTCATTGATTTTTTGGATCAAGTCCATCACCTCGTAGGAGGTGGTGGTATCTAATGCTCCTGTTGGCTCATCCGCCAAGAGCACTTTAGGTCTTGAGGCCATAGCCCTTGCAATCGCCACGCGTTGTTTTTGCCCTCCAGAAAGTTCGCTAGGTAAATGGGTCGCCCATTCTTTTAGACCTACACGATCTAAATAATCTAAAGCCAACTCTTGACGTTCTTTTCTTGATATTCCTTGATAATACAATGGAAGAGAAACATTTTCTAAAGCTGATTTATAATTGATTAGATTGAACGATTGAAAGACAAATCCTAAAAATTTATTTCTGTATTTCGCTGCTTTGGTTTCATTCAAATCCTTGATAGGGACATCATCAAGAATATAATCCCCTTCATCGGCTACATCCAACATTCCTAAAATATTGAGTAAGGTTGATTTTCCAGACCCTGAAGATCCCATTATGGCCACAAGCTCTCCTTCTTTAATATCTAAGTTAATTCCCTTGAGTACATGCAATGAGGAAGCCCCCATTTTATAGGATTTGTGTAAATCTTTTAGTTTTATCATTGGAGTTCTTACTTGTTCGTTCGGGGTTTAAGCCTATTGATATATAATTAGACTCAATTTTTTCCCGTTTGTTACATCTCTTGTTAATTTTTTTTTAGAATTCTCAAAACTTTCCACCCAACCAAACCAACTAAAAGGTATGGAATCGCCATAAGATATAAGATTCCGTTGTTTATTCCTTTTGCAGTAGCTTGCCCTTCTTCCGATTGGAGTACAGCACGACACATAGAGCATTGTGCTGAAACTTCTTCTACACCCAATACTAACAAACACAATAAGGTAGAAAAAAAGACGAGGGACTGTTTTTTAGACATAATAGGGTGATATCATCAAATACACAATAACCCCCGTTACCGCAATGTACATCCAAATAGGAAATGTATAACGAGCAATCTTCTTGTGCGCGTCAAAGTGTTTTGAAATGGCGCGAACATACGTAACCAATACTAATGGAATTATTCCTATAGAAAGGATAATATGAGAAATCAATATAAAGTAGTAGACTCCCCGTATCATTCCCTCTCCCCCATAGGGAGTTGGATCAGACGTCATATGGTAGGCTACATACATGCCAAGAAAAACGACAGAAAGACCTATGGCGGTCTTCATAAGTTGTTCATGAAGTAGAATGTTTTTTCTTCTAATGGCCACATAAGCTGTTATAAGGACTAGGGCTGTAGCTGCATTGATAGCCGCATAAATGGGTGGTAAAAAATTTAATGGAGCCACATTGGGTATTCGAATTAAAAAAAGGATCGCAACAACTACAGGTATTGCAATGGAAAGGATCCAAACCCAAGGTTTGTACTTCGCTGTTAAATCTTGTCTTTGTTTGGTCATAATTTATTCTTTCAATAGTTTTTCAATGTCCTCCATCAACAAATCTACCTCCTGCACCTCCACATCTTCTTCATCAATACCCATATAATAAACAATAGGGTTGCCAAATGCGTCGGAACGAGAGCGTATAAAGCCCTTTTTGTCAATTAAAGCAAAATAGCCTTGATGCTCAAATCCTCCCTCAACCCTTGGATTTACTGATGCAAATATATTAAATCCTTTGTTGGCGAGGGTATAAAGGTCTTCCTTTTCGCCTGTCAAAAAGTGCCAGTTTTGAGAAAAGACGTTGTACGATTCTGCATAGTTTTTTAAAACTTTTGGAGTGTCGTGTTCTGGATCGATTGTAAATGAAGTAATTCCAAAATCTTCCCGTTCACCAAATTGGGATTCGATACGTTTCATGTTTTTGTTCATGATAGGGCATATACTAGGGCAAGAGGTGAAGAAAAATTCAACGACATACACCTTATTTGAAAAGTCCTCGTTAGAAATCAAAAGACTGTCCTGATTTAAAAATGCAAATTCAGGTACTTTTTTAGCTTCCCCATTTAAAATAATATACTGAAGGGGGTCAGCGGATTGAGAACGACTACTATCCACTACTTTATTTTCAATAATTCTATTAAAAATTTTTGGAATAAATAGAATTCCAAAAATGAGAATAATTAAAAACAGTCCTACATACTTTAACTTGGACATCTCTATTTGTTTCTTTGTGTATTATAAATCTTTAGTGCCAAACGGTATTCTGCTAAAATCACTTTTACATCATCTATCATCTTTTTATTGATCTGCGCGACAGAGCGCGCATCAAATCCATAGAGGGTTCCCGTATCTTCATCATCGTTTCTTCCTCTGAGATTGCGATCTTTATCAATAATAAAAACAAATGGGGCACTCTGGTTTTCGTCTAATGAAAATGGGGTTTTTAACGAAGCAAAATGGGTGTTGATCTCTTCTTTGGAAGTATAGATAAAGTTCCATCGAGACAGGTCTGTCCCCACTCCTTCTTTCAATTCGTTTTTGAGTTCTTTAACCTGAGCTACTCGACTAGAATCCACAAGAAAAACAAACTGAAAATCATCAAATTGATAAAAACGCTTGTAAATTTTTTCATTGAGATTGAGGGCTTCTGCTTTTTTATTTTCTAAACTTCCACCCCAGTAACCCAATATGGTAATGTGGTCTTTTAGTTGGGGAGAATCTCCTATTAGGTTTTGAGGAAGTACTTCAATTTTAGAGGTCAATATAGGGAGTTTCGCAAAGTTGTTTTTCCCTGAAGCAAAAAAAAGATAAACTAATAGAGGGAATACAAATAAGATTCCCAAAACTATTTTTTTGTATACGTCGTTCTTTTTCATAAATAAAAAAGCGGTTCAAAACCGCTTTGCAAATTTGGATTGTTTCTAGAAATTCCAGGCGACAAAACCGGATTCCATTACATCAAAAATGTAATCGCCTTCCAAAATCAAAATAAAAGCCAAATAGGGAATTAAAATCACCAGAGGAAGTACAATCGCATTTTTTAGCCCACTGCGTTCATCTCGAATGTGCATAAAATCCCACGCAATATAATACGCCTTTACGATGGTCAAGATGATAAAGATCCAATTGAGTAATTTCATTCGTAAAAAACTCGTCATTAGGATTTGAGGTTTCATAATCCCTAAAGCAACTTCAATAGTAGTTACAATGGAGAGAAAAATCAAGACCCCCCATATTTTCTGTTGATTGGATTTAAACTTTAAAAGTCCTCTAAAGATGGCTAATTTATGTCCTTCTGCGGCCATGTGGTTTTATTTTTATGTGTTAAACGAGATAGAAGAATGTGAATACGAACACCCAGACCAGATCGACAAAGTGCCAATAGAGTCCTACTTTTTCTACCATTTCATAATGACCTCTTCGTTCATAGGTTCCCAAGATGACATTAAAGAAAATAATAATATTGATTACAACTCCAGAAAATACGTGAAAACCGTGAAATCCAGTAATGAAGAAAAAGAAATCTGCAAAAAGACGATTTCCGTATTCGTTATGAATCAGGTTGGCTCCTTCAACTACTTCTACAGCTTCATCTATTTTGGCGAGAGAAGCTTCTCTAGACAATACTGTCTTGTGACCCTCCTGGGTAAGTTGTTGGGTCCGAATAACAAGGTTTGGATCTGCTAAAAATCCTTTTTTGACTTCTGCTAGAGAAACGTTGGGCATTGCTTTTTCATCCTCATACCAAATTCCATTGTAGGATTGGTGTGTAGCCCTTTCAGATGCAATTCCTTGTGCAAACTCTTGGATAGCCGCACGCTTTCCAGTTTCTGCATTCACAAATTGTAAGATTTGACCTCCTCGGGTTTCTAAAGCCCCATATTCACCTTTAATAAAATTCTTCCATTCCCACGCTTGAGAACCAACGAATATCGCACCACCGATGATGGTAAGTAGCATATAAAAAGTCACTTTGGCTTTGTTCATGTGATGACCCGCATCAACAGCCAATACCATGGTCACTGATGAAAAAATTAAAATAAAGGTCATCAGGGCGACATAATACATAGGCGCATCAATACCGTGTAGAAAAGGAAAGTGTGTAAATACCTCGTCTGCAATCGGCCAAGAGTTGATGTTTTTAAATCTTGAGAAACCGTAGGAAACAAGAAACCCCGTAAAAGTGAGCGCATCCGAAACAATAAAAAACCACATCATCATTTTACCGTAGCTGGCGTTTAGCGGTTTATTTCCACCTCCCCATACTTGAGCTTCGTCAACAGATGCGTTTGTAGTTACTTCCATAGTAATGTCTTAAATTCGATACAAATTTATTAATTTTTAACCGTAGAATGAAACGAATAAAAATAAATATACCCAAAGGATATCCAGAAAATGCCAAAAAGTTACTGCCAGTTCAAAACCTAGAGTATTTCCTTGTTCATAAGCTCCCTTCAAGGTCTTAAAAAAAACATTCAACACAATTGTAATTCCAGCTGTAAGGTGGGCCAAATGCAATAAAACTAAAACGTACAAATAGGAGGTGGTAATCGTACTTTCTGGACCCGTAAAATAGTATCCTTTTTCTATTATCCCATTAAAACCTTGAAATTGAAAATAAACAAAAGCAATTGCTAAACCTAGGGTTGCTAAAAGCAATGACTGGGTAGCTTTTTGCTTTTGGGCTTTTAACATTTTTAAAGCAGCATAAAAGGTCCCGCTACTCAAGACAATTAATAGCGTGCTAAGGGTAAAAGCAAAAGGGAGTTCAATTTGTTGTATCCAATCGGCGCGGGAGCTACTCACCACATAGGCGCTAGTAAGCCCTGCAAAAGTCATGCTCATACTGATCATCCCGAACCATAGCATCATTTTTTTAGCTCGGTTAGTTTTGGTACTTATTGAATCGTTTGTATTCATTGTAATAAGAATTTGTCAATTACGTAAATCAGTTGTATTCCAGTGATATAGATGATACTCGCTCGAATCAAAAGACGAGCTGCAGAATCCGTTTTAGAAATCATTAATTTTAATGCATAATATAAAAAAACAGCTCCTAGGAGGAATACTAAAATTGAAGCTGTTTTAGTAAGATATAACGCTCCTGTATAATGAAATGCAGGAATCAATGAAATTACAACGGTCCAAAGGGTATAAAAGACAATTTGGAAAGCTGTATTTTGATCTTTCGAGCCGGAGGGTAACATTTTAAACCCGGCTGCTTGATATTGATCGTGCATTAACCAACCTATCGCCCAAAAATGGGGGAACTGCCAAAAGAACTGCAACATGAACAGCAGTCCTGGTTCAACACCAAATTCATTGGTTGCCGCCACCCAGCCTAACATAAATGGTATAGCTCCTGGAAAGGCTCCAATAAATACTGAAAGCGGTGTTTTTTGCTTCAAAGGAGTATACACGCAGGCATACAAAAAGATCGAAATACTTGCGAAAAAAGCTGTTTTAAGATTGATGATATACAAGGAGGTAACACCAACTAAGGTTAAAATTACTCCAATAAATAAGGCAGATTTTGAATGCATTCTTCCCGCAGGAAGTGGTCGGTTTTGGGTGCGAATCATAAGGCTATCCAAGTCTTTTTCAAATACCTGATTGAATGCATTTGAAGCTCCAACCATAGCATAACCTCCTACTGTCAATAAAAGCAAGGTGAAATAATTAACTTCATTTACTGCTAAAAAATAACCCGCAAGAGAAGATACCACTACAGAAACCGAAAGCCTAAACTTGGTCAGTTGAGAAAAATCAATTAATCTCTGTTGTCGAGTTGAAATTGCAATGGTTTTGTTAGGCGGCATCGATCCTCATCGTTCAGGGGGCAAAGATAGGTGAGAAAATGCCATTGCACAATATTTCCTTTGTTAAGATTAAAATTCTTTTTTTTATTGCAACCTAAATATAATCGGAATACTAAATGGTACTCGTACAGGACGACCTCTTTGCTTTCCTGGGGTCATTAAAGGTAATTTTGAAATAATGCGATGCGCCTCTTTCTCTAAGTTTTTATCGGGTCCTCGCATACTTATGTTGGTAATGCTTCCGTCTTTAGAGATGATAAAACTAACGTACACCCTACCTTGAATTCCCATCTCCTGAGCGATTTCGGGGTAGCGGAAGTTTTTGTGAATGTGTTTATTCATTTGTTCCTGAAAGCAATCTCTGCGTTCTGATTTTTTGACACCTTCGCAGCCTGGAAAAATAGGCACATCTTCAATGACTGCAAAAGGAACATCTTCTTCTTCTTCCTCTTCCACCTCAACGTCCACAATCTCCACGATTTCTTCTTCATTGGTCTCAGTTGACTCAATCACAGTTTCCTCAACATCCTCTTCGTCCTGAACAATCTCAATTACCTGAGGAGCCGGAGGTGGCGGTGGAGGAGTTTTGATCTGTTCTGTAATTGGGATTACTTCGTCTTCTTCGTCTTCCACTGTCAGTGTTTCGTAGTCATAGTTTTTTTCAAAAGTTTTCCATTCTATAGCTCGCCATGAAATAAACAAGACCAGTGCCAATCCAATGACAAAGTATAAACCACTGTTTTTCCGTAAATCTACTTTAGGGGATTTTTTTATTTCCATGAGTTTGGGGCTTTGGTATAATATTATCAAAAATTATACCATTCATTAAAATAAAAAACCAGCCAAAAGGCTGGTTTTACTAAAATAAAAAAGTGTTTTATTGTAATCTAAATGTGATCGGAATACTAAATGGCACCCGTACAGGACGACCTCTTTGTTTTCCTGGGGTCATAGAAGGTAATTTTGAAATAATACGTTCCGCCTCTTTCTCTAAGTTTTTATCGGGTCCTCGCATGCGGATGTTGGTAATACTTCCGTCTCTTGAGATGATAAAATTAACATATACACGACCTTGAATCCCCATCTCTTGTGCGATTTCGGGATAGCGGAAGTTTTTGCGAATGTGTTTATTCATTTGTTCCTGAAAGCAATCTCTACGTTCGGACTTTTTTACACGCTCGCAGCCTGGAAAAATAGGTACATCTTCAATGACTGCAAAAGGAACATCAATGTCTTCTTCTTCCTCTTCAACCTCGACGATTTCAACAATTTCTTCTTCATCCGTTTCTGTAGATTCGATAACGGTTTCTTCCACTTCCTCTTCGTCTTCCACGACTTCTATGACCTCAGGTGCTGGGGGCGGTGGTGGAGGTGGGGGTGGTGGGGTTTTAAGTTGTTCTGTAATTGGGATTTCTTCGTCATCATCGTCTTCCACATTAAGGGCTTCGTAGTCATACATTTTTTTGTATGTTTTCCATTCAATTGCTTGCCATGAGACAAATAGGACTACTGCTAGACCAATGACAAAATAAAGACTACTATTTTTAGTTAAGTCTACTTTTTCGCTTTTTTTAGGCTGCATTTTACACAAATTTTAGATAGCTAATCTAAAAAAAATCTCATAAATAAAGTTATTCTTGAGTAGAAAAACGAAATAAAAACCAAATTGAGAAAATTCCGATACTCGTTCCTATAAAATTAGCAATCAAGTCTTGGTAGTCAAAATACCTCTGAAATGTTGGAATTAATTGTAAAAGTTCCAATGCAGACCCAACCAAAACACTTAAAATAAATGCTTTTTTATAGGCAGAAGGGTGTTTGAAAAAAGCAAAAAAATAGAGGATACTCAACCCCATATAACATATTAAATGTAAAACCAGATCTCCTCGAATAAAAAAAAGATGCCAGGGTTGTGAATTTGGATTGGGAGGCTTTAAAGAAAGATATACAACTACAATTGTAGCGAGTCCAGCTAAAATTTTAAAATATTTATCCTCCTGTAACCAACGTTTGATATGCTTCTGCATCTAAAAGACTCTCTATTTGTGTCAAATCACTACACTGTACCTTGACCATCCATCCTGCACCATAAGGATCTTCATTCACTGTTTCTGGGGAATCTTCTAAAGCTTCATTGATTTCAACTACTTCTCCCGATACCGGCATAAATAGGTCCGATACGGTCTTTACCGCCTCCACAGAACCAAATACCTCTTCAGCATCTAAACTGTCATTTAGCGTTTCAATTTCTACATATACGATATCTCCAAGTTCCCCCTGTGCAAAATCGGTTATGCCCACGGTAACGATATCACCCTCTAATTTAATCCATTCGTGATCTTTGGTGTATTTTAAATCTGCAGGTACATTCATTGTTTTGTTTTTAGTAAAACAAAAGTAAAAAATTCCTTCAGCAAAGGACTTTTTTAATTTCCAAAATTATAACGAATCGTAAAACCAGAGCGGATACTGGTTTGTGGGAAAGCAGTGGAAATGGCAAACTCTGAAAAATTATGATCGTAAAAAAATAAAGCTGTAAGATTTTTTGTCAAGGCGTAATCAGCTGTTACCTTTATTGCCATTAGCCGTTGTCCTGCAGTGACTTGATTGTTATCGTATTCTAAGTTTCTCAATACCGTGACGTTATCCCGATAGGAAATATCTGCTTTGATATTTAAATCTCCGCTCAAGATCACCCTACGGCCTCCAAAACTTGTTCTAAATCTCAAATCTTGAACCCTATACCCGAGCCCCAAAATATATTCATCACCACTCGTTTCAGTAATCAAATTATTGTCTAAGCTTAAGGAAATTGCACGTTCTTTTCTAAGTTCAGCTAGTAATCTCAAGGAATTGTTTAATTCCATATCCAAACGAACTAGCGGATTAAACTGTTCCACCAAATTAATATTGGAATATAAACGTTGAGGAATTAAGTTTCCGGACTTATCTGTCTGATCGGGAAGTGTTGGGTCGTATTCGAAATTGGTCTGGAAATTCGTCAGTGTATAACTGGCTCGGTAGGCGTGATTTAAAGAGAGGCGATTAAAAATTTTAGAAAGCGATTTAATTTCGGTTAGTCCTGTAAATTTTAAACTCCAATTGGGAAGTGGTGTCCCTTTTATTGGATTCAGGTCAATTTCATTAGGATTGGCACCTGAATAGGCG
>Ga0208427_1001413_pt1 | contig 10338 bp, 30 predicted proteins | sample DEB08_DNA_FD_184532 | JGI IMG/M metagenome (GOLD analysis project Ga0208427, IMG submission 184532) | Aqueous microbial communities from the Delaware River and Bay under freshwater to marine salinity gradient to study organic matter... | ecosystem: Environmental > Aquatic > Marine > Coastal ...
TGCTATTACTCTCATTTTGTAATTGATTTATAAATTTTTGTGCTTGAAGTTTTGTTGGAAAGTCTTCATAGCCACCATATATTTCGTCTTTTTGCCATATAACTCTTGTGTCTCCTGATATTAATGACGTTAATTTTGTTTTTAAAGTGTTCATTGCGTTAATTGTTTAGCTAAGTATGTTGTATATACTGTTGAATTTTCATTATTTAATTTTATTTGATAGTTATGGTTTTGGCCTTCTTGTATAAGGTCAGCCATACGCATCCATACTTTTAGGTTCCTAATGTCACCCGTTACGGTTTTATAGGTTAACTCAGGCCAACCTACTTTGTGTCTGTTACGAAATTGAGTTCGAATACTTAATCTATAGTGTGCAATCCTAGATATTAGCATTGATTCAATTCGGTTGTCTAAATAATCTGTCATAGTGTTCGATTTAATTTAGAGGGCGCGGAGGGACTCGAACCCTCGTTTTATATCCACCTCCCTAGATACTGATAGTGTATTTTCAAACTTTGTCAGTATTTAGCACGCCCTGCGGCTTTAACCGTCGCCGCAACGTCTGCCCGAAGGCATATCAAATACACATAAAATGTGGTACAGAGGAGGAGGTACATGACCCTCGCTTCAACTCGAGTATCTATTTACCCGTCGGTAATCCTCTGTAGCTTTTAATATTATAATGATGGCGTCCCTTGTGCGGGTTCTTCAGGCAGCTAATCCCTATCCTCACCGAAGCCAACGGGGTAGAGGACCATCATATATGTTATAGTTGTTGATTTAATATGTAGTTCAATACTTGCATTGGTGTACCAGTTATTGAAACTTCACCGCCATACACGTCTATAAATTTTAATTGATAAAACTTTGGTTTGTGTATAGCAAACTTTGTTGTTGATTTATTACCTGCCATGTTCTTTCATTACTTGTTTAACTGTTTTTGGTTCGCGATTTGCTTCAGCCTTATCAAAGGCGGTGTAAAGCTTAGCGGTGATGTAAGATGCAATATCTTCAACGTCAAACCCGTCGTCACATAATGGTTGTACAATTTTATCAAGGTAATAGTTGGTATCCCAGTCACCACCGATAACTTGTTCAATTCGGTTAAATCTTTCTTGTAATGTTAAATAGTTTTCTAATTGTGTGTTCATAATGTTCGATTTATTTGTTATTCGTTAATATTATCCAATAAGTGTCGTGTTAACCTTGTAAACCATCAAGATAGTCTTCAACATCTTCTTCAGGTAACAAGTCATATAGGTCTTCAATGTATACTACTGCATCCATGCCAGCATTGTCAGAAATTCGGTCAATAATTTCATCAAATTGTGGTTGATAGTAAAATACATCAGACTCAAAGTTTAAGTTGCGTGGGTCTTCAGTCATAACATATACGTCATATCCGTCGGCTGTGGACCATGATGATACACTAAGGTCGTTTGATTCAAGGAAGTTATCGGTGATTTCTTTTACATCAAGTGCTTCAGCTAGTTTTTGATAAATGTCTGTCATTTTGTTACTCTTTTAATTAATGTAAATAATATTTGTTGTTTAACTTTTAGTTCTAGTTCGGTGAAGTCGTCACCGTCAAGGTCTTCTTCGGCTAGTTCCCAGTGTATTGTGTCGTCGATATATTCGTCAATAACTTCAATACAATGGTTTGCCATTTGTTGTACTATTTTGTTCATGCTATTTTTATATATTGGTGTTTTTTATTCCATGCTTCACTAGTCATATAGCCTGTTGTGTGGTATTCATCAAAGTCTAGTCTACGCATCATATCTTTGTGTTCGTTTGTCATTCTAGGGTTTTTGCATTGCTTGATATAATGTATTGTTTTAATACCTTCTCTGTTTGTTCCGTAAAATATCCAGTTTTTCATATTACCATAATTTAATTCCGCAGTTCATACAAAGGGGCATTGCGTCTACGTGTGTGTTATAAAATTCTACTTCTTCTTCTTGTAGGGGTTCGTTGCAATAGCTACATTCAGTTACCATAGTTAATTTGTTTTATGTTCCAGAATATGTCCATTTGTTTTTGGCACAATATTCGTTTGTTTTTTTACGTTGTGCATCAATAAAAGCTTTACGGCTTTCGTAGTCTTTATAGTAGTCCATAGCATCGCGAAATGAGTCGCAAGGTATGGTTTCAATACCCATAATTGTTGGGCGTGTAATTTCCCAGCCAGTTGAGGTACGGCTAATCGTGCAGTCGTGTATAGCAAAGTGTGTCATAATAAAATTGTGTTATTTCTGATTCATATATATTATCCAAGTCCATTCGTATTTAGTTTGTAATTAATAACCATTGCGGTCTAATTCAAGGTCAAGCTCAGCGGCAGCATAATTGATATGCTTTTGTGTTGTCACCGACCAGTAACCAAGTTGCTTTAGTTTATTGTCTTCAATGGTTGCTACTTTGGTTTTGTAGCTCCATATATCATTATCAATTTGTCTTAGGTTTTGTTTGTATTTGTCAAATGTTTTCATCCTACGTGTTCTAATAGTTTTTTAATTTTCTTTAAATTCTTATGACTTATTTGTGCATTCATAAAGAATTCGTAGTTAACACCAAGCTCAACGAGCTCATCAATCAAATCTACAGTGTCTTGTAGTTTGTCGTGATATTGTTTAATCATCGGGTTAGGTCTCATATCTATCATGATAATTCAGTTAAAATTAATGTGATTCCGGTTAATAGGATTCCGAGTAGGAAGCCAGTGTCGAGGTTTTGTAATTCAAAAAATTCTTGCATTGCGTTTAGTTTTAAGGTTTATAATTTAGTTCTGGTGGGTATAAGTGTTTATTTCTTTTTTGTTGCTTATGGTCTAGGACGGTTCGGGTTGAATATTCATACCCAAGTATTGGGTTAATCTTGTGGTTCCAAAAGTCCCAAGGCATTTCTTTTTTATTTTTCATTTCTTGGTGGTGTTAATGTTATTGTTTCAAATTCTTCGTTTGTTATGACGCCTTCCATTAAGGCCAAGAATTCTCTTGATACGTCACGTCCAGTGTATTTGTTTAGTATGATCATATTAGTTATTTATTAAGTAGTCTTTTGTTTGTTCGTAGCTCAATGGCCAGTCATAGTATTTATAAATTCTGTTAATCTTTTCTTCTGTTGGTAGGTCAAGTGAGTTAACCCAGTCCATTAATTTTGTATGTGATGTGTTCATATTATATATTGTTCTTTAATTTGTTTTGTTAGTTCGATTCGTTGGTCAAGCAGTTGGCTGTGTATGGCAAGTAGCTTTTCTTGTTGGTCGAGGCTGAGGTCAAGACCAGATATTTTTAGGTCACTTATCAAATCTAGTTTACCGTTTATGTTGTGTAGTCGTTCAATCATAGTCTTGCAAATTCGTTTATTATTTCTAGTTCTGTTTTATATTCTTTTTCTTGGTCAGGACTAAGTTCATATAATCTATCAACATCATTTTTTATTCTGACATAATTTATAAGGCTGAAATAAAGTCTGTCTATTTGTTCTGGTGTTAGTCGTAGTGTTTTCATTTGTATTTTTGTATTAGTTTGTTAATGTCTTTTAGATTTGAGTAGTGATAGTGGTGTATTACTTCTTGTTTATAATTGAATATTGTAAAGTCATACATTTTAAATTTTGGTGAATAATATATTTGAAATGATGTTTGTTGTTTTGGGTTGTCATTGAAATATGTGTTCATTGTGTTTGTTTTTATGTTCATATACATTATCCAGTCTGAGTCGTATTAAGCTTGTAATCTTGTATAACTATAGTATACTTTTGTTGTGTCTATATGGTCCCAATGAGCTTTACGGGAGAATGTTACTCTAGTTGTACCCTTCATTGGTCGTACATAGTTAGCCATAAGGTCTTGAGTACGTTTGTTTTGTCTTTCAATTTTCTTTTTGATTTGGTTGTATCTTTCAGTAGTCATAAGGTATGTGTTTTATTTGTTGATAATTTTAGTTTGAATGTTATTACTCGTTGATTCTAAGCATCTTTTAACTATTTTTAGTTTAATTTACTAAGCTTTTTCTCAATTTTGGTTAGTATATTCCAGCCTAAGTTTATGTTATCTTGGAAGGTATCGCTATTACAATAGTCTTCAAGTGCCCAAGATATTATGGTTAATTCGTGTTTAGATAGTTCCATGTTGTATGTTTTAAAGTTCTTATATATTATCCAGTTGAGGTCGTGTTTACTTTGTAATTATTCTTGATCCCACCACTCATTATTGTAGTAGTTTACAACATCTTGATTTGTACAAATATTATTATTAATTAACTCTTTAATTTGTTTTGTTGTAAGATTTTCAAATATTTCACTATATATTTCTTCAATTTCTTCTTCACTAAAAGTTAATAGATCTTCAAAATCTTTTTCACTATGTGTATTTTTGTAGTAGTTTTTAATAAAGTTTATTTTATTTAACATTGTATTTGTTTTTATTTGTTACATATATATTATCCAAAATGGTTCGTGTTAACTTTGTAAAAAATAAAATATTATTTTGTAAATCGTTGAGGTCAAAGCCTAACTAGATTATCCAAATAGTTCCGTATTTAGCTTGTAATTTATAAAAATAAAAACCTAAAAAATCCAAAACCGTTTGCCCAATGTGGGGCCCCGTGGGGGTAAAATATTGGTTTTAGTTAAAGCGCTGGTTATCAGATAGTTAGGTGTTATACAAATACTCTATATATCTCACATATATTTTCCATACAAAACCTCTACATATCTAATCAATATTTTCCGTATCAGTGTGTGACAATAGGGTTATAATTATATATAATAGCAGGCTATCGTCGCACTGTATTTGTATTCTATAATATCTATGTAATTATAAAGGACTTAAATAGTTAATATATAATGTGATATTAACTTACATAACGCATGCATGTAAAAATAAAACTAATTAGTTATGACAAATAAAGCTAAGCCTACTATTAATTTTAAAATGAAAGGCTGGGGCGGTTTTCAAAATGTGCCTTTAAGAACTGATAAAACCAAAGGCGGCCCTAAAAAACCCGAATCAACCCCGGACCCAGAAATTACTTGGGAAAACAAAACATATTCTGAACCTACCGTCACAACAGGTGAATGGGAAGATGTAGGTGGCGGAACCCAGCAAAGAAAAACAACAACTAAAAGAAGTTGGCAACAAAAAGGATCTGGCCGAAAAACAAAATTTTCAGATCTTGAAAATCCCGAGGCTGCTAAAAAATGGATACAAGAAAACCCTGAACAATATGCAGAATTAATGCGCAATAAGGGTAAAAAACAAACAAGATCTGGTGTTGAAGAAAGTGAAAATATTGAAACCAGAAAAATACAAAGTGAGCCAGCTGAACCAAAAAGAAAAGTTGAAGGCTATGCATATAGAAGCCAGGGTGCAGGTTCGCAATCAAGAGGTGGCTCTGGCACTTTAGAGGGCGCAAGAACAGCGGCCCAAAAATTTGGTAATAAAGAAGCTACAGATATAGATGTTGTATATGACAAGCTGGCATATGGAGAAGGTGGTTTGGGCAGGCTAATACAAACTAAAGAAGCTGAAAATTTAAATAAAATTCGAGAGGGAGCAAAAACTAATCCTAATTGGAAAAAAGATTTAGCAGCAGAAAAAGAAAGATTTGCAAATCTTAAAAAAAATGCAGCTAACTGGAGAAAAACCGGTAGCCACGCTGAAAACATGCCCGAAGAGCTAAAACCTTTTCAGGATAGAATTAATAGAGCTTCTGAAAGAGTACAACAAAAAACAACAGATACGGAAAAAGCCTATAAAAGCACTAGATTTAATTAATCAAAAACTAAAACTAATTAGTTATGGCAAAAAAAGAAATTAAAGCTAAGCCTATGGCTGCTTTATTTAAAAAAATAGAACAAGAACAAAAAGGATTGCAAAAATTAGCCAAAACAGAAAAGGGCCGCAAAGCTGTAAAAGCAATGGGGTATACTGAAGACGTTGATGGTGGAATGCTTATGCAAAAAGATTATGCCGCTATGATGGGCGGTTATAAAGAAACTCCCGTAAAATCAACCGGTAAAATTCCAGTTGCGAAGGCTAAGCATGGGGGCAAATCAATTGCTCAGGCTATAAATGATGATATGAATAAAAATAAAAATCGTTAATGCCGCAAAAACTTTCATCTGAAGCAAAGCGCCGTAAGGCAGCCCGTGATAAAGCGGTAGCTATGACCCCGCGGCGCCGAGCTATGAAAGCAGAAAATCAACGCAAACGCCGTGAAGCTAAAAAGAACGGCAAGAATATAAAGGGCATGGATTATGATCATACCACTATGTCTTTCGTGTCATCATCAAGAAACAGATCTGGATTTGGCAAAGGAACTAAAAAAAATAATACAGTATAATGAAGGCATACATAGAAACAAATAAAAACAAAGGTGTACAAATATTAACACAAGCTAAATATAACGCCGAGTTGTCTCCATCTACTGGCGTACTTTATTTAATTGTAGCAGACGATTCAGATACAGCATTAGCGGGTGAATTCACAATAGAAAAAGCTTATGTTGGAAAAGTTGAGCAATCTATAGTTACTGATAACACGGGAGACATTATATATAGAACAAGTGAAGTCAATGGCGAAAACGCTGCTGTTGATCTTTCCAAAATAGTATAATACAAATGCAATTAAATCAAATCTTAACAGGTTGGGCCAATGTTGTTAAAGAAAAAATCGGTATACTAGATCCAAAAATACAAAGAATGGCGCTAGTACGGTTAACACATTGTAATTCTTGCCCAGTAAGAAAAGACAATACCTGTGATCCAAGCAGAACAATAAAAAACCTTCTAACCGAAGAAATAGTAAACGGTTGTGGCTGTAATATTGCAGCTAAAACCCTTTCACCAGATTCGGCCTGTCCGGCTGGTAAATGGTAACCGTTGTATGTAATATACATAGTGAACCAATTATTAATTAACCAAAACCAAAATTATGACCTATTTTTATTACCGGACAAATACTATGTCCAATGACAACCAGATTCCAAAAGAAACCTTAGACCTTTGGAAAGCGTATTCTGAAAAGAAGAACTGGAGAATCACACAATTACCAAATGGCTACTATCAAGCAGAATTCAAAGACGATGATGACTGGAAAGGAATCACAAGACGTGAAACTGTTAAAGGTGCTGAAAAAGCAATTGATGCTTCTATTGAACATTATCAAAGAAAGCTGAAACTTGCAGAAGGACCAGTAGTAGTAAAAACATTTGAATAAACCACTTTTATAAAAATTTAATTTAATGGAATTTAATCACCCAAGTGAGATTGTGAAAGATTTGTCTTTTGGCAAATCAGCACAAAGCAAAATTTTAGCCGGAGTTGAAAAACTGGCTCAAGCCGTTTCGTCAACATTGGGAGCATCGGGAAAATGTGTTATATATGAAGATGCACTTGGAAAACCGGTTATTACTAAAGACGGAGTGACTGTAGCTAATAGTGTGGTGCTTATGGACCCAGTAGAAAATATAGGCGCAACCCTCATTAAAGAGGCAGCACAGAAAACAGTGAAGGAAGCGGGAGACGGTACGACTACTTCTACCGTCCTCGCCCACTCCATATTAAAAGAGTATGTTGACAGTAAAAAAACAAACATACGCAAAATTAAAGAAGGTATTAATAATGCTGTTGAAAAAACAATTAAATACCTTAACGAAATAAAAATACCAGTTGAGGGTGATATGTTGCAGCACGTAGCTAATATATCAACCAATAATGACAAAGAACTTGGTAAACTTATAGCAGATGCATATAATAAGGTTGGTAAAGGAGGCGTGGTCCTTATGGAAGAGTCTGATACTAATGAAACGTATATCGAAGTAGTTAATGGCGCTCAATTTGATTCAGGACTTAAGTCACAACACCTTATTACAGATAAAGAAAAGAATACTGCTGTTCTTGATGAACCTTTGGTTCTTATTGTGGACTCGGAAGTTAGCTCGATCCGTAAAATCCAATCGGTTCTTGAACATGCAATAAAAGAAAAGCGAAGTATACTTATTATAGGTAACTTAGCTCAACAGCCTTTAGCCGCTCTTATAATGAATAAAGCTAAGGGCAATATTAAGGTAAATATTATTGATCCACCCGGTTTTAGTCTTACTAGACGTGATCTTCTTGAAGATATAGCAGCTATAACCGGCGCTACAGTTATAAGTGAAGAAATGGGGGATGATTTGGATTTGATTGATCCAAGTTGCCTCGGACAAGCTGTCAAAGCTGTAACGGACAACAATAACACTGTTATAACAATAGACGGCCAAAATGATGCTGTAAAACAAAGGGTAAAAACGGTAGAGAAGCAAATTAAGAACACTAAAGAACCGTACGCCTTAAAAAAGCTCGAAGAGCGTCGGGCAATGCTGTCAGGCTCGGTCGGTATCATTTATGTAGGTGCAGATAGCAAGGTTGAGCTCAAAGAAAAAAAGGACCGTGTTGAAGATGCTATCTACGCAGTGAAGGCTGCATTAAAACAGGGAATTGTTCCGGGTGCCGGTATTGCGCTGCTTAATGCATCTAAAAAAATTGAAGCTGAATGCCCGGGCGAAGAAATACTGTTTAAAGCTATTCGCCAACCGTTTAATAAAATATTAGAAAACGCTGGTATAGGTGCACCTGAAAATATGCACGGTATGCCAGAGGGCGAAGGCATTAATGTTGTTACAGGAACGGTAGTTAATATGGTAAGCGAGGGTATTGTAGATCCAGTGCTTGTTACTAAAACCGCATTAACTAACGCTGCGTCTGTAGCTTCTACTATAATATCAGCAGACTGTGTAATATCTAATGTTAGAGAGCAATGAAAGCTGTAAATAAATTTATTATAATCAAATCAATTAAAGAAGATATTAAGCCTGAGAAATCTGGTTTAATTCTTACAGAAAAACATCAAGATGACATACGATATAGAAAAGCTGAAGTACGTTCTGTTGGTAATAATGTTGAAGGAGTTGCTACAGGCGACATCATTTATTATGACCGACATGCTGGCTACGGTATAGATTTTGACGGTGAATTTTTACAAGTAATAAAAGAACACGACGTTGTAGTTGTTTTATGAGGCTTGAACCGGAAGATATAAAAAATATAGGATTATTTAAGTATTACAGGCTTGTTAGAAAATGGGCCTGTAAAACTTATAGCCTAACTGATGGAGAATTAGAATTATTAATACATTTTGATTGTCTTGATAAATTTACGCGTAATGATTATATAAAAGGTACTTATATATATTCATGGGATAAAAACAGATGGGAAAAGCTACGCCGCAATGGCTGGATCGACGTTTATATAAAAAGAAACAAAACCACTGTAAAATATAATGTATATAAAGTATCTACTAAGTGTAAGCATTTAGTCAAAAGAATATACAGAATATTATTAGGGCAAGAAGACTTGCCAATGTCTACACGAAGCGTATTTAATAAAAATAAAACATACACAGACAAAGTGTTCAATGCTGCAATAGAGCATATGTATAGAGATACCGAAAGATAATGGGATACAAAATGAAAAGCGATGCAATGTCGCTCATACACGAAATGAAGCCTTCACTGAAAGAGAATCTACAACCAGGCGTTCATGGCGTGACATTAGATGATGGCACCATTGTTATTAATAAAAACCTTTCACCAGTACAACAAAAAATTGCTGAATCACACGAGCGTGTTCACAGAGAGCAAATCTTACGTAAAGATTTAAGCTACGACGAAAACTACGTTTACTGGAAAAATAAGAAATATCCCCGTAAAAGCATGAAAGAAGGTTTTCCAAAATTAGCCTGGGAAGCCGAAGCATATAAAAAACAAAAAAAGAAATAACCATGGATCTACCTATTACTAAAAAAGTACACGCTGAAAAGAAAGCACCAACCCCACATTGTCCTTCTTGTATGAAACCTATTGCAAGCTGTGGATGTGCAATGCGTGGTAATAAAAAGATTGAACGAAAGTATTAAATATGTCTGCAAAGATAAGTGATAATATATCATTAAAAGAAGCTGTACGATCTAATACAGCTGAGCGTATGGGAATAAACAATATGCCTGATAATGAAACATTGGTAACAATGCAAATTACAGCACAGCACGTGTTTGAACCTGTACGCAATCATTTTAATGAACCAATATATATATCTTCATTTTATCGCTGCCCTGAATTAAATACCGCTATTGGTGGTTCAGCTAAGTCACAGCATTGCTTAGGTGAGGCTATTGACATTGATGATGTGTATAGCAAAGCTACAAATGCAGACTTCTTTAATTACATAAAAGATCATTTAGAATTTGACCAACTTATTTGGGAATTTGGAGATGACACAAACCCAGCGTGG
>Ga0208427_1001415_pt1 | contig 10333 bp, 18 predicted proteins | sample DEB08_DNA_FD_184532 | JGI IMG/M metagenome (GOLD analysis project Ga0208427, IMG submission 184532) | Aqueous microbial communities from the Delaware River and Bay under freshwater to marine salinity gradient to study organic matter... | ecosystem: Environmental > Aquatic > Marine > Coastal ...
TATCGTAACCTTTAGCTCAGGCGATACAAGGGCTTTTGCCGATGGCCAGCGCGTAAAATTTGAAGGGATTGTTCCGGCTAGCTGGGATGCGTTAAATTCAGATACCTACCTTATTACGCGAATTGTAAGCGACACGCAAATAGAGATAGACTTTGACAGCAGCGGTCTTTCCAATTATTCGGGATCGGGCAATCCTACAATGGAGGGTGCGGAGGCATCTATATTTGTCAGGGATAACCTGACAAGCTACACCAACTCTATTGAGGGGTATTGTAATAACGGTGTTGACGTTACTATCTCTGGTATCGTTTGGTCGTTATCGGGGGCGAATTACTTCAATTTAGAAGATGCCAAAAGCAGGAGGTTTAAGGGCTTGGCGTTTATTAGAAGCCTTGCCAACAGCGGGAATATAGCAACTCTGGGAAATTTTGAAGCTAGACCTGCAACAGGCTATCAAATGACCACAGCGGGCATTGTATTGTCAGGTGTTGGAAATCCAAGGTATCCGTCACTCTTTAGAGCGGGGTACTTTGACTTTGTTCAGTTTTCATCTACCAACTGTCTTTTGTCTACTTTGAATACTAATTTGAAGGTAGGCGACACTTTTGTAAAGACGATACGCGGCAGGATTTACGGCAGCTATGCTGGTCAGAAAACGATCATTGATACTTACAGGTGGAATCAAGACCCTGCCCCTCCTACCCCCCTTGACAATAAGAGGTTTCAAGCATTTTCTTTTGACACCAATATAACAGGGGGAGATGGTTTTGAAATGCGAACTTACTTGCGTTTTCCAACGTCTAATTACATTGTAGCGTGGGCCGTTTTCAATGACGGCACGGAGCAGAGGATTTCTGAAACGCGGTTTGTCGTTACTACCTTGATAGGTGATTTTAGAAATCACTTGATAGCGTATTTTGACAGCAGCTTTGCCCCTGTTTCCCCATACAATAGCGAGGCGCACATAATCGCTTATGAAGAGACCTTTGCAGGCGAGAGCGTGACGGGGAATACGAGGGAAAGAATACAGATTGAAAGCGTAGAGTTTAGCTACGAAAGGAAATAAAGAACTAAATTTGAAGCCATGAGCAGAAACGAAAAACAAGCGGAATTTCAGAAGAACACCTTCGGGGGTGCGAATCCTGTGTTGGTGGCCGACACCACGGACACGAGCGGTACTTTCATCGCTTTGAAAGCCGTCAACGGGGATGCGGAGTTTAACAGCGTCACCTTTACGGGCGGATCTCAGATCACTACCAATATCACTATCTTGGATGGTGATGTGTTGTTTGGAAATTTCATCACTCAGTTCCAACTTGCGAGCGGGGCGGTTCTCGCTTATCAAGCAGTAGAGGCGTAATGTTAGGCTTTGGGCTAGGGCTAAATAAGTGGCGAAGGGTAGGCGGTGGCTACGTTGGCCTTTTAGACCTCTACCCTAACGCTGCGGCTGCGTATTCTTTGCGTAAGCTCAGGGCGGCTTATAGCGGCAGCGCGGTGAGGGTGCGGAAGGAGGTTAGCACGGTGAGTTCAGAAACGGATATAGGCTTTTTGGCCGATGGAAGTTTGGACACGGTTAGCCTTTTGGCCTTTGCCTCCGATGCTGATAGCGGCGATGTTTTTGTGGTGACGTGGTACGACCAATCATTGAGCAATGATGCCACCCAAAGCACGGCAGCTAATCAACCAAAGATAGTCAGCGGGGGTAGCTTAGTGACGGAGAACGGGAAGCCTGCGGTTGATTTTGATGGGGTCAGCAGTTCCTTTAATGTTTCAAAAATCACCCTTTCGGATGATTGGAATTTATTCATAACACATAAATTAGACTCAAATTCCTACTATTTCGGAGATACTATTGGCGGTGACTATTTGCGATACCGCATAAACGACAGTTATAGGTTACAAATTGCGGGGGGTACCGATACGGTTACGGGTATAGGAGACATAATCGGAGCGCAAAAATTGCTGAACATTGAACGAGATAGCTCTAATAATTTAGAATACTATTTGAATGGAACTTCTGCGGCTACAAGTTCTATTTCAGGAGCGTGGGACATAGACGAAATCGGAGCAAGTGTGACAAACCATTTCGACGGAACATTCCAAGAACTCATCATCTTCAACTCCGACCAATCCTCAAACCGCACGGGAATTGAAACAAACATAAACACCTTTTACTCAGTATATCCATGAGCCATTACACAGGAAATAAATCAGATTGCAAGGCTTACAATGAAAAAGTAAGCAATCAGCTAGGCTTTAAGGGCAGTATAACCGCCCGTTGGTCAGACGTTCGCAGACACCCTGCAAAGAGCTTGTTTTCCGTAATCGCTCACGCAAGCATAACGCCCGATGAAGGGGCAAACCTCAAACTCGTTGAAACCCTAACACCCGATTGGAATGAAACTGACCAACCTTAAAGATTGGGTGACTACCCTCCTCGGCATCATTATGATGACATTCGCGGTAACGGGGTACTACTTTCAATGGCCGATGACTGAAACCGTTTGGCAAGCCTCGGCACAGTTTAGCGTTGGTTTCCTTTTGCTTTTCGCTGACAAAGCCAAGTTGGTTGAGTGGGTGCAGGGGTTAATATCAAAGAAGCTATGAAGCTGATCCTAGCGCGCTCTAAGACCTTCAGCAACGACCGGCAGACTACGGGGGTGCTTTTCAATGAGCATTTGGACGAGCTATGCAAGATTCTGGAGCTTCCTTGGAAGAATAACGAAAGGCGAGTAAGTTGCATTCCAGAGGGTGAATACAGGGTAATGGCCCACCAATCGCCAAGGTTAGGGGCGTGCTTTTGGGTGCGCGATGTTCCGGGACGTTCAGAAATTCTAATCCACCCCGCCAACTATACCCGTCAGTTGCTCGGATGCTTGGCACCTGGGCTTGACTTTGGCGATATTGACGGGGATGGGGTTATAGACGTTAAGAGCAGCCGCAAGGCTATGGACAAGCTACTCACTACCCTACCGAGAGAGTTCACCCTTCAAATACTTTGGGTATGACTGTGCAGGATGTTTTCGAATGGGTAGGCATCACCTCAGCGGGGGGCGTTATCGGTTGGCTTAGTGGCAGGAGAAAGACTAAAGCAGAGGGCGTGGAAGCTACTATCTTGGTATTCGAGCGAACGGTTAAGCACTTGGAGGAGCAAGTTGAAGAGCTACGGAAGGAGAACAAAGAGCTAAAAGATAGGGTGAAGTACCTCGAAGAAAGGCTATCAAGTGGCATATCTGATACATGATGAAGAACTTTATATCACTTTCAAAGTGGGCATCACTTTGCATCTTTATTGGCTTGCTCCTGAGTGGGTGTAGCGCGAATTGGCACCTGAAGCGAGCAATCGCGAAAGATCCTAGCATCCTCCAGCCGAAAGAGCTTGTTCTGATTGATACGGTGGTAATCACACCGTCTTTGCGCGTGGACACTTTAACCTATTTCCGTACTGACACCATTACAATCGAGAAAGAACGTCTGAGAGTGCAGATAAAGCGCATCCACGACACCCTACGCATTAGCGCAGAATGCCAAGCCGACACGGTGCGAATCTTCAAAGAGGTGGAAGTTCCCGGACCTGTTGTTTACCGGCCTCGCGCGTGGTGGGAGAAGATACCTTTGCCCCTTTTGCTTTTAGTTGTGTTTGGCTACATAGCAAAAAAGATATTCGACCGTTGGGCAAATAGCCTATAATCACTACCTTAGCCGAAACAAAATCAAACGGCTATGACTGAAGACCCCGAATTAGGATTCATTTTGAAACCTAGCGTTCTATTTAAGAATGAAATCCCCGAAGGATGGAGCGTTATTTCGCTTAAAGAGTTTCCCGATTTGTATGATGTACATGGGTTAACCGAATATGTTCAAGATGAATTTCCCGCCAATGTTGTAGAGGATATTTTAATTACGAATCCGTGCATATTTACAAGTGAGGATGGATTCATGTATATCGGCTACATTGTCACTTTTATTTTTACCGACAAGGCATACATAGATGAAGATGATTGCACCGTATTAAAGGATTATCTAAATTATGATAGGGTTACTTTAGCGTGTTGTAATGATATACATGGGATTGATTGGTTATGTGATTTGCACGACATTAATCAAAGACCGTACAAAGTAACAGAGTGGCCTATCAATGTAATGCTTCCAGATAGTACGTTATGAGCGATCAGATAATCGGTTTGGACAGCCCATACTACACCGACCCAGAGGCAAGAGAAAAAATACATCGGAGGCTGCATAAGATAGCCGCATACCGTTCGCAAAACCTCGGCAGCACATCTACCCCTGAAGAGTGGCAAGCATTCAAGGAGTGGGAGATTAAGCAGCTCAAAGCGGTGCAGAAGTACGACCCCGCATACATTAAGCGACTACTAAAAGCCGAGATATGAATAAAGTGCGCCCACGAATAACCGAAGATGAATGGAATCTGCTCAAAGGTATTCGGGCGCAATGTAAGGCACACGATATAGGGATTGAAAACGTCCCTGACGGTTGGCTAAAGTCAAAGGAAAGTAGCCTACGCTTCAAAAACCCCGCTTACAAGCCACAGGAGCAATTAGAGCGCGAAATAGACTTCACAGGGGTATTCGATAGCCTCACACCTTTAACCCTCTCAGAAGGCAAGAAAAGGGCAAAAGGGATATTTGATAGGCTCGTGTATACCGATGTCCATGTGGGTATGGAAGTAAACCCAAAAGGCCGCGCTTTATACGGGGGCAAATGGGATGCAGAAGAGCTAGGCAAAAGGCTTGAGGAAATGGTGAAATTCACAATAGACAATAGGCAAAGCAAGGTTTTACACATTGACGACCTCGGGGACTTCATGGACGGGTGGAATGGCCAAACGGTTAGAAAAGGCCACGACCTACCTCAAAACATGGACAACCAAAAAGCCTATGACGAAGGGGTGAAATTCAAAGTGCAGCTAGTAAACGCCCTAGTGCCTTACTTCGATAAAATCTATTGTAGAAACATCTGCGTTGACAATCATTCAGGGGACTTTGGATATGTGGTGAACTCAGCCTTTGCAATGGTGGCAAAGTTGATGCACCCGAAAAAGGTATTCGTTTACAATCAGCTAAAATTCATTGAACATTATCAGGTTGGGGGGTATGGGTTTATGACCACTCACGGCAAAGACGATGTGAATTTGAAGTTCGGATTCAAGCCGCATTTGAACCCTGACGGGGTTAAGAAAATCGAGAACTACATGAATCACCACGGCTTATTTGAGGGTGTGGTGTGGGAGTTTTCAAAGGGAGATAGCCATCAATGTTTGTTTGATGAATGCAGCAGCACGAGGTTCAAGTATTACAACTACCCTGCTTTTTCTCCCGCTTCAAATTGGGTGCAGACGAATTTCACCCCTCAGCGTATGGGCTTCTTTCTTTTCAACTATTACGATGAAAGGGGGAAGGCAGCGCATGAGTATTACTTCCAATAGAATTACTTTATACGCTTTCGCGTATACTTTTGGCCTGTTGGCTTTTTTATATGCAATTCCATATTGCGATATGGAATAAAAAAGCCCTCCGAAGAGGGTGGGCATTGCTTTACGATGCTTTTACTTTATTCCCGTAATAGATGACCACTTACGTCCCGTGCATATTGAGCTAATGTATTTTGAGGAGATACCAGTTTTATTTGAAATTTGTATCGGTGTCATTGTCTTTCTCATTTCAATTATGCTTAAGATAATCTCTTTTGAATATTTGCAATTAGGATGGCTTTCTCCGCTCGTCCAACCCACTTTACTTAACCCATTAGAGCATGCGTGAAACTGATTTTCAGTCCTTGAGCAATATTCTAAATTAGATAGCCTATTGTCAGATTTAATTCCATTTTTATGATTAACCTCTAAATCTGATTCACCAACAAAGACAGCCATTACAATGCGATGAACCTTAAGCCTTTTTCTGACTTTATTTACACAAAATGTAACGCCTTTGTATCCATCCTTATCGTTATATAAAGCTAATATTTTATCTCCAGAATTATAATACACACGACCACTCCAAATCTTTCGGTTAAGGCTCTTAATCCTTCCAAGGTTTGACACCTGATATATCCCTTCATAAGAGGGGACATCCTTCCAAATTTCTTCGTAAGTTTGCATTGTCTTGAGTTTTTAGGGCGTACGGTCTTGCATACCTGCGCCCTTTTTTATTTACACAAATTTACTCAATCTCAAGGAAATAACCAAAAGAAGCGGTTGGAATCTTACCATTGCCTTCACTCCATGATATCGCTGGCCACCGCATCGCGCTGCCTTTTGGCTTCTCTATTTCGTAGGTGACAGAGATGAGGCGGCCAATGCCACGCGCTCGCTGATCTTCTATTGTTGGCTTCGCGCTCCTCCTCCATTTCCAAAACGACAAGCCCCTAGCAAATTTCTTTTCATCCTCGAAACTTAGCTTCTCCCCTCTTCGCTCGTACCGGCAGAACTCTACACACGGGCCGACGATCCGGTACGCTATGAGCGTTTCGTTGTTCGATTTCGTATGCCAGCCTGACTTAAAGCCGCAAGCCTTAAGCCAAACATTACTCCCCGTGCTTGCGTTGGAAATATCCGCGCCTACGGTTATAGTGATGCGTGCCTTTCGCTTAAATAGGAGCCGCCACCAAACATACCAAGCAGCTGATAGGTTAGGCCACGGGGTGTTGGCTTTATGCTTGACGTAAACGTAATTCTTCATGCCTTTACCTTTTTGTTGGTGTCACCGATATGGTATTTATAGGGCTTTTGTCTTTGCCCTGTACTCTTCAATCATTCTTTCAATCTCAGGGATAGACAGCTTGTTATTTTGCCCCCTGCGGGCTTTTAACGCTTCATACCTATCTTCCCCTATCCTTTGCGGCAATCGCTCCGCATACTCAATCAAATTGCCGTGCTTGTCCCGATTACAATACACGCATTGCCCATGCACGTTATCTTCATCGAACCTCAGCTCCGGATGACTGCCAACGCTGAAATGGTGGCCGGCATCATACTTCCCGTGAAATGCCCGCCCGCAGCTTATGCACCCTTTCACCTTGTCACGCTTTCGGATGTATGTGTTAAATACCTTCTGCAAGAGGTTCAGCCATTCGCGATGAGGCATTAGCTCCTTCCGCATTTCCCGCGTTTCCTCGCGCCTTTTCTTTTCCGCTTTGGCCTTGTTTATAGCTAGGGCGCAACGAGCAGAACAGGCTATTTGAAGGGTGGAGCGGGGCGATTCAATCCAATCCCCACAGTTCCTGCATTTGCGCTTACGTGGCTTCACTTTTTGCAGTTGTTATCCGCTAATGCGCGTTAGCCGTAGTTGTGTGCAAGTGCTATGCATGTGAAGTCCGAAACACCTGTACTACTAATTCTTTTTCTTTTCTTTTTCCCCTACGCTCTGAATACGTTTCGTTTATTGCGTTTAGGTACTTAATCAGACTATCTATTGAATAACCTTTTTGCCCTTTTTCGATTGTGCTTGGTAGGCTTGGGTGTATTCCTTTCTGCTCCAAATCGTAAGTAGAAACCCCAAGTTCTTTTCTCAGGGTTTCTATTTGTTTTCCGATTTCTGATTTCATTATGCAAGTCTTAACCAGTTGATATATTCTTGCTCTGTCAGTCCACCTAAAAATGCTTTTTGGTTTTCAAGGGCTTTTCTTCCATCCCAATTTGTTTCTAAGTTTGCGGCTAAGTCAAACGCCCTTCTAACTCTTACAGGCAACACTGTTAATCTTCTAAATCCTAAAGAGTATTCTTTTGATTCAGCTTCTACTTTCTTTAATGTTTTTGTGATTGTTGCAGTTGTCATTGTTTCTTTGTTTTTGATTACACTACAAATATACGTAGATATTTTATATCTGCAAACTTTTGAATATAATTTTTCAAAATATTTTTTCCAACGCTCAAAAAAGAAAAGAAAAAGGGTCTGCGGTTAATCAAAGTAAAGTCATTTTAATCCGCACCAAACACGCTACAACACCTAAAAAGCATATCCTACGGGATACGCATTTTAGCAAAACCGTTACCTGTCGATTATCTGAATGATTTATCCATCACTATCGTTGTTTTTTTAGGTTAGTGAAGTATTTATCCATCATCGTCAGGTTATACCCTCACAGACGCAAATAGAATGTAAGGTTATAACCTTACCCCCATTTCAGGAAAAACCTCGGCCACCTTCAGCTTTAACCGGTGTCGCGCCCAGCCTTGGGCATTCCCGCGCTCCATCATCTCGAGGGCATAAGATACAACACGCTCGGCATCTTCTATCGCTTGTTGCTCGCGAAATTTAGCACGCTTCTTTGTGATCTCAAGCTGTTCCGCAAGGGTAAGGAAACGCTTTGTACCTTCCTCTTGCCCCGTCAAAATGCTTTCATCTACCCGCGCCTTGCTCTTTTCATAGATGCTAGTGGTAGGGTTGTAGCCCATCTCAAGGTCACGCATCACGGTTTTACGAGCGTGTATAACTGTGGCGTGGTCTTTCTTAAACGCGGCACCTATTGTGCTTAGCGTGATCTTGTTCTGCCACATAATATACATCAGCACTTGTCGCGTGTTTACCACCTCCTTCTTCCTCGTTCGGCTTTCGAGAAGTTCGGGGGTAACTTTGTATCCCGTCACCGCTGTGGCTATGTTGGCCACAATCTCCTTCTCCCTCTTGAATATCATCGCGGCAGAGTTACAAAGATCGTTTCTTTCCCAGGCGTAAAGTCTGCCGGTTGCACTTCAACACCATCCTCGTCATAGAGTATCTTCCCGCGCTCGGCTAGCTTGGCAGCTTCTTTCGCATCGGCTTCGATATTCTTAAGCGTGTGGTTTACGGAGATCCATTCTTGGATGCCCTTGAAATCCCAACGGCCTGCGCTGCTTCTTACTTCCACCTTCGCCCCTTCGAGTTCGGCTTTGCCTTTGGGGTAGTTTAGTAGCTCCTCCATTGCGGCCTCTTCAATTTGCTTGAGTGCTTGTGTGATGGTGGCCGATACCGCCTTGAGGTTGATAAATGCTTTGAGGGCATCTGTATTGCCATCTTCCACGGCTTGGACCGTGTTGGCTATCGCCTGTTCAATTTGCTCTTTCATAGCTCTAGTTCTGCTTGTTCGTTTGGTTCTGGGATATAGGCGTTCAAGTTCTCTTGGCACCAGTATCTGATGTTATCAATGTACTCGTTAAACTCCATTGTGCTGAGGTCGGCCGTGCTTCTCACTTGCTCTATGTATTCCCCATCTTCTCCGATGGGTAAAGCCTTTGTTAGAAACTTCGCCCGCAGCATCATGTGGGTATCTTCTTGGGTTAGGATGTGGCCCGCATCCCTGAAGCAAGACTGAACAGCGGGAAGCAAACAGCCCCAGTAGTATCTGTTTTGCTGAGTGCTGCGAGTTTTCTTCTTGCGTTGGATGGTGATGCTCACCTCTTTCCCCTCGAAGTCTGCCAAAGCGCGGGAGAGAGCCGCCCGATTTCTTTTCAGGCGGCCTCCCTCCACTTCGCTATGGATGGTCACTTTCACGCGGCAAAGGGATCGTCACCGGTGAAGAGTGCTTCAATCTTCGGACCCGTCTTAGCGTAAGCCGTGGCCGCGAAGTCATCAAGCTGACGATGCGGGCTTGGGTGTACCTGGTACTTTGTTTCAAGCCCTGATCCGGTCCGCGATACTGTAATGTCGTATTCGTGCGGATCGCCCCAATCTTCATTATTAGCGAGGGCCACAAGCTCTTGGCGGATGCTCTTTTGCGTCACCTCCCAAATTTCGACTTGTTCGGTGATATAGTTCCAAATGGCCATAGCCCAAAATAGCTTAGGAGCGTCATCTTTCCAGTCGTGGCGTTGAGGTTGATCCTCATCTTTACGCCATCTGATTGGCTTAGGTTCTACAGTCCAGCGCAACCAACCTTGCACGGGTGAAGAGAGGACGCGCAATTTCACTTTCTTGCCCTCTTCTATTTTGGTATAGCGACCTGAGCCGCTTGAAGGCTCTGAATAGCCTTCGGGTATAAATCCACTCATGATTGTGGGTTTTGGGTTACTTGTTCATACTCTTCGCGGCTCTCGAATTGCGCGAAGTACTCGGCTTCTTCCCGTGCGATACGCTCCGCCCATTCGCGATAGGCGGCTTGGTATTCGGGGTCATCTTCAATGAAGCGTTTAATAAAGCTCATGATGTTGTCGCTTTGGTTCGGTGCAAATATAAAACGAAAAAAGTTTCCTCACAAGTTTTGCACACAAATAATTTTGCCGTATGTTTGCACAAACCAAAACAAGCGACACAATGGAAGCACGCTTTAATTTCAATGATGTAACCGTCACGGCAATAGGCACGGTGCGCAAAGGTTACAGAACACGCGAAGACTT
>Ga0208427_1001422_pt1 | contig 10311 bp, 8 predicted proteins | sample DEB08_DNA_FD_184532 | JGI IMG/M metagenome (GOLD analysis project Ga0208427, IMG submission 184532) | Aqueous microbial communities from the Delaware River and Bay under freshwater to marine salinity gradient to study organic matter... | ecosystem: Environmental > Aquatic > Marine > Coastal ...
AAGACCTATGGGCACATCTCCGACGGCATGATCGCATCAGCCAAGGAGCTCAGTCTCAGCGACGACCACGACGGAATCCTGCGGCTAGTAACCATGGGACTTGATCCTGAGCTGGGAAGCGATGCGTTGGAGCTGCTAGGTCTCAATGAGGCCGCGGCCGAGGTTAATGTGACTCCAGACAGGGGCTATTGCTTCTCGATCCGGGGAATTGCCAGAGAGTACTCGCACGCAACCAAGGCTAAGTTCACCGACCCAGCATCGCTAGTTACACCTGCGAAGGTCTCCGGCTTTGATTTGAAGGTCACCGACAGTGCACCAATTCACGGCAACGCAGGTTGCTCAAACTTCCTGCTCGTAGGTGTAGAGGGAATCGACGCCACCTCGCCCACTCCCTCCTGGATGGCAAATCGACTGAAGCTTGCGGGCATGCGATCAATTTCGATAGCCGTCGACATCACGAACTACGTGATGCTTGAGATGGGCCAGCCCCTTCACGCCTATGACCTCGACAGGCTGACCGGTGGCATTGAGGTTCGCAGGGCCAAAAAGGGCGAGAAGATAACCACCCTTGACGATAAAGAGCGCATCCTGCACGAAGAGGACCTCTTGATCACAGATGAGAGTGGACCTATCGGCATCGCCGGTGTCATGGGAGGCGCGAGCACTGAAGTCAGCGACGCCACAACAAAGATCCTGCTTGAGGCCGCGATCTTTGACCCGATTTCTATCGCGCGTTCGGCACGCAGGCACAAACTGCCATCTGAGGCATCGCGAAGGTTTGAGCGCGGAGTAGACCACAAAGTTTCCGCCTACGCTGCCGCTAGGGCCGCGCAGCTGCTGGTTGAGCTCGCCGGCGGCAAGCTCTCAGGACTTGGCGCAGAGCACGTTACCGCGATGGCTGCTGTAAAGATTTCCATGGACGCAAGCTTTCCTTCGGCTCTCGTCGGCTATGAATACCAGGAAGAGGAAGTCGTCGCGGCTCTGGAGATGATTGGCTGCAAGGTCTCAGGCAAGGGGTCTTTAGAGGTTGAGGTTCCTTCTTGGCGGCCAGATCTCAGGCACAAAACTGATCTAGCCGAAGAGGTTGCAAGGCTTGTGGGGTATGACAAGATTCCTGCCACCATTCCAGTCGCTCCTCCCGGCAGAGGACTCACCCGCAAGCAGCAGCTGCGCAGAAAAGTTCTCGGCACGCTCGTCGGTGGTGGATTTGTTGAGGTCCTCAACTACCCGTTCTACTCTCCAGAGCAGAATTCTTGGTTTAGCTCCAGTAAAGCAATAGAACTTGAAAACCCAATTCAGAGCGAGGCGGGACAGCTTCGCAAGGAGCTGTTGCCAGGGCTATTGCAGGCAGCATCAAGGAATGTCTCCAGAGCAAATAGCAATCTCGCGATCGTTGAGGAGGGTTCCGCTTTCATGTCTGGCGGAACTGCGGTTACTTCGCTGCCGGTGGGCAATGAGCGACCAAGTGACAAGGTTTTGGCGAGCCTGAACGCCTCGATTCCGTCGCAGCCGAGGAAGCTTGCGGGTGTGGTCCTAGGCGACTGGGTTCCGCAGCAGCCAGGTCAAGCCTCCATAGAAGCTGGTTACCAGCAGGCCATCTCGGCTCTGTTTTCTGCCCTAGGCAGCATTGGAGTTGAGGCCGCTCTCACTCAGGCCGAGGTTATGGGCCTTCACCCTGGCAGAGGAGCAAAGGTTATTGTTTCGGGCAAAGAGGTCGGCATTGTCGGTGAGCTGCACCCCGACATCGCTGATGAGCTTCACCTTCCAGGGAGGGTAGGGGTCTTCGAGGTTGATCTGAGCGCAATCTACGACCTGTCACCAGAGCTAATTACCGCAACCGAGATAGGCGTCATGCCAGCTGCCACCCAAGATCTTTCGCTGGTTGTCGGGCTCGATGTTTCGGCAGCTGATCTGGTGAAGACAATTGGAGAGGGTGCCGGAGAGCTCCTTGAGAGCATCTCGCTAGTTGATGACTGGCGCTCGGAGACTCTCGGCCAGAAAAAGTCACTTACCTTCTCAATGGTCTTTAGGGCCAAGGACAAGACACTGACTGCAGCCGAGGCCACCGCTGCCAAGGAGGCAGCTGTTCAGCTGGCCGCAGAGCGGCATGGAGCGGAGCTGCGCGCATGACGATTCAGGTTGCGGTCGCGGGAGCCAGTGGTTACGCCGGCGGGGAGCTGCTTCGGCTCATCTCCGCTCACCCAATGCTCGACCTGGGCAACGTCACGGCTTTTTCAAACGCGGGGGAGACCCTGGGCAAGATTCAGCCGCACCTAGGTGAGTTTGCCGACCGCGTCCTGCTTGAGACGACTGCTGAAAACCTGATGGGCCACGAGGTGGTCTTCTTAGCCCTGCCTCACGGTCAGAGTGCGGCTATTGCAAATCAACTTCCTGAGCACATGCTGGTGATTGATTGCGGAGCGGACTTTAGGCTGCACGACCCCTCCGCATGGCGTGACTACTACGGCAGCGAGCATGCGGGAACCTGGCCCTACGGACTTCCCGAGATGGTCACCGCGGACGGCGGAAAGCTGCGCGGGAGACTGCGTGAGCAGCGCAGGATCGCAGTCCCGGGCTGCAATGTCACGGCGGTCACTCTTGCCTTGGCGCCCGCGGCGGCGACGGATCTGATTCAGGTCGAAGACCTGGTTGCCACCCTCGCGGTTGGCACATCGGGAGCTGGCAGGGCGGCAAAGCCGGACCTGCTCGCCACCGAGGTGATGGGATCGGCGAGGGCCTACTCCGTGGCCGGGTCACATCGCCACATCCCTGAGATGCTTCAGAATCTTGCGATTGCATCGGGTAAGCGCGGATCGATTTCCTTCACACCAATCCTGGTTCCGATGACAAGGGGCATCTTTGCTTCCGTGGCTGCAAAGCCGGGCAGCCGATTCTCTATGGAATACATTCGCGAGGTTTATCAGGATGCCTACGGCGATGAAGAGTTTGTGAAACTGTTGCCTCCGGGAGAGGTTCCACAAACCGGAGCTGTGCTGGGCTCGAACATGGCCCACGTCGCAATCGAATACGACGAGCGTGCCGGTCGGGTTTTGTTTATGTGTGCAATTGACAACCTGGTTAAGGGCACCGCAGGTGCTGCGATTCAGAGCATGAACATAGCGCTGGGACTCACCGAGCAGACTGGGTTGACAACCGTTGGGGTAGCTCCTTGAGCGTCAGCTTTCCAGCAGGTTTCAGGGCAGCAGGAGTTGCATCGGGGCTGAAGGCAAGTGGCAACAAAGACCTAGCGCTAATAGTCAATGACGGTCCCAAGCAAGCTGCGGCAGCTGTCTTTACCTCGAACCGCTGCAAAGCGAACCCAATTCTTTGGTCTCAAGAGGTAATCAAGTCAGGTTTTGCCCGGGCAATCATCCTCAACTCCGGCGGCGCGAATTGCTATACCGGACCCCAAGGGTTTCAAACCACTCATGCCACCGCCGAGAAGGTTGGGGAGCTCCTACATACTGGAGCGGCAGAAATTCTCGTTTGCTCCACTGGACTCATCGGGGAGCAGCTCGACAGAGACAAGCTCTTGTCGGGAGCGCAAGAGGCTTTTTCGACTCTCGCTGCCGATGGTGGTGCGAGAGCGGCCGAGGCGATCATGACCACCGACACCGTTCCGAAGCTTGCCACTCGGCAGGGCTCAGGGTATCGACTTGGCGGCATGGCAAAGGGTGCTGGCATGCTCGCCCCTGCGCTAGCGACCATGCTCGTTGTGATCACGACCGATGCTGATCTTGAGCCCCAAGAACTAGATACTGAGCTGCGGGAGGCTACGCGCCTCAGTTTTGATCGGTTGGACTCGGATGGTGCGATGTCGACCAATGACCAGGTAACGCTTATGGCCTCTGGCGCATCAGGAGTGAAGCCTGAGCCAATCGAGTTTCAAGAGCTATTGACAGAGCTATGTCAGGAGCTGGCACTGAAGCTTCTCGATGATGCCGAGGGTGCAAGTCACAACATCCACATCAAAGTCCGAGGCGCGGCCAGCGAGGCCGATGCTCTTGAAGTTGGTCGGGCTATTGCACGGAACAACCTGTTTAAGACAGCAATCTTTGGAAACGATCCAAATTGGGGCAGGATACTTGCGGCCATTGGCACCACCTCGGCGACCTTTGACCCCTACGACATAGATGTGTCGATGAATTCGGTGTTGATCTCTGCCAAGGGAATGCCTGCCGCAGACCGCTCCGAGGTAGACCTCAGCGGCAGAGAGGTCGTAATCGAGATTGACCTTCACTCTGGAGAACAAACGGCTACCGTTGTCACCAACGACCTGACCCATGCCTACGTCGAAGAGAACAGTGCATACTCAAGCTAATGAAGCCACAGCAATCCGATAATGCCCTAGCCAAGATCAAGGCAGAGACCCTGATCGAGTCGCTGGACTGGCTCAAGGACTTTCACGGTCGCATCGTCGTCATCAAATTCGGCGGTAATGCGATGGTTGATGAAGAGCTGCAGAAGGCCTTCGCCCAGGACATGGCCTATTTGAGGTTTGTTGGCATAAAGCCAGTTGTGGTTCACGGGGGCGGTCCTCAAATCACCGCCAGGCTTGCAGAGCAGGGAATCGAGAGTGAGTTCCGAGGGGGCCTTCGCTATACCGATGAGAAGACCATTGAGGTCGTTCGCGATGTCCTGAGGAATCAGATTGGTGCAAAGCTTGCGGGGCTAATTAGCGATAGTGGCGCTGGGGCAAAGGTTCTTTCAGGCGAAGACGATGACCTGTTTCGTGCCGTGAAGGTGAAGGGGAAGAGCCCTGACGGAGAGGTTGATCTCGGGCTGGTTGGGGAAGTCAGAAGCGTGAACCCCCGCAGCGTCATTCAGGCAATTGAGCGCGGAGATGTCCCGGTAATTTCGACGGTTGCCCCCACAACCCAAGGCGAACTTCTCAACGTAAATGCCGACCTGGCCGCGGCCTCATTGGCGGTTGCGTTAGGCGCCGAGAAGTTGATGGTGCTCACCGACGTGGCAGGTCTCTATGCGGACTGGCCAAATCGCGACTCGCTGGTTTCGGAGATAGCCGCGAATGAACTTAGGGAACTTATGCCCTCTTTAGAGTCTGGGATGATTCCAAAGATGCAGGCCTGTCTGGACGCAGTAGATGGTGGTGTGCCAAAGGCCCACATAATTGACGGACGGGAGCCGCACAGCATCTTGCTTGAGATTTTTACGGCTTCAGGTGTTGGCACGCAGGTTACGAGGTAGAGATGACAAGACACTTTCTCAAAGACGACGACCTAACTCCTTTGGAGCAAGAGGCCATTATTGAGCGCGCCATCAAGCTCAAGGCCGACAGGTTTGCAGAGCGACCTTTTGCCGGCCCTCAGACCGTTGCGGTCATTTTTGACAAGACCTCCACGAGAACCCGAGTTTCTTTTGCGGTCGGTATCGCCGACCTTGGGGGAGTGCCGCTGATACTCGACACTGGTGTTTCCCAGCTGGGAAAGAAGGAGTCGGTTGCCGACACCGCCAAGGTCTTGGAGCGTCAGGTGGCGCAGATTGTTTGGCGCACCTATGCCCAGAGCGGTCTTGAGGAGATGGCGGCAAATTCCTCGGTGCCGGTTATCAATGCCCTCAGTGACTCGTGGCACCCGTGCCAGCTCTTGGCCGATCTCATGACAATTCGTGAGCAGTTCGGTAAGACAAAGGGTTTGAAGCTTGCCTACGTTGGCGATGCCGCGAACAACATGGCTAACAGCTACCTCATTGCCTGCGCACTTGCCGGCATGAGCGTGTCGGTGGCAGCCCCCGAAGGCTACCTGCCAGACGAGAGCGTCGTCTCGCGCGCAAGGGAGATTGCGGCAATGTTGGGCGGAGTGATTGAGGTGACCACCGACCCGACTCAGGCAGCGGTTGATGCAAATGTCATTGCTACCGACACCTGGATCTCGATGGGAATGGAGGAAGAGGCCGAAAGGCGCAAAGCGGACTTCGCAGGATTTAGCGTTGATCAAAAGCTGATGGACGTGGCTTCATCCGATGCTGTGTTCCTGCACTGCCTACCTGCCTATCGGGGGTTTGAGGTTAGTGCCGAGGTAATAGACGGTCCGCGTTCGCTTGTTTGGCAGGAGGCGGAGAATCGCCTCCACGCCCAGAAGGCCCTAATGGCCTGGCTGGCAGAGCAAAACTAGACTTAGACAAACTCGGGTAAGGAATCATGGCACAAAGTAGCGATGCCCTTTGGGGCGGCAGGTTCTCAGGAGCCACCGCTGACGCCATGGCTGCCCTGAGTAAGTCCACCCACTTCGATTGGCGGCTTGCCCGGTACGACCTGAGGGGGACAGCCGCCCATGTTAAAGCCCTGAATGCCGCAGGGTATCTAAATGACGATGAGCTTGGGGTCATCCAGAAGGCGATAAATGAGCTCACAAAGCGTGTCGAAGGTGGCAGCTTCAAGCCAAAGCCCGAAGAGGAAGACGTTCACGCCGCTTTAGAGCGTGGCCTGATCGAGATAGCTGGCAGCGATGTCGGTGGCAAGGTCCGCACCGGCCGCAGTCGCAATGACCAGATTGCGACCCTGATTCGTATGTTTATGTCCGATGCGGCCGATGCTCTTGAGGAGCAGATCCTTGGCTATATCGAGGCGCTGAGTGGTAAGGCGGAGGAATACATGGGTGCCGCAATGGCCGGCAGGACCCACTTCCAGCACGCCCAGCCGGTATTGCTCTCGCACCATCTAGCAGCCCATGCCTGGCCTCAGGTAAGAAACCTCCAGCGGCTCGAGGACTTTAGGAAGCGGCTCAACAAGTCGCCATACGGATCAGCTGCACTTGCTGGCAACACCCTTGGGCTTGACTCGGGGGCCATTGCCGAGGAGCTCGGCTTTGCCGCTACCACCGAGAATTCGATGGATGCGACCTCGGCTAGAGATTTGGTTGCTGAGTTCACCTTCATAATGTCGCTCGTCGCAATCGACCTATCAAGGCTCAGCGAGGAGGTCATTGCTTGGGCAACCGTGGAGTTTGGCTATGTCCAACTGGACGATGGTTTTGCAACTGGTTCCTCGATAATGCCGCAGAAGAAAAACCCGGACATAGCGGAGCTTGCAAGAGGAAAGACCGGAAGGATCATCGGCAACCTAGCGGGGCTTCTGGCTACCCTCAAGGCTTTGCCGCTTTCCTATAATCGCGATCTCCAGGAGGACAAGGAGCCAATGTTTGACTCCTTCGACCAGCTGATGCTTGTGATGCCTGCGATGACGGGCATGATTTCCACCCTCACTTTCAACAAGAGCCGGATGGAAGACATGGCGTCGGCCGGATTCTCTCTTGCTACCGACATCGCGGAGTGGCTGGTTCGCCAGGGTGTCACCTTCCGCGAGGCCCACGAGATATCCGGCAAGCTGGTGAGTTTTTGTGAGGAGAATGGCCTCGAACTTCATGAGCCAAGCGATGAACAGTATCGAGCGGTTTCGATTCATCTCAAGCCCGAAGTTCGCAAGGTATTGAGCGTGTCGAGTGCCATTGAGGGTAGAAACGGTGCCGGTGGCACATCATCGAAGCAGGTAATCGAGCAGCTGGTGCAGCTCAGGAAGCTCGTTGGAAAGGCCAAGAAGTAATGGCTACCAAGGAGACCCTCAACACCCAATCCAACGATCCGAGTTTTTCTCACATTCTCGACGAGCTTCAGTGGCGAGGCTTGGTGGCGCTTTCCACCGACGAGAAGGAGCTCAGGGCGGCTCTGAGCAAGCCGATCACCTTTTACTGCGGCTTTGACCCGACAGCGCCAAGCCTGCACCTAGGAAATCTGGTTCAGCTACTCACAATGCGAAGGCTGCAGCTTGCCGGGCACAACCCCCTCGCGTTGGTTGGCGGCGCTACCGGTTTGGTGGGGGACCCCAAGCCAAATTCTGAGCGGACTCTCAACGATCGCGAGACAGTTGCAGCCTGGGTTGAGAAGCTCGCAGAACAAAACCGCAGATTCTTAGATTTTGGCGGCAAGAACGCAGCCCAGATGGTGAACAACCTGGACTGGACTAGTGAATACAGTGCGATTGACTTCCTAAGAGAGATTGGTAAGCACTACCGGGTCGGCAAGATGATCTCAAAGGATGCGGTTTCTGCCAGGCTCAATTCCGACGCCGGCATCAGCTACACAGAGTTTTCCTACCAAATCATGCAGGGACTTGACTTCCTGGAGCTCTATAGGCGCTATGGCTGCGTGATGCAGACCGGTGGCAGCGATCAGTGGGGCAACCTAACCTCCGGCACGGACCTCATCCACAAGGTTGAGGGTAAGAGTGTGCATTTGATAGCGACTCCGCTGATAACCAATGCCGATGGTAAGAAGTTTGGAAAGAGTGAGGGCAACGCGATATGGCTTGATAGCGAGCTCACCAGCCCCTATGCGATGTATCAGTTCTGGCTCAACACCGACGATGCAGATGTTATTGACAGGCTAAAGGTCTTTACCTTCCTCACCAGAGACGAGATAGCCGAATACGAGAAGAGCGTTGCCGAGGAGCCATTCAAGCGTGAGGCGCAGCGCAGGCTCGCACTTGAGGTAACAGAGTTGGTGCACTCAAAACTTGAGGCCGAGAGCGCTAGGGACGCGTCCCTGGCGCTGTTTGGAAGCGGGGATTTGGCAAGCCTGGACGAGAAGACCCTCAGTTCGGCGCTCGCAGAACTACCCAGTGCAAACCTGCCTAGGGGAGCGAAAATAATTGAGGCTTTGGTAGCGACAGGGCTTGTGGAGTCTAACTCGGAGGCAAGAAGAGCCATTGAGCAGGGCGCGGTGAGCGTAAACAAGGTAAAAATTGGCTCTGAGGATGAGGCCCTAGAGCCGCTTGCGAGCATGTCACTGGCCGTTATTTCAAAGGGAAAGAAGAACCTCGCTGGGGTTTTCTTTTCTGGCTGACACGCCCGAAAAAGTTTTATTTGACACGTTTACCAAAACGTAACTAAGCTTTTGCAAGTTGTCCATAGCCGTAGAGACTCGTGGAGATTCTCGGCTCAAGCACAACAAGTTCTAGACCCTTCGATATTGGCCCTTGTGGCCGGTGTTTCTAGTGTCTAGGATTTAGGTCCGCAGATAGCTTTTCTGCCCCGAAATCTCAGGGAAACCAGAGATTGCGGAAAGGTCAAGAAATCTGTAGGATTGTGAAGTTGCTCTGGATAGGACCCGAGAGGGAAATTTCAGAAGCATCCGATCTTTGAGAACTCAACAGCGTGCACAATGTCGATGCCAAAAACCTCGGCAGAAACTTACGTTTCTGCAGAGATTCCTTTTGGATAAAACAGAATTGTCAGCAAGACAGTTCATTAGCCAAATCAAATTGTTCACCTCAGCTTGCTGGGGTGTTCGTAAAGCTTGACCTCTTTTGAGGTCAAACAAATCTTTACGGAGAGTTTGATCCTGGCTCAGGACGAACGCTGGCGGCGTGCTTAACACATGCAAGTCGAACGATGAAGCTGGAGCTTGCTCCGGCGGATTAGTGGCGAACGGGTGAGTAACACGTGAGAAATCTGCCCCTGACTCTGGGATAACTGCGGGAAACTGTAGCTAATACCGGATACTTTCCCTGGTGGGCATCCACTGGGGAAGAAAGAATTTCGGTCAGGGAGGATCTCGCGGCCTATCAGCTAGTTGGTGAGGTAACGGCTCACCAAGGCGACGACGGGTAACCGGCCTGAGAGGGTGACCGGTCACACTGGGACTGAGACACGGCCCAGACTCCTACGGGAGGCAGCAGTGGGGAATATTGCACAATGGGCGCAAGCCTGATGCAGCAACGCCGCGTGAGGGATGAAGGCCTTCGGGTTGTAAACCTCTTTTAGCAGGGAAGAAGCGAAAGTGACGGTACCTGCAGAAAAAGCACCGGCTAACTACGTGCCAGCAGCCGCGGTAATACGTAGGGTGCAAGCGTTGTCCGGAATTATTGGGCGTAAAGAGCTCGTAGGCGGTTTGTCACGTCTGCTGTGAAAATCCAAGGCTCAACCTTGGACTTGCAGTGGGTACGGGCAGGCTAGAGTGCGGTAGGGGAGATGGGAATTCCTGGTGTAGCGGTGGAATGCGCAGATATCAGGAGGAACACCAATGGCGAAGGCACATCTCTGGGCCGTAACTGACGCTGAGGAGCGAAAGCGTGGGGAGCGAACAGGATTAGATACCCTGGTAGTCCACGCCGTAAACGGTGGGTGCTAGCTGTGGGCCACATTCCACGTGGTCCGTGACGAAGTTAACACATTAAGCACCCCGCCTGGGGAGTACGGCCGCAAGGCTAAAACTCAAAGGAATTGACGGGGGCCCGCACAAGCGGCGGAGCATGCGGATTAATTCGATGCAACGCGAAGAACCTTACCAAGGCTT
>Ga0208427_1001430_pt1 | contig 10296 bp, 9 predicted proteins | sample DEB08_DNA_FD_184532 | JGI IMG/M metagenome (GOLD analysis project Ga0208427, IMG submission 184532) | Aqueous microbial communities from the Delaware River and Bay under freshwater to marine salinity gradient to study organic matter... | ecosystem: Environmental > Aquatic > Marine > Coastal ...
CGCCATCAAGCGAAGCTACATTGCCAACAAATATGGGAGCGGAAGATAATTGAGCTATGGCTTCCATATGAGGCAAGGCAGAGGATACTACTATTATAGGACGTGGATTCGTGCCTTGGTAACGACGAGTCGTAAGAGACGGTCGATCCCAATTCAAAGTTTTCGCAGAAATAAGGATACCGTCGACAGATGCGCGCAATTGGTGAGATTTAACGGAAGCCAATGGACCGGAGATACGGGATGCACTTTCATCTGGTTGCCGCACTCTATCGAGGTATCCGTCCGAAGACTGTGCCCATTTTGCAGTTACATAGGGTCTATTCAAGTCCTTATTACAGAAAAAGACGCGGTTTAACTGACGGAACAGCGTTGGATATTCAGAAAATACTACCTCGACGCCGTGGGATTTTAAATGTTCGACCCCTTTTCCATTAACAAGCTTGTTGCTGTCGCTACAACCCACGACCACCTTGGGAATACGACTGTTCGTTATTAAGAGACTACAAGGCGGTGTTTTACCAAAATGCGCACAAGGTTCCAAACTGCAGTATAAGGTGCTTGAGGCGAGCAGAGATTTATCCTCAACGCTATTTATTGCCATTACTTCGGCGTGCGGATCGCCAGCTTTTTGATGGTAACCTTCACCAATAATTACGCCGTCATGAACGATCACAGCACCCACCATAGGATTAGGAGCTGTTCGCCCGTTGGCATAAGTGGCCAATTGTAAGCAACGTGTGAGAAACTTGGCGTGTGACATGAGACAAAGGTAGTGGTGCAAGTCGTATTTTCGGCAGTGATGAAAACGCTGTCCTTCTATAAACAAAATGCACTTACAGTTTTGGCTCCTATATACGGTCCTCGCGAATCCGCCAATATTGTGGAATATTGGTTGGAACAGCAGCTTGGGTTAACACGTGTAGACCAGGTCTTGAGGGCAAAGGAAATCTTCCCGTTTGAAAGGTATGACCATGAATTGGCAGAATTAATTGCACGAAAACCTGTTCAATATATTGTGGGACACACCTTTTTTTACGGGCTTAAAATTGGCTTGAATTCAGAAACCTTGATACCAAGACCAGAAACTGAAGAGTTGGTGCGGGAAGTCATTCAATTGATAGACAATTCTGCTGCAACAAGTATTATTGACATCGGTACGGGAAGCGGTTGTATAGCGCTGGCTATCAAAAGCAAAAGACCAGACATTAACGTTATAGGCATTGATATAAATCCCAAAGCCATAGCGCAGGCGATCAATAATGCAAAACACCTTGATTTAGCCGTGGAATTCAGGGTAGGCGATGTATTTAACTATGTCATGGATTCAGTAGACATAATAGTAAGTAACCCGCCTTATATCCCAAATAATGAGCGGTATGAGATGGAAACACATGTAGTGGCACATGAGCCTGAAATGGCACTTTTTGTTCCCGATGAAAGACCGCTTCTTTTCTATGATGCACTTTTCGCTTTGAGTGCGAAATCTTTCGCTTATAGAGGCGGATGGGCGGCTTTTGAAATTCACCATTTGTTCGGTGAAGAAATGAAGGCGCTAAGCGTGAAACATAACGCTAAAGAAGTTAAATTGATACAGGATTTGCAAGGCAAAGACCGAATGCTATTGGCAAAATATGGACGTACAGATTGAAATAGAGCGCTTGCGAAGCGAATTACATAAGCACAACCACCGCTATTATACGCTAGACGCTCCGGTGATAAGTGATTATGACTTTGATCAATTGCTTAAAAAACTGGAGCAATTAGAAGCAGCGCATCCTGAATTTTTTGATCCAAACAGTCCGAGCGTTAGAGTAGGAGGTGAGGTAACAAAAAACTTTGAGACCGTAAGCCACCGTTTCCCTATGCTTTCATTAGGAAATACTTACAGTCTAGAAGAACTGCAAGATTGGATCATTCGCGTTCAAAAATTGGCGCCGAATGCAACATTTGTTTGTGAATTAAAATACGACGGTGTTGCTATCGGTATTCAATACGTTAACGGTGCTCTATCTCGCGCGGTTACGCGGGGTGATGGCGCTCAAGGTGATGATATTACAACGAACGTACGAACGATAAAAAGCATTCCATTACAACTGACGGCACCTTATCCTGAGGATTTTGAGATACGAGGGGAAATTGTTCTTCCTCACGCCCGGTTTGATGCTTTAAACGCACAACGCTCCGCGCAGGGGCTTTCACTATTTGCCAACCCAAGAAACTGCGCTTCGGGTACATTAAAACTACAAGACAGTGCAGAGGTAGCGAAACGAGGGTTAGACGCTTACTTGTATTATGTCTTGCCAGAAGGTGTTCTCGCTTCCAACCACAGTGAAAGCATTGCACATGCTGGAAAATTGGGCTTTAAGATTCCAAGAACTCAAGACAAATTTATCGCGAAATGTGACAGTATTGAAGCCATTATGAGTTTTGTCAATCATTGGGATAAAGCGAGAAAAGAACTCCCGTTCGATATAGACGGTGTGGTCATTAAAGTGGATAGCTATAAAGCGCAGGAAGATCTTGGTTTCACTGCGAAAAGTCCTAGATGGGCCACGGCCTTCAAATTTAAAGCCGAAAGAATACCAACTGTTCTTGAATCTGTAAGTTATCAAGTGGGCAGAACTGGTGCTATAACGCCGGTGGCCAATTTGAAACCTGTTTGGCTCGGAGGAACAACTGTAAAGAGGGCTTCTTTGCACAATGAAGACCAAATAGCCGCTTTAGACCTGCACAATGGCGATACAGTGTTTGTAGAAAAGGGTGGAGAAATCATACCAAAGGTAGTAGGCGTGGATGTACTCAATAGAATGGAATCGGCGCTTCGAATTGAATTTATTTCCCATTGTCCAGAGTGTCATTCACCACTTTCTAGATTAGACGGAGAGGCCCAACACTATTGCCTTAACGAAAGCAGTTGTGAACCTCAGGTCAGTGGTAGAATTGACCACTTTATCTCGCGTAAGGCAATGGATATCACTGGCATGGGATCCGAAACTGTAGCGCTCTTAGTTAAGAAGAATCTAGTTAGCACCCCGGCAGACCTCTACAAACTAACCTATGAAGAACTTATTCAACTCGACGGGTTCAAAGAAAGAAGCGTTTTAAATATTCTTGATGGGGTGGAAGCTTCGAAGAGTCAGCCGTTTGAACGTGTTTTATTCGCAATAGGTATTCGTCATGTTGGCGCAACCGTTGCGAAGAAACTCGTGCGCCACTTTAGAACCATAGAATCTTTGTTATCTGCGAATCGAGAGGACCTTCTGGCGGCAGAGGAAATTGGGGAGGTCATAGCCGACCAATTGTTAGCTACCTTCCAAAAGCCAGAGTGGCGCTTAGAAATTGAAAGGCTACGGCAATATGGTTTAAATTTTGAAGCGGAGCTGAAAGAACAACTATCGGATTCGCCTATTTCAGCAAAAAAGATTGTGGTTAGTGGCGTGTTTGAGAGCATTAGTCGAAATGAGCTCAAAGAACTTATAGAAACACTTGGTGGTTCAAACGTTAGTAGCATAAGCGGTAAGACGGACTATGTATTTGCTGGAGAAGGCATGGGCCCTGCAAAACTAAAAAAGGCTACCAGTCTTGGTGTTCCCATATTAAATGAAATGGAGGTTCGGACCTTGCTTAATCTATGAGACAGATCAAAGAATTCTTCTGGAGGCGTGGACTAAAACAGGCATTGCCGAGCAGGCACTTACTTAGAACTAGCGACCCAAAAGTTACTGTTTTAACGAGTAATCACGCTCTGATTGAGGTGGTCAAGGAGTATTTCACTGCAGTAGATTTCATTTACTTCGAGAACATGCGAAGACCAAAGGGTGAGATATTAAAGACATACCATCTGTATAAAGATGATATAAGCTTAAGAGGCGAACCGAAGCGATTTATCCCTGACCCGGGAGATAACCATATCTTGTTGAACCTTGAAAACGATTCGCCGAATTTAACCTGGTATTGGTACGCAAGAAGCTACGACATTAAGGTAGATTTGTGCGGTATCTATGAAAATGCTGATTTAAGTATTACGAACCCTAACATATCCCTAAAGGAACAATTGGCAATGCTTAAAAACATGCTTAAAGTGATGACTACAAATGAATAAATTAGACCTATCAGGAGTCGGTGTTGCATTGGTTACTCCGTTTCAGCGTAATGAGACAAAAAGTGTAGATTATACAGCACTTGAACGCCTCTTAGAGCACTGCATCTCAAATGGCGTGAACTACTTCGTTGTCAACGGCACAACGGCTGAAAATCCAGTTTTAACAGTGGATGAAAAGCAGCAGGTACTGCAGTTCGTACTAAAGGTAACAGCGGGTAGAATTCCTGTTGTTTTTGGAATTGGCGGTAACAATACTCATGCTTTGGTTGAAGAGCTGGAAGCGTTTAATACTGACGGCGTTTCTGCAATTCTGAGCGCAAGTCCATATTACAACAAACCTTCACAAGAAGGTATTTACCAGCATTATGCAGCATTAAGTGCCGCGAGCCCCTTGCCATTAATATTGTATAATGTTCCAGGAAGAACAAGCAGTAACATGAGTGCGCAGACAACCGTTCGTTTGGCTAAGAACTTTGGTAACATTGTCGCAATAAAAGAGGCGAGTGGTAATCTTGATCAAATCACAGAAATTTTGCTCGAACGACCTGCAGACTTTCAAGTAATTTCCGGGGATGATAACCTCACCTTTGCTATGATGGCCCTAGGAGCTGAAGGAGTTATTTCTGTGAGTGGGCAGGGTGTTCCAGAAGTCTTCTGTACTATGGTTAACCATTTATCAGCAGGCCAATGGATACAGGCACGCGCAGCACACCTTAGTCTCTACGACTTAACAAATCAATTGTTCGAAGAAGGCAATCCAGTGGGAATCAAAGCACTTCTAGAAGCACGAGGCATCACGACGGCCGCAGTTAGACTTCCTTTAGTAGAGGCGTCGAGTGACCTTAAAAACTCCTTAATAGCAAGTTTAGAAGTCCTTAGCTTGGTCTAAACGGGGTTATGAAGGTATTATATGCACTGCAAGGCACCGGAAACGGCCATGTTGCAAGGGCAAGAGAAATTGTGCCGATTTTAGCAAGTCGATGTGATTTAGATGTCCTCGTAGCAGGTACCCAAAGTCAGATTGCCTTGGAGTATCCTATCCGATTTAAGAAATTTGGATTAACCATGAAGTATAATTCCAGTGGGGGAGTAAGCTACTGGAAAAGTTTATTTGGAAACAAACCCTTACGATTCATAAGGGATGTTTACACGCTTCCCGTTAAAGGGTACGACCTGGTGATTATCGATTTTGAAGCCATCACTTCATATGCTTGTTTACTTAGAGGAGTTAAGAGTTTACAGCTTAGTCACCAGGCGGCGTACTGGTCCTCACGAACACCGCGTCCGCCTAGGAGTGTATGGCTATGGGAGTTCATTTTGCGCTACATGTCACCCAGTGCGTTTAAAATTGGTTTTCATTTCAGTGCCTATGATTCCTTTATTTTACCACCGATCATTAGAGGTGATGTTCGTAAATTAACTCCTATAAATGGTGATCATTACGTAGTGTACTTGCCGGCCTATAGTGCAACCACATTGGCGCACTGGTTTCAGCAGTTTCCCGACGAACAGTTTGTAATTTTCTCTAGAGACGAAGTGATAATTGACACTTTAAATACGACCTTTTTAAGTATTGATAATCAGTTGTTTACAGAGTCATTAGCGAAATCAAAGGGTATTATTTGCAGTGCGGGTTTTGAAGGTCCCTCTGAAGCAATGTTTTTAGGTAAAAAAGTGTTGCTTTCACCAATATCAGGACAATACGAGCAAGCCGCGAATGCCGTATGTGCAGAGCGGGAAGGCGCTATGGTATTTTATCAGCTCAATGCCTCTGCGGTAGATATTTTCAAACGTTTTTTCATTTCAGAAAATTCTGTTAAAAGGGCATGGCCGGACTACACTGAAGACCTTGTAGAAGGTATTTTAGCCAGGGCGAAGAACGGAGAGGATTTGGACGATATTTCCACTCTACAACTTCACTAAAAATCGTATCTTTGCGCGTTCATGAAATTGATTAGACTAGCTACATACCTGCTATTTGCCTTTGTTTTGACAAACTGCGGCGAATACCAAGAGGTTCTTAAAAGTAAAGACCTTGATTATAAATTCTCGAAAGCCGTAGAATACTACGACGCAGGAGAGTATAACAAGGCTTATCCTATTTTTGACGAATTAATCTCGCTATACCGCGGAACGCACAAAGCGCAAGAAGTGTACTTTTATTATGCGAACACACTGTATTTGCAGAAAAACTACATCCTAGCTGGCTACCATTTCAAGAATTTCTACAAGACATTCCCTCAAAATGAACAGGCGGATGAAGCCGCGTATTTAACGGCCTACTGTTACTATTTGGAAGCCCCAAAGCACAGTCTAGACCAAGCCTACACGTTTAAAGCAATTAACGAGATTCAACTCTACATTAATACTCATCCAAATTCTGATAAGCTAGAAGATTGTAATGCTTACATGGAGGAACTTAGAAGTAAATTAGAGTTGAAGAGCTATGAGATTGCCTTTCAATATTACAAGACTAGACAGTACAAAGCAGCTATGACGGCGTTCACTACAACCGTTAGTGAATACCCGGATACGCCATACCGTGAAGACGCCTTGTATTATAAAACGCTATCGGCCTTCAAATTGGCAAATAACAGCCTCGAAGCGCTACAAGATGAAAGATTTACAGAGGCCAAAACAGCATTAAATGATTTTGAAGAAGCGTTCCCAACTAGTGATCGCCTCGAAGATTTACGTAAATTGATACACTAAATTCCTGATTTCCTATGGATTATAAAAAGATGCAAGCGGACAAGAATACGCGAACGCACAACACTAACGCTATTGATGCACCTACGGATAATATCTACGAAGCATTGACCATTATCTCAAAGCGTGCTGAGCAAATCAATGACATTACTCGCGAGGAGCTGCACGCAAAACTGCAGGAATTTGCTTCTTCCACAGAATCTCTAGAAGAGATTTTCGAGAATAAAGAGCAAATTGAGGTGAGTAAGTTTTACGAAAGCTTGCCGAAGCCAACTGCAATGGCCCTTCAAGAGTGGTTAGAAGATCGTATCTACTACCGCAAAGAGAACGAAGAAGAGAAATAGATCGTGGAAATAGGGCCTTTGTACAAGCGAAAGGTACTGCTTGGAGTTTCCGGCAGTATTGCGGCCTACAAAAGTGCTCATTTAGTCCGTGAACTAATTAAATGGGGTGCTGAAGTCCAGGTAGTGATGACCACTGCTGCGAAGGACTTCATCACCCCATTGACGCTTTCTACTTTAAGTACACGTCCCGTCTACAGTACTTTCTTAAAGGAAGAAGAGGAGCAATATGGTGTATGGAACAACCATGTAGACTTGGGTTTATGGGCCGACCTTATGCTCATAGCGCCAACTTCAAGTAATACACTTTCAAAGCTTGTTACAGGCGCTTGCGACGATTTGTTGTCTGCTGTATACATGAGTGCGAAGTGCCCTGTCTATGTGGCCCCTGCCATGGATTTAGACATGTACAAGAATGCCGCGACTGCATCCAACATAGAAGTATTGGAATCCAGAGGGGTAGTGGTCCTGCCGGCCGAACACGGTGAACTAGCTAGTGGTTTAATAGGGCAAGGAAGAATGGCAGAACCCGAAGCTATTTGTGAATTTATCACATCGCACTTACTGAAACAACTTCCATTGTACGGTAAAAATGTGCTTATCAATGCGGGACCTACGCATGAGCATATTGACCCTGTTCGGTATATTGGTAACAATAGTACAGGACAAATGGGTGTTGCACTGGCGCAAGCATCCAAAGCCTTGGGTGCCACTGTAACCCTTGTATTAGGACCAACACATCACCCTTTAGATTTGAAAGGTCTACAGGTTATTCGTGTTGTTAGCGCGAAAGAGATGTTAACAGCGATGCAAGAATATTACCCTTCCTCCGTTTTAACCATATGCACAGCAGCGGTTAGCGATTTTACACCCGTAGATGCTGAAGATAAAAAACTTAAGAAAACATCTATGACGGGTACTATGAGTCTTCAACTTGAACAGACACCAGATATACTGGCGGCTTTAGGTGCTGCAAAGAAGCCCAATCAAAAATTGGTAGGTTTTGCGTTAGAAACGAACAATGGTGAGGATTATGCTAAAGAAAAGTTGGTGCGGAAAAATGCGGATGCCATTATTTTGAATATGCTTAGTTCTAAGACTGGATTTGAATCCAATACTAATGCCGTCGACATATTTTTCCAGGATGGGGGAGAACTGTCCTTCGAACTTATGGATAAATCGCTTTTAGGAAAACAGCTTTTAGAGGCATTGATTGAAAAATTTCAATGAGCATGAATCGGTCAATTCTCATTGTCTTCATTTTATACCTCCTCGCAGGACACTGTAATGCGCAAGAGCTACGTGCCACAGTTAAAGTATTGAGCCCAGAGGTTCAAGCGACCAACAAGGATATATTTCAAACGCTCGAAACGTCGATGGAAAATTTCCTGAACGGCTATGCATTTACCGACCACAAATACAGTGATGAAGAACGTATCGAATGCAACTATATCATGACAGTCAATAGCTTGAGTGGCAATAGATTTGATGCAACTTTGCAGGTACAATATTCAAGACCAGTTTACAATAGCAACTACAACTCACCTGTATTAAAAGTGCTGGACAAGGATGTGGTTTTTAGCTACCAAGAGAATGAGCCTATAGATTTTCAACAAAATACCTACACCACTAACCTAAGTTCTATTTTATCGTTCTATGCGTATACCATCATTGGTCTGGACAGATGCACGTTTAAAGCTAATGGAGGAGATGCCGAATTTGCCATTGCACAGAATATTGTTACAACTGCGCAAAGCAGCGGTGGCGCGAGCGGGTGGAAGAGCTTCGATGGCACGAAAAATAGATTTTGGATCACGGATGCTTTAATGAGTCCAGTTTTTGAGCCAGTGAAAACGTGTCTTTACATGTACCACCGTCAAGGATTAGACCTTATGTATTTGACTGAAAACCATAAGCAAGCTTTAGAAACCATAACAACAAGCTTAAAAGCATTGGAGGTTCCCAATCAAAAGCGTCCCAATAGTTATTTATTAAACCTGTTCTTCGACGCGAAAAATACGGAGATATTATCCGTGTACTCAGAAGCAGCAACTTTGGGAGTGGATACCAAAACGCTTCAGACTACTTTGGAGGGGTTGGATCGCACACATGCAAGCAGCTACGGTGATTTAGGAGGAAAGTAATGCTGAAAAGAATACGAATACGAAACTTCATCCTGATCGATGAGTTGGACCTTCCAATTCTCGGCGGAATGACGGCGATGACTGGTGAAACCGGTGCGGGCAAGAGCATACTACTAGGTGCACTTGGTGCGGCTTTAGGACAAAGGCTTTCAGCAAAATCTGTGCTCAAGGACAAAAAGAGTAAGGCTGTTGTTGAACTTGAGGTGGTATTGCCGGAATATTTAGAAACAGAATTTCTTTCGAAGGATATTGATTTTGATACACATAGTGTATTTCGAAGAGAGCTGTTGCCCAATGGGAAATCCAGGGCCTTTATCAACGACACCCCTGTTAAAAGTGCGGACTTAGCTCATTTTGCGGGCCAGTTTATTGACATAAACAGTCAAAGTGATTCCGGTCTACTTACGGATATCGCTAAACAAATGGAGCTGATTGATTCGTTCGTAGCATCAGTGGAAGAACGTATTGAATATGATGCTCTATTTACCGCTCTAAAAAATGTTATACACGAACAGAAATTGCTTGTTGAACAAGCGGACACAAGCGATTTAGATTACCTAGAGTTCCTATTCCACGAGCTCGATAAGGCCAATGTTAAACCGGGCGAATATGATGAAATTGAAGAATTGGTTCGTTTAAATAAAAATGCAAGCGACTTCAACGATCAATACAATGAATTGGCCCATCTCATCGGTGGGGAATCGAAGCTTTTGGACCAATTGTTTACCGTTGAGTCTAAACTAGCACGCTTAGCGACAAGCGATGAAACTACGGAGCCATTACTTGAGAAGTTATTGGAGGTTATTACACATACACAATCCATCGAGCGTGAAATCAGAGAACGAATTAAAGCTGCCGAACTGACCGTTGATGTAGATGCCTTGATTGATCGAAAAAATCAAATCGATGGGCTTATTCGTAAGCATCGCGTTCTTGATTCAGAGGCCTTGGTAGAAAAGTTTGATGCGCTAGGAGCTCAGATTAAATCAATAAAAGATAA
>Ga0208427_1001437_pt1 | contig 10260 bp, 21 predicted proteins | sample DEB08_DNA_FD_184532 | JGI IMG/M metagenome (GOLD analysis project Ga0208427, IMG submission 184532) | Aqueous microbial communities from the Delaware River and Bay under freshwater to marine salinity gradient to study organic matter... | ecosystem: Environmental > Aquatic > Marine > Coastal ...
ATCACGGATTTTCACCTCGGCATGCGTGCTTGGCGTGCCAGTGACGGCGAGGACTGGGATGTCAAAATTGCGCGTGATGTATTTCTTAACGCTATTCATAACATGTTACAGGGAAGCCCTAAATCCGGGACCGGGATACTCAACCAGCTCGGCGACTTCTTCCATTGGGATGGCTTAATACCGGTCACGCCCACGTCTCAACATGTTTTGATCGGCACTGACGACCGTTACAGTAAACTTGTCGAGATGACCATCGCCATCATGGACGAAGCGGTCAAGATGATGCTCGGCAAGTTCGGCAAGGTGGTGATTGTGCAGGCCGAAGGCAACCACGACCTATCTTCCAGCGTGTGGATGCGGAAATACATGAAACACCGGTTCCGTGATGAGCCACGGGTCGAGGTGATCGATAACGAGTTCCCCTACTACGCCTACCTCCACGGCCAGACCATGCTTGGCTTTCACCACGGCCACAAAATGCGGATGGCTAACCTGCAAAAGCTGTTTGCGGCAGAGCCTCGGTTCCGCGAGATGTGGGGTAAAGCGAAGCACTGCTACATACATTGCGGTCACCTGCACCATGAGCGAATTCTGGATGACGCAGGGGCCACGATTGAGCAACATCCGACGCTCTCAGCGCGTGACCACTACAGCAGTTCCCACGGCTATGTCAGTCAGCGTGGCGCAAAGGTAATTACATATGACAAGTCAGACGGAGAAGTACACCGAGTCACTGTGAGGCCGAGGTATGACAAAGATTCTTGAGTTCAAGCGCCCGATGGCATGGGAATCAGCGCAGGAGATGGCTGAGGCATTCGCCGAAAGATTGAGTGAGAACGAAGACAACCTTGCGTCTGATTTATACAGCGCGGTAATCATGTACCGCATGAAGGACGGCAGTATTGCCTTTGAATGTAGCGGAGGCGCCAACGCCCTCGACGTAGGAATGATGGCGTCAGCGGTTCACATGGCGTGTCTTTATGAGATCGGGATGGCAGAGATGGGAGACGAAGTTATCCACTAACCTCTGGCCAATAAACCACGACAACAGACATAAATATCACAATCAACAGCGCCCAGAGATACTCTGGCACCCCTTCCATCCTGATCTTTTTTTTGCACTCATCGCACAGCGCATCCGAAATAGGAACGCCCGACTTGTTGCAGACGTAGCAGTGTCTCATTGCGAATACCTCCTCTCAATTAGGTGGCGCCATAGCCACTCTATCGGCTTCAGCTCATGGGCTTCCATCACCAAACGCTCCCCGTACCCGAAGTCATGCGTTTTCGCGTGAGCATGAAACAGCTTTTTTCCTATCGCCCCCCAGATGCGCATTGAGCTTGGATCATCCGTCTTGCTCACCAGCACCGCGCAATCCGCTTTAAACTTCTCCATGTTGTCAAAGATAAGCGGACCACCATCCCTGTTTGTGAATTTCACGTCAATTGAAACGTCATCAAACCAGAGGTCAACACCGCCGTCAGTCAGGACATTAACTGTTGGCAAGTCAGTACCAAGCACCCTCGCAACGGCAAACTCAGCTTTGAATCCGTATATGTTTGCATCAACCCGCGACTGGCGTTCGTTTTCAAGTCTGGGTGGGAAGCCCTGCATCTCGCATAGCTTCACCGTATCGGCGCCCATCAGCTCTGAGGCATGAACATCCTGCCTGCTGAGGCGAACGAGCATTTATATGCCGCCCAACTCTGCCAGCTTGTTCTGGGCCTTCTTCAAATCCTCAATCGACGCCTCAATGATATCCAGAGTGTCCGCGTTCATATTGGATATGTCGGTTATCCTCTTGATGGCCTTGTCCAGCTCCTCCAGCCTCTCCAGTACAGCGGTCACAGCTTGCTCTGCCATGTCTCCCTCCAGTTCCACTTTAATTCTAGTCACACCCTTCCCTCTTCTGCCGGCGGGACGTAGTAACCAATCTCTGCGGCAATGCGGCACAGCGTCTCTATTAGATCTGAATAGTCACCCCTAGAGGTTTCACTGCTACGCTTGGTCGGTCGTCGCCGAATGCCAAATTTGGTCGCATGCTCTGTCGAGCCGTAGCACTGGCAGAGCAGTTCCTCATGCATCTCATCAGGCGTCATCCCGCAGAACCGAGCAAATTCAGCGCAGTACTTGCGGTAGTAATTCTCCTGCGGTCTGGTCCGCTCGCTACGCAGGGGCTTGATCTCAATCGTGACCCCGTATGGCGCCTGCTTGTTGGTATCGATCAGCTCCTTGACGGAGTCGGGAAAGATTGAGGACAGATACTGGAACACGTTCATCAACTGGATGGACTTAGTTCGCGGAATGTGCAACTGCATTCTTTTGCTCCTTAGTTTGGTACGGACGAAATCGGTGAAGCGGACACTTGACTGAAGTACAGTCCCTGATGTCCTGCCTAAACCCCTGCTCTAACTCTTCCTTTGTACACCCCATACAGGCCGCGCACATTGCCTTGATCGCCCGTTGGCGAGTCGGCTTGGCCTCGTACAAAATGAACGGATTCTGTTCACTCATTGGTATGCCCCTTGATTGTGATGATGTCCTGCGCAACACGCCGCAGTAACGTCTGAATTATTAGGAATAAGAATTGCTCGCTCAGATCAACCTTCTTTTCAAACGTCGATCCATCAAACGCCACATCAAATGCGTGATGACATTTGTGGCACAGATCGGCGATGCAGAGGTCGTGGGGCTTGTGACCAGTGCCCTTACCGAAACGATGCGATCTCATTCCGGTGTAGTGGGCGGCAACCACGGTGCCATCAGCGGCACCGCAGTTAACACATGACTGGCCCTTGGCCCCGTCGAGCATTTTCTTTGATCTAATCAAAATGGAATATCATCCTCTGACATCAGGATGGGCTGGGGTTGTGGTACGGGAGGCGGCGGCGGGGCAGGCGCAGTCTCCTCTCCGTCCCAGAATACTTCGCCGGTCACATACTGGTATGGCTGACCGGTGTCTTGCGCCTTGCGGTCCCATGCGGCCAGCTTGATTTTGGGTGTCTCGCCTTTCTTTGCCATAGCAATCAGCCCTTTAAGTTGTTCGCGTGACAGCTCAACCCTGCCCGTTTTGTCGGGGTGATTGGCGGCTTTCTTTTCCGCATTTGGCCAAAGACCGCCTTCGCTTTTGTGGTACTTACTCATTGGTTCCCTCCTTTTGGGTCTTGAGTGTTTGTCGCAGGGCAGTGAAGTGACCCTTCAACTGCTCATAGTGCTCGTTGTAGTTTTGATCCAGCAGATCAATCACCTGTTTATTCTGCTTCCAGAAGTCAATCAGGTCTTGCTCGGTTCCTGTTGCGAACGTGTCAGCAGTACTCATCATGAACGCCAGCACGTTGTCAGCTTCTTCCTTGGACCCGATGTGGTTCTCGACAGGCTGTGCCTGCTCGGCAACCTCCTGCTTGATCGGCGTCACCTTCTGCACCGGCTCTTTCGCCTTGGCTGGCTTCTTCTCTGGTTTCGGCTCTGAGGGCGGCTCATCATCTGGCGGCAAGTCTTCGCCAGCATAGATGTAGTGGCCCAGACCGAACATGCCAATACACTTGGTCAGGCACCGCATGCGGGTGTCCGACACCTTCCGCATGTCAGGATTCTGGACCGCCTCATTCTTGTAATTCATTACCGGCAACCACATCGTGCGCTCCAGATCGCCGATCTTGACCCTGCACCAGACCTCGCAGAAGCCCTGCGCGTCACGTTGCTCGTTGAAAAACTCATAGGTTGCGTCAGGATAATGCTCCATCAGGATGCCCCAAGCCCAAGCCCAAGACAGGTAACTCAGACCGTTCTTGTTCTTTTTGTGCTCGTTGCAATCGACTTTGGAAAGGGTCTCCCATACCGACTGGTATGTCGGTTCAGAGGAGGTAGTTTTTTTTGTGCTCATTGCTTACTCCTAGTGTTTGCCATACTTCCTTGGGTGTCATTTTGTAGAACTCGGCGGCGGTGATATTCCCAACATGCTTTTCGTTGAGATAGAACGCCAACACGGTCCCGTGAATGGTTATCTGTAACTTGTTTTTTGATTGTTGCATCATGCCAACAACCTTGAGGTAGAAATCAGGGTCTTGCGCTATCACTGTATCGGCTTCCTTCGACCCGCTGAGACCGCCCGAATGTTGAGAATCTCCTCAACGCAATCATCAAACAAATGCTCTTGTACATCGCAAGCGGGGTTTCTGGGGGCATCTCGCAACATGCCCTGCACTGTCATGCGCAAGCATGAGAACACGTCATCCAAATGCCTGAGCACCTCCTGCTCGCCCGACTCTCTGGTTAATTCTTTCGCATCTGACTCACTCATATTTCCCTCCATTGGTCGCACCACTCAGCAACACGGCACCAGTTATCCTCGCATCTGGTGTACCGGCCCTCTCTGGTCTCGACAATCAAATCATCTTTCCCCTCTGCGTATTCACGCGCCTCATCCATTGAGTCAAATACCCTCAGCGCTCGCTTGTTGCCATCCTTTTTGACGGCAAACTGGTCAGCCTTTTTCCACCGCTCCTCATCAGAGCACAGGGGTAATGGCTCGCCGGTCAGGCGCAGGAATTCCGCTTCGTCGTGCAAACGGACCCGTTCACGGACATAGCTATCCCTGTCTTGTTTACTCCAAAGCGGGATATCCACGATCACGATAGGCGCTTTCGGGTAATGAGCTTCGCCGGCCTTGTTGCGTTGCCAATCACGCAGGACCGCCACAATGTTCAGCGCCGACACCTCAGCGTCGTGATTCTGCTCGACTAGCCAAGCATAGAAGTTGAGTTGCTTGTCCCACTCCTTCTTGCCGTAGATGACTGACCAGACCGACGTGCATTTGTAGTCAAGGATGGTGACGGTGCCATCTTCCTCGGAGCGTTGCAGATCGATGGCGCCACTGATAAGCCAGTTATCGATCTCGGCAAACAGCCTTTCTTCCACGATGTGGCCGTCCGGTTGATGCTTTTCAAACATGTTGTGGACTGCGGTGCCAAGCACAGACCAGACCATGTCGGATGCATCCTCCTCAATAACGCCATCATGCTCGGCTTTGAGAATGCGCACACGCGGAGAGTCGATCAGTTGAGTGACGGATCGATTGCTGTTGCCACGGCTGTAATCGCTGTGGGTCAGCGCCTGATAAACAGGCTCCGGTAGATTTGTGTGGTTGGTTATTCTCACTGGATTCTAAACACTCGCATCTGTTCGCCGTCTCGCACTACGCTAAATTTTTTCGGGGGGTTGCGCCTTTGGAACCGCACCACTCGTTGGCGTAACGCTTGGACAAGTCGGGCGTCGTCTGACATAACAGGAGCGAGAAATGATTCGTTGATCTCCATCTCCGAAAATGGTAACTCTGGCAAGCGGGTGCGTTGCGGGATTGGAATGTTCTGTTCGATCTTGATCATACAGCTCTCTCTCTTCAGATTCTTGAAGTTGGTAGACGTAGCGTCCCATTTTGCTCATGGATCGGTCCTCGTTGTGAACCAGTCGCAATGATAATAGCGGGAAGAAAGAAATGTCAAACAATATCGTAGAGATGGTGATTCATGGCGAGCCGTGTAGCAAAGCAAATAGCCGTAGACTTGTTAAGAGTAAGAGTGGCCGCCCGCTGTTTATCAAATCACAAAAAGCGCTCGACTATGTCAAGTCATTTCAGAAGCAATGCAGGAAAATTGAGCCGCCAGTCGAGAAAGATGTGGCGGTGCGCATCGTTATCTTTTATGCTAGCAGACGGCCTGACCTTGACGAATCTCTGATACTGGACTGCATGCAAGGCCCAATATACAAGAACGACAGGCAGGTTAAAGAGAAGCACATAATTTGGGGCGGGGTTGATAAAGACAACCCGAGGGCAGAAATCAGTGTCCGATATCTACAAGACGGTTTACAGCAAGGTAATATTCCAAGCGATTCGTGATCTCGTTGGCGCACAGCCGCAAGAAAAAGAAGACGCCGTCAAGTATTTACAATCCCCAGCATTCCTGATGCATTGCGACATCGCCGGTTTTCCGTCTGGGTTGCAGGATGCTCTGGATGAGATGTTACTACTCAGTAAAACTGAGCAGAAAGTCGTCGCCAAAATGGTGATGGAAGAGTTGACATCTAGTGTTTAAAAAAATGCCCCCGATGGGCGGGGGCGAGACTCAAGGAGGTTCATTCACTAGTACTGTCCTAGTCTAGTACATTACTAAGTATATATAAATAGTAATGTTCTAAGCTGGTACTGTTCTAGTCTAGGACAGTTCTAGGGTCTACTCATATCACAAAAAAAGGGGGTAGGCAAGCATTATGGATGCGCTGGAAGACTACGTTCTGAGCTACAACACGGACGCCAGAGTGAGGTGTCCCGATTGTGGCGATCAGCGAAAGAAGAAAAACCAAAAAACATTTTCAATCACAATCAAGCCAGACAGTAACCTTTACCACTGCCATCATTGTGGTTTGTCGGGTGCTGTGCGGCGCAAAAAATTTTACGAGGCCCACATGGAGAAGGTAGTAAAGATACCCACGCAATTAAATTACAACGTGCAGTTGATACAGGATTTTTTTGGAGCGCGTAACGTGCATCTGGATACCCTTGAGGGGTTACCAGCAATGACCACCGGCATGAAATATTTCAACGGCGCTCAACAGGAAGCAGTGGGTTTCATTTACGGGCCACGGGAAAACCCGACAGCAATCAAGTGGCGATCTGTGGAGGGCAAGGGATTTCTCTGCGATGGCGCCCCAAGATCATTTTACGGCATAGAAAACGTGGAGGAAACGGACGAGGATTTAACGATAGTCGAGGGGGAGTGTGATGTCATTGCCTTGGCTAGCGTTGGAATTAAGGCCGTTTCCTGCCCAAATGGCGCCCCCGCCAAGGTAAGCCAGAATCGGGTCTCTCCGGAGGAGGACAACAAGTTCTCGTATATCTGGGAGGAGAGGGAGCGTCTGGAGCGTGTCAAGCGCGTTATTCTGGCGACTGATAGCGATCAGGCAGGCGAGGCGCTGGCAGAGGAGATTGCCCGTCGAGTGGGTCGAGCCAAGTGCTGGCGGGTCAAGTTCCCCGAGGGCACGAAGGATGCAAACGATGCTGTTGACAAGTTAGGTGCAGAAGAAACACGCAGACTCTTCGATAACCCTGAGCCAGTTCCGCTGTCCGGAGTCTACGGTGCGTCAGAATATCTGAATGACATCAAAGACATCTACGCCAACGGACACGGTCGTGGGGCGTCCACCGGTTTCCCCACCATCGATGAGTTGTTCACCATAGCGGAGGGGCAGTTATCTATCGTCACGGGAATGCCGAGTTCGGGTAAGTCTGAGTTCATTGACCAGATCATGGTGAATCTGGCCCAGCGCGAGTCATGGAAGTTCGCCGTGTGTTCGTTTGAAAACCCGCCGCATATGCACATCGCCAAGCTGGCAGAGAAGGTGTCTGGCAAGCCGTTTTATGACGGGCTTGGCGCCAGAATGACAGAGGAAGAGCTGGATGAGGCGGTCAGCTTTATCAATGATCACTTTGTATTTCTGGAGTCAAAAGATGGCGGCATGAGCACCATCGACAGCGTCATTGAGCGCACCAAGCAGGCGGTTATGCGTCTGGGTGTGCGGGGGCTGATTATCGATCCCTATAACTATATTGAGCAAACAGGCACAGAAGAGCACAACGGCATCAGTCAAATGCTGAGTCGGATCACCGCATTTGCCAAGGCCCACGGCATCCATGTCTGGTTTGTCGCCCACCCCCAGAAGATGTATCCCCGTGAAGACGGCACCTATGCAGTGCCCAAGGGAATGAACATTTCCGGTTCGGCGGCATGGTTTGCCAAGGCAGATCTGGGCATCACCGTTCACCGAGCGGAGGACTGCGTTGAGATACATTGCTGGAAGTCGAGGTTCAAGTGGACTGGTCAGCAGGGAGTTGCGTGTCTTACATATGAGTTGTCAAACGGTAGATATCACGACTGGTCTCCGCCAGTAGAGATCAAGACGATCAAGGGAGTTGACCGGAGTTGGGAGGATTTTGATGAGTTCTAGTCGTGACGGGTGCCGGTTTGACCGGTTTTTCCAGTTTGCCCAGTTTGCCCAGCTTTTCCAGTTTTCCGGGGAGCATCCTTATGTCTGACAAGTCACACACAGACCTCGGCACGAAAGAAATTTACAAACGCCACGCCGTGATGGTCGAGGGCGGCACGATGCCTCGGGCCAAGGTGATGGATCAGACGCTGATCGACAGGTATCTCATGGACGGTCTGATTTCTTTGTCGCAACATCAGGCCGCTGAATACATCATGAGTCAGGCGTTGCAGGCGGGGCTATACACCAAGCCCCTTAGCTCTGAGCCGTCATCCGGTGAGCGAGCCAAGGACGCCATCGCCACAGAGTCGCTGATGCGTTACGGGCGCACGCTGGACCTAATCAGCAAGCGGTTCGGCCCGTATCACAAGTATCTGGTGGAGGAGGTCGTTCTGCATGGGTGGGACGTGTCTCTGGACGCCAAGAAAATGGGCACGCTGAAGGAGGGGTTGGATTGGATATCTGACCGGCGCTTGGCGGGTGGACGCAATCCATTAAAAAGACTGAGGGAAAGCAGGTGAGTAGTTTTGATGAGCAAGTAGGCGGGGATCATTACAAGCGGTTCAAGATACAGCCGCTGGAGTATGCGCTGGAAAATGGTTTGGGAATCTGCGAACACGCCGTGATCAAGTATGTGACCCGCTGGCGTGACAAGGGTGGTGCTGATGACTTGTTAAAAGCAAGACACTACATTGACTTATTGCTGGAGTTTGAAAATGGGAAGTGATCTGACGGGACCGATCCTGATCGGAGCGGCGTGGGTGATGATGGGGTTGATCGCGGGATTTTTGCTGACAGCTACCGCCATCGGCGCAGTGTCATTCTGGATGTTTGGGTAAAGGTGCGGTGGATAGCGTCTTACCGATCACATGAGAGTTGATAGCCCCCAGTAAGAACACTTTGCCCACGCCACCGCTCGCGGTTAGGAGTTTGGGGCTACCTGATCCTAACACCATGCCGCTTCTTTCGTAAAGCGACAGGGCACCGAATAACTTCAATGGATGGAGAGTCTACCTCCCTTAGCAACGACACCGATAAGTTGGGCATTATCGCTACGTCCTCTCCGAATCTCTCGGCCATTTGCATAGCCGCCTGCACTGCTATCTGGTAATCGTCTGGCTCGGCCATTCATGATCCCCTTGCGTCTAAGAAATCTGGAGTAAGCGCCGGCCTCAAGGTCAGCGCATTTGCCTGTCCCGCACAAATCAATTGACTCATAAATCGCAGGGCACGCGGGGGCGTGAACGCCCCCTTCCATGTCGCAATAGTCGCAGGTCATGAGAGCATCGCCAAGATGACAAGCACAAAGGTTGTGAATGACATCATCGCCCCAACCCCAGCCATCAGGGTCAGCATCGGAATCTGCTGAACCATGCGCTCCGCTTCCAGCACCCGATCCAGAATGGTATCTGGCATTTCTGGGGGCTTGGGGATCACGCTTGGCTGGTCATGAAAATTTGGGCGAGCCTCCACCTTCTTGGCGGGTGCGTTAAAGGGCAACGCTCTCTGAGTGTTCTTGCGGATGTGTGTCGCCCTCCATGCAACAGAGTCTGGAGTCCTGCCTAGCGCTCGGGCAATCGATTCTTTCTTGATCCCCTTCTCCAAGCATTCTGCCAGCACTGCATCATCGTCCTGAGACCACCGTGTAAAATGACGTTCCATAATGATTACTCCTCACAGTTAATGTTTGGGTTGTAGGCAGGCCATAGCTTGTCCTCAACCATTTCACAATAGTGGCGCTCGGCGGCGACTGCATCATCGTAGTCACCGCGTCCCACCACGCCTAAAACGAGCAGGAGTGAAAGCACCCCCATCCATATAGAGATCGCGTTATCCATAGTTCCAAACCTCGCTCTCGTTGATGTAGCACCCACCGATCACGATGCCATGCTCGTTGATGATATCGGCCTCGCCGTCTTCGATAACGGTCGAGGGATTGAACCCCCACAGCTTCGCGGCGGTACGCATTTCGGCCTCACTTGACAGCCAGTCATCCATCGGTCTGCCGGTCAGCCACAGCGTAAAGGTCGGCTCAGGCGCGTCCTCAGCCTCTGGGCAATGGGGATGGTGCGCGTTGTTTACGCGCAGGCACTCGTTACACATTCTGATCATGTCATTCACTCCTACTTTAAGACATTGTTTATGTTACGTCCGCATGGACGCACAGGCAAGTACTATCATGCAGATTCTCTTAGAAACCCTATCAATATGCGCGGGGG
>Ga0208427_1001441_pt1 | contig 10246 bp, 7 predicted proteins | sample DEB08_DNA_FD_184532 | JGI IMG/M metagenome (GOLD analysis project Ga0208427, IMG submission 184532) | Aqueous microbial communities from the Delaware River and Bay under freshwater to marine salinity gradient to study organic matter... | ecosystem: Environmental > Aquatic > Marine > Coastal ...
GTACCAGATGAACCAGTATCACCAAAAAGTCCTTGCATCTTTACATTGGCAAGTAAGTCGTAAGTCAAACCGTCTACAACTTGACTGCTTGATGGGAATGCTGTTAGATATGTTATTCCTAGGTACTTTGGATATCGGATGTTTGTGTTATATGCCGGACTGCCTAGGTATCCAAAACGCAAACCAATTAAATCGTAGTCTCGTATCTCATTTGTAATAAATCCCGCTTGCTGCTCAGTAATTCCTTCTTTCTTTAGGATGTCCCAATTTTGCTCAACGGGGTCCCCACATACGGTCTTATTGATTGGATTGATTAACCCTCCTTCGAGTTGTACTGTGATATCACCACTTCCACTCGCATCAAATATTCCATCATAGGAGCCGACAGCCAAATCATTTGGAAACTTATCATACAACCCACCAAAATCTTTATTGAGCAATCTGATTTTGTTATATGGTAATCCAGCAGAATAGATGGTGTATAGATTGATATCGTCTACTTGAGGGTCTATGCTTTGCGTAGATACACGCATATCGTCCATAGTGTCCAAGTAGAACTTATTAGAACTATAATTATAAACCAACGAAAGGCCAAAGCGATTTACAATCTCAATGAATAGTTCATATGGAGTATATGTATTCGCTGTATCTAATGATAGTCTATATTGGAATTCATCATCTGGCAATGCTGCCAAGAAGGCATCATCTGTAACGATACGGATATCAAGATTTGAGTATGTGTAGTCAAACACACGCATCTTTTTGATATCATCGTAATAGATATTTTGCGTTATGGAAGAGGTGTGAGCGTGGTTCTCAAGTTGGCAATCCAAGTATCCTGTCATCTCCATCTCAAATGACAGTTGGTATTTATTGGATGCAACGAACTCCCTTACTTCATCAAGATATCCGGTAAAAGATTCAAAGTATAAGATGTTGTTTGGTGCGTGAGTACCGCCACCAGTATGGTCATCTTGATAATCAATTGATTGAGTTGCTTGCTCAATAGCAGATGCCTGTAATTCAAGAATATTACCGCTAACATCTTTCAATGGTAGACGATACTTAGGTACTCCCGATTCCCAAATTACAATTGTAGGAATAAAGTATGCGCTATTTGCATCGTTGATATTTTCAACTACATAGGGCCTTGTATACGTTCCATCAAAATAAGAGACAGAATACACACAGACTCGCATATCATCAATGCTACTTGATGTTGCTCCACCACCAAATGTAATACGACCATCAAATCCTACAGAGTATCCCACAAAGCCACTTCTGTAGTCCACATCAGCAACTCCTATATTAGCTGGAGTCTTAAACTGTGTTCCATAATCATACTCGTCTATAGAAAGCGTAGGGTCGTAGTTTGTAGGAATGTATGGAGTGTATTCTCCAGCCACCACATATCCTTCTACATCCCAATCATTATCGCCAACAATCTGACTTTGGTTTTTGTAGATGTTGCTTGTATATGGAGCCAAGTTTGTAGACTTCTGGTCTGCTGTATCTGATAGCAAACGAGAGGGATAAAGCATATATAAATTCGTTGAGGACCAAGTAGGAGTCCCTGTGGTTCCTCCAAACTTAGATACATAACTACTTACATATCCAAGGGCTGCAAAGCATCTACGAATGAAATTCTGCACATTGAGTGCTGGCATCAATCCTACCTTTTTGTCAGTAGTTCCCCAAGCCGTAAACTGACGAGCATTATATCCAAACTTTGATTGACCGTTGTCAAAGTCTACATATGGAAGTTCAATATCCCTACCAGCATAATCGGTCTCTGTGGTCAGCCAAGTATAGAGTGTTTGAGTGGTCTCTGAGATGGTGTCTCCAGCAATAGCATCAATAGAAGAGCGATAGATATCTCCCATTGAAAGAGCCTTTAGTCTCTGAACAAAGTCAAGAGATAGGTCGTTGAAGTTGCATTCAAAGTAAGGTTCGGCAGCATTGACAACAACAGAAGATGCATTAACAAGACCCTTAGATATAACCACACCTCCCGAGTAAAGCGTATACTCGTATTGCTCATTGGTCAAGTCACCAAACGCAGAAGTATAATCATAACCACCAAATATTCCTTTGTTGGTTGATGTATATGGTAGGTTGTTTGAGAAGTTAAATGGGTATCTTAACTGACCTATTTCCTCAGATGAGAATGCATCAAAGTTGATAGAAATCTCATATTCTGGGAAAAGGTCGGCATCTGTGCCATCAATAACTAAGCGATAACTCATTGAGCAGCGAGTCTAAATTCTACAGAGTTCTTAAATGCATTGTTGATTGAGTCAATAGTTGAACTCTCAGCAGCCAATGAATATACTACACCATCAATATATGTACAATCGTCTACCAAGAATAATGGATTATTCTGAATCAAAGAATGGAAATCACCGAGGTTGATTCTTTTCTTATTTCCGATTGTAAGCGTATATCTCTTGGTGGTGTTATACTTGATATAACTCTGTGAGTAATATGCTTGCAGAACCTCTGTTTGGAGGTTGTATGAGGGTACAGAGATAGTTATTCCGTTTGCTGGCAATGCAGCCTTTGAATAAACGGAGAATGCACCCGAACCTGATGGTACTGCGTAGATGCGGTCATCGTATCCGCATTGATACTCATTCCCGAATTGGTCTTGAACTACACCGTATGTAGAGCCAAACTTTACAACATCTCCGGTATTGATTCCAGAGGGTGTCCCAAGGTCAATGGTAAACTGTCCTTGTACGGCAAGGACGATACTTCCCGTTCCTGTTGTTGGCGCACCATCAGCAACAAAATAATTAGCCATTAGATAAGTGTATTTCTTTCTTTAATCTTACGCTCTGCAGTATTGCTACTAAGGTCAGCACTTGTTACATATGCACGAACTGGCTTAGAGGTATTTTGGGAGATGTTGACATTGGTCTCTGCGATTGCTCTAAGGTAATCTAATTGTGCTAAAGTAGCCTCTGCTCCTCCCGCTGAACTCTGCAATGTAGATGCTGTGATTCCATTGATTGGAATAACTCCACCAGTCTCAAACATTAACTTTCCGTTCTGTACCGTTGGCCGTGTAGAGTTATTGATTCGCTCAAGCACGTTCTTATGCAGTTGTGCTGCTCGTTTGTTTACGATAAACTCGCCACCTTCCATCTCATATCCTCCGCGACCTTGAACGGTAAATGGTACACCTCCATCATCGTGAGAAGGACCACTTACGAAACCACCCTCTGCAAACTTCTTGGGTATGAATTTACGTTGACCAATAGCAGCAAGTTCAGAACCGTATGCAGCCGTAGCCAAAGCACCAGTAATAATGGACTTAGCAGTAAGAGTTACTGGGTCCGCTGTCTTATCATACAGAATCAAGTTAGGTATGATGGATGCTAATGCCTGTAGATAATCAGCCGTAGCATTTTGCTTGTCTCTACGCTGTGATGCATCAAACAAAGCCTTTTCAAGCGTGTTCTCCTCTCCAATCTGCTTTCTGCGAAGTTGATTCTTCTTGTTTAGATATTCAGCCTCTGTAATAAGTTGATTGTCTAACTGAGCCTTTAAGATATCTTCTTCGGCAGAGTAACGAGCATCTACCAAATCCTGTTCTCTTTCGATACGGTCTTTGGTATTTTGATATGCAACATCATTAAATCTATTCAAAGCGTCAATAGCCGTCTTTAACGCATCTTCAAGTCCATCGATATAGAGTTGGCGATATTGCTCTGAAACATCCTCAGCAACATTTTCGGCATTCTCCTTAACGGACATACCCATTGCATTAAGACGCTTTTCAGCAGTATCAATTGCAGCAGACAAAGGTCCAAGGATAAGTGCTGCTGCTTGTGGTCCAAAAGCAACCTCTAATCCCGCCTTCATTGAATAATATTGACCAACAAGACTATCAAGACTGTCCTTTAATCTTTCAAATTCTCGTACAGATGCATCAGCAAAATCTACTTGGCCTTGTGCAGTATCACCATAATAATCCTTTAGTTCGGCAAGACTCTGTTCAAATCCAGACATCACATTGTTCAGGGATGTCAAGAGCTGATTAGCGAACTCCGTTGGGTCCATAATCACACTCTCTTGCGCTATGCTTATATCAAATAATAACTTCTCAAACTGTGTTGCGAAATCATCAAATGCATCGGGAAAGTCTTGATACTTTTGTTTTAGTTCAAGAGTATCGTCTGTGAGTTTACGAGTCTTATCTGCGACTACTTTTAACTCATTCCCCAATTCCTCATTAGCCTTCTTGATATCCGCAGCAGCCTTCAATTCTATATTTGCTCGTTGCTCTGAAGTCGCTGCTCTTCCGGATTCAAGTTTTCTACGCTCCTCAATAGATTTTATTTCTTCATCCCGAATCTTCTTGATTTGGCGAAGACGCTCTTGAAGTTCAGCCTTACGTCTTGTAATTTCTCCTTTGTCATCATCGAGTTTTTTCTTGCGGGCAGCCAACAACAATTTATCCGCTTCTTCTAAGTCCATATTAAACTCAGACAACACGTTTGCATACTCCTCAAGTCCAGATATCTCTGCTTGATATTGCTCAAGTTTTGCTCTACTTGCAGCAGAACCCTTGTTCTCCTCTTCTTTTAATTTGTCAAGGACTTCACTTTTCTTTTTAAGAATTGAATCTTCAAGAACCAATGCTCTCTTTTGTGCTGATTCATTTTTAACACCAAGCGCAACAACCGCATCGTATTCCTCTTTGAACTGTGCTTGAATATCTACGCGAGATTTTTCCGCTTGCTCTGCGCGCTTTAGAGATGCGACACCATCATCAATTCGTTCCTTATATCCCTTAAGAGTAATAACTTGGTCTTTAAAGTCCCAAGCACTTTTATTTGGTCTGAAACCATCAAATACATCTCCTATTTGTTCGAGTTGAGATGCAGTAATCTTACCTTCTGTGTTTACCAGTTTAAAGTAATCTACTGCACCTTCGGAGCCATCTTTAATACTTTCAAACAAAGCATCAAAAACTTGGTCAATTGTAATGTCCTCGCTTATATTTTTTACTCGCTGAAACAGTTTGCTGATTGACATAGATGTGTCATTAAATCCAGGAACAGATTCTTTGACAGTCAACATCATTTGCTGATATGCTGATTGGCCTTCATATACAGCCTTTACGTTGTCACTTAATGCATTTTCATTTCTCTTGAATACCTCATTAAGTAATTCATATCCTCGAGCAAGAGCCTCTGAGTCCTCGCTTAAAAGACCGATAAGTTCAAAGAAGAATTCTGTGTTTACAATTGCTTCTCCAATCTTTAATTTGAATTCCTCAAATGCACTTTTTAGAATATCTACCCTACCAGCAGAGGTAGACATCTGTGCAGATGCTGCTTTTAAAGAATCTGCAAGGTTGTCTGTGGCGATTGCACTTGAGTCCATTGCATCAATCTCTCGCAATATGACAAGCAACTGAGCAGCGGCTCTACGACCCACCAAATCTTTTGCCTCTGCAACGCTAATGTTAGCATCAGCCAATTCCTTTAACGTCTTTGTAAGGTCCTCTCCCGGCTTTTTTAAGTCGGTAAAGATGGAACGAAGTCCAGTACCAATACGAGATGCTGTAAAGCCGTTATCCGCAAGGACCTTCATATACTCAGCAGTCTCGGCAAAGGTATATCCAACCTGTGATGCTACTGGACCAATGTACTGAATCGCAGTATTAAAAGTATTAAGAGAAAGTGCTGATTCGTTGATTGCACTAACAAGCGTTTGTGCTGTCGTTGCACTCTCTCCAGCAACAAGACCAAATTGATTATTGACTTTTAATATCGTCTCTCCTACGGAATCTAATGATTCACCAGTTGCTTGAGCAGCAAGGGCTATTGGTTGGAGTAGGTCTGGAATCTCATTAGAAGTAGCACCAAGTTTTGCTAATGATGTTGCAAGTGCTGCTACCTCTGTTGCTGTAAAACGAGTCTCAACTGCGACTGTTCTAATGGATTCGGATAAAATTTTAGATTGCTCTCCTGTAGCAAGAGTAATAGCATTTAATTTTCCAATAGCATCCTCATATGCGATAAACGCTTTTGCTGAACCGAGGATAAGTTCTCGAACTCCATCAATTGCTGCATAAAGTAATTGGTAGATTCCAACAAACTTTAATACATTAGCAATCGCTGACCCCCAAGCCTGTGGTGAAAATGCTTGACGGAATGTGTCTCCAAAGGTCTTAGTTCTTTTTGAAGCCCTTTCTGTTTGTTCCGCAAGACGCTCTCTTGAATTGGCTGCTGCCGTATCAATAGCGACTTGTTGCTTCATCCCACTGAACTGAGAATTAAGGTCTGCTACTTTTTCGCCTCTTAAGCGTTTTGCCGCATCCTCTTCTTGTTCAATTTGAAAAAGTCTATTTTTTTGCTGACGGATAAGTTCATTAATGATATCCGTTTGGTCCTTTGCTGAGGTTACCTCAACATCGTGAAGTTGCTTTGCTCTTTTTCCTTGCTCTTTTTGAGCATTAGCAAGTGGACCATTTAGTACTGAAGTTAAAGAACCATATGTGGTCTTTAATGAAGAAACAGAACCAGCAAGTTTTATTAGGTCATCGTTTAGACCTTTGTTGCTTTTTCTATTTCCAGCATTTGCATTGGTATACTTTGATACCTTGTCTATTAGTTCAGTATAATCCTTAGATGCTGTTTCTAAGGATTTTGCAATGATATTATTAACCTCGGCTACATCCTTTCCCTCTTTGGTATACTTATCAATTTCCGCAGTAAGCAGTTGAATAGCAGCCTTAAGATTTTTTATATCTTGAGAAATCTGTTCAAACTTTTTTGTAGCCATCTTAGAATATAATCGTTAGCTTATCGTATACCTTTTCAGCAATTGCCTCGTTCCATATATCTTGAAACTCATTTACTGAGTCCAGAATTGCTAACTCATATCTGAGTTTTCCTTCTGTTAGATACGGTGACCTATTTTTTAAATAACCTCTGTCCTTAATGCTTCTGGCAATCACAAATGCCAACTTCCTTCTATACTTAAAATCAGTAAGAGGGTAGGAATATGACTTCCCCCCTCTTTTTATAATGTACATATTTTCACCCTTCCAAGTACCATTAGATAATTTCTGCATTATCCATTGTTCAATTGCCTGAATAGATGGTGACATACCGCTTGCATCCCTACCAAGAACGGTATCTACAGAGGTAGCGTATGGTGCGGATGAAAGGTCAATAGTATAGACAATCTGAACGTCATAGATAGCATCAAACTTATTATCTATTTTATATCTGATGCTCGTATTCTTAGACTCATTCCTGTCCAAGATTGCCTGTATAAGGTTTCCACTTGCCACTTGACCACGCTCTTGCAGCGTATTAGCCATAGCCTCTCTTATCCTTGACTTCTTAAAATTACGAATAAGGATTGCTCTAAGTTGCCCAGCCTGTTGGCGTGCGCTCATACCTCACGGACAATGTGTCCTCCGCAACGCAAACAACGCTTTACACCTTGCTCGTTGCCACACTCGCTACACTTATAGCGGACAGCCTTAACTTCTACTGGTTGGGTTGTTTGTGCGACTACCGTCTCTTGCACCTCTACTTTAGGGGCAACTGTTTTCTTTTTACGGGTAGCCTTTTTCTTAGGTGCTAACTCTTCGCTCATTGCGCAATATCTTTAATATAGGGAGACCTTGGTAGTTCAATGGAGAACTCACACAATGCTGAAGTGATATTGTAATCATCTCCCCGAGTGTTAATAATGTCGATGTTGTTGAAGTCTACATTGATATCATTAGACCATTGCATCAAGAAATCTTGCAATTGACCAACGACAAATACGTTTTCCTCTGATGACTTGATAATTTGAAATCCATCAAAGGAATCAATGCGGTCAAACAACACCAAAAAGAAATCCAAGTTGTAGGTAGGTCGGTTGAGGTCTCGCGAGATGTTAGAGCCGGAAGGCATCAAAATCAAACTTCTGTAGTTGAACTCGCGATTCTGTAACTCCTCCTCTGAACCCACCAATACGAACTCATTGACCATCGGATGGTTTTCTGCAAACTCTTTGATTTGCTCGTACAGGTCGGTTAAGTTCTTCATTTTGCTTTTATTAATTTACAATTTATTTGCCACCCTCTGCCTAAACTCCGCTGCCTTATCGAGTTTAGCCTTCTGAATCAGAAAAGATAATTCGGGAAGTACCACATCCATCTTAAGCATATATATCTTGTCATACATTAAGACATTCTCGCCAGCCAATCTCCTAACAATATTATACCAATACCATTGCTCTCTGAATTTATACTCAAAGTCATTAGCCTTTCTAAACTCCTCATCCATCCCCTCTTCATCCTCTTCCTCTTTTTCTGCATCTGGGTCATAGAATACACCCTTGAAGTCCTCAAACAATGTCTTGTTTCTATTGTCCACAAAGTCTTTTAGTATGGACATAGCATCCCACAGGTCGAGATTCAATATGTTCTTTCTGTTCTCGCTTTCCTCTTCCTCATTGGTGTTATCGAACTCAGTATGATTTTTAGGTCTGAGGATAAGACTTAGTATTGTGAAGTCAGCAATATTCTGAGGCATAGGATTCTTTCCTGTGAATATCTGCTCAATCATAATGAACTGACCAAGCACCAAGTCAAATACCCTTGTGTTTGCGGTGAATGGCAACTCTGAGTAGTTTACATTTCTGTATTGAACAGGATAGGACTCCTCAATACTTCTTCTCATCAGTACTGATTTCGCTGGACCAAGCCTCTCAAAATAACGCATAAGTTCCTTTTCCGAGGAATAGTATTTTGATAACTCGATATGCTCTCCAAGCGTCATCATAGGAACATCGTAATACCTCCATCTTGCTCTTCCCTTGCACAGTATGCCGTAATAGCAAGACTCATCACCATATCATCGTGCTTTCCTTCCGTATTGCTGAACTGCATATTCCCAGTAATAGCATTTCTCTTTCCCTTGAAGTCATACAGTTCCTTTACCAACTCATCGTTATTGGGAATAAGAATCTTCTTGTCCTCAAATAACTTAATCAGATTCCTGATAATCTCCGGCTTTGTCTGTGAGGTGGTCTGAAAAGGAAGCATCTTGTACATCGCATCGTCATCCGATATCTCATCAAACAGCAACTCATTGTTGTTTATCTCGAAGTAACAGGCAGCAAGTTCCTTCTCGTAGTTTAGATAGAAGTCCTTAATCCTTTGCTTGAAGTCCGTAGAATCCATCCCCTCCTCCTTCAAGTTGAACCTATCAATGCCAATCACCTCATAATCTTGGTTCATTGCCGTAAGAACGGTATAGTCATAGGACACACCAATATCCATCCCTATGTAAATACGCTGGTTTGGGTGTTTGGGTATGCCAATGGCATCTTCAATGTTACTGAAAAGGGCATCTGCTGCGACAGGACGGCATAAAAACTCTTGGTCGAACTGAGCCTTGGTCATACTCTTCTTAATGCCTAAGACTGTCTTATTCACTCCCTCATCATCCAAATCCAAGTACGTCCTTTTGATGGAGATAATCTCATTGCTGTTCTCTCCCTCGAGTCCCCTTTGATACCATTCCCAGTACCAATTCTTCCCGTTGAACGTACTACTCATCACAACCCTACCGTTGGTCCTTGTCACCATAGGCAACAAAACCTCATTGATAAAGTCCACCCGCATAAATGCAGCCTCATCGATATAGATAAAATCCAGCGTAGCCCCTCGAAGGTTATCTCCCGAGTCAGCAGACCTAAACTTTATAAAACTCCCGTTGTAGAAAAACACCTCGTTGTTCTTCCTGTCAAACCGCTTTACAATCTGCTGAAACAACTCTTGGTGGTTAATGAACATACTCTCGATATCTTTCATCACCTTGTTGGCTTGGTCCTGTATAGGACTCACCCAAAAGATACGCTGCCTCTTGTTGTTCAGACAACGCATAATGGCATCGTTCATCATATACCACGTCTTGCCTGTCTGTCTACCCGCAACAATAAGCGATATAAAAGGCTTTTGCTGATGCACCAAATGATGGAAGTCCAACTGAGGTCTCGTTGGCTTATAAAGTTTAATCTCCATCTTCCTCGTAGTCTACATCAATAAACCCATCGTTATCGTCATCTATAGACGCGGTGAGGTCTATCGTTGCCTTGACATCAATCTTTGTCTGCTGCACCTTAACAGGAGCCTTATGCCCCTTCATATCGTTCATAATCTTAATGGCCTCCATTGCCGTCTTAAAGTCCCCATTCTCAAAAGCAGAATCCCGTATCGAACCCA
>Ga0208427_1001448_pt1 | contig 10229 bp, 10 predicted proteins | sample DEB08_DNA_FD_184532 | JGI IMG/M metagenome (GOLD analysis project Ga0208427, IMG submission 184532) | Aqueous microbial communities from the Delaware River and Bay under freshwater to marine salinity gradient to study organic matter... | ecosystem: Environmental > Aquatic > Marine > Coastal ...
GCCGCTGAGGCGACGGTGCTTTCACTTGAATGGACATTGAGTCCATTCCTTGCACAAAGTCTTGTGCAAAACGTTCAATTAAGCTGCCTTTTTTTAAAATATACAAAGCCTGTGACTCATAGTCATGGGCTTTTTTGTTTGTGACGCAGAAGCCGACCCTAAAAGATTACTTGATTCTAATTGCCAAAATGACGGCGGAGAATCTGATGTATATGGAAATCCATATGACCCTTTAGAGGATAATGTCATGTCCTATTGTAAGGATGCCTTTGGGGACAGTTTTACGCCAGGGCAATATTCTGTCATGTCATCAGGCCTAAGCATCCGTATAGGGCATACAGCCTATGATATTGATGGGGCACAACCCGATGATGTAGTCGATCCTTCGAATCTTACAGTCATGAATAATTCATTCAGTGTAAGTCTAAACTGGATGGATAATTCAAGTAATGAAACCGGATTTCTGGTAGAAAGATCATAGGACGGCGGTGTTACTTTTATGCTTCTCGCATTTGATGGAGTAGCACCAAATACGACGAGCTTTGTTGATGTCTGACCCAACAATTGGTCAGGGTGTCAATGTTATCTATGATTCCGGTATAGGCATAGAAATTTTACCTGGGTTCGAAACCATGATCGGATCCACCTTTGATGCCATGATTGATGGCTGCGATTATTAACCCAGCATATCCTCAGGTCTGACCCACTTGTCGAACTCTTCTTCAGTGAGATAGCCCAGCTTCAAGGCGGCTTCCTTAAGGCTTGTACCTTTTTTGTAGGCCAATTTGGCAATCTCTGCGGCTTTATCGTATCCTATCTTAGTATTCAAAGCAGTTACCAGCATGAGCGAATTATTCAGGCTCTGGTTGATGCGTTCTGAATTGGGTTCCAGTCCTGCAATACAGTTATCTGCAAAACTCATACAGGCATCTCCTATCAGTTGTGCCGAAAATAGGAAGTTATAGATCATGACGGGTTTGAATACATTCAATTGAAAATGTCCATTCATGCCACCTACATTGATAGCTACATCATTACCGATTACCTGGGCCATTGCCATGGTAAGCGCTTCGGATTGAGTAGGGTTTACTTTTCCTGGCATGATAGAGGATCCTGGCTCGTTGGCTGGGATGATGATCTCGCCAATACCGCATCGTGGGCCTGAGGCCAGCATGCGGATATCGTTTCCAATTTTCATCAGTGAAACAGCAACTGTTTTTAGGGCACCATGTGATTCCACGATGGCATCGTGAGCTGCAAGCCCTTCAAATTTATTTTTCCCACTTACAAATGGGAGTGAAGTCGCTTCGGCAATTTTCTTGGCGACAAGCTTGCTGTAGTTCTTCGGCGTATTCAGTCCAGTACCAACAGCGGTACCACCCAATGCCAGCTGTGCCAGGTGTGGCAGTGTGTTTTTAATAGCTTTGATTCCAAAATCGAGTTGTGCGGCATAGGCTGATAATTCCTGGCCTAGTGTTACAGGTGTGGCATCCATGAAGTGGGTGCGACCTATTTTCACCACCTTCATGTATTTTTTAGATTTTTCGGTGACCAGGCTTTTGAGATGCTCCAATCCTGGAATTGTGACTTCCACCAATTTTTTATACGCTGCTATGTGCATGGCCGTAGGAAATGTATCGTTGGAAGATTGGGATTTGTTGACATCGTCATTGGGGTGAAGAGCCTTTTTAGCATCTTCGAGTTTACCGCCTTTCAATACATGGGCCCTGTTAGCAATCACCTCATTGACATTCATGTTGGTCTGTGTTCCTGACCCGGTTTGCCAGACAACCAAAGGGAACTGGTCATCCAATTGCCCAGTATAAATTTCATTGCAAACGCGCGCTATAAGCTTGGCCTTTGCTTTTGGAAGAACACCAAGTTCTGCGTTTGTTTCAGCCGCTGCCTTCTTCAGGATGGCATAAGCTTGTATCACTTCCAAAGGCATTCTCTGGCCACCTATTTTAAAATTTTGACTGGACCTTTGGGTTTGCGCTGCCCAATATTTATCGGCAGGAACATTAACCGTTCCTATTGAATCTTTTTCTTTTCTGAATTTACTTGCCATTTCACTTTTAAATTTATGCTGCAAATGTAATGAAGAGTATATTAAATGAACATTCTAATGATTCAACTGGTTTTCTTACTATACATTATTAACTAAAAAACGAAAAGAACTATGGCTTTTGAATTACCCGCGTTACCCTACAGCACAGATGCACTGGAGCCACATATTGACTCCATGACTATGACGATACATCATGGCAAGCACCATGCAGGATATACCAATAAATTGAATGCAGCGATTGAAGGTACAGATTTGGAGGGCAAGTCCATCGAGGACATCCTTAAGAATCTGGACATGAACAATGGCGCAGTCAGAAACAATGGTGGTGGATACTACAACCACGACTTATTCTGGAAAGTGATGTCTCCAAATGGAGGAGGAGCTCCTACCGGTGATGTTGCTGCCGCTATCGATGAGTCTTTCGGTTCTTATGATGCATTCAAGGAAAAGTTTGCCGCCGCTGCCGGAACCCGATTTGGCTCAGGATGGGCTTGGTTGTGTGTACATCCTGGAGGTAAACTTGAGATTTGTTCTACGCCTAACCAGGATAATCCTATGATGCCCGGAATAGGATGTGAAGGAACTCCAATTATGGGGCTTGATGTATGGGAACACGCATATTATCTGAAATATCAAAACCGTCGACCTGATTATGTACAGGCATTTTTCAATGTCATTAATTGGGACGAGGTGAATAGCAGATACGCTGCTTCTAAATAGTGAATAAAAAAAAGCCAGCTTACTTAGCTGGCTTTTTTATTTAAAATTCTGCGTTTCCAGGAAAGCGTGGAAAAGGAATTACATCTCTGATGTTCGACATGCCCGTGATGAATTGAACGAGCCTTTCAAAGCCAAGCCCAAAGCCTGCATGTTCGCAGGTGCCAAAGCGGCGCGTGTCCAGGAACCAATCCATCTCTTCTGCCGGAATATCAAAGTCTTTCATTCTCTGTTCCAGTACCTCAAGTCTTTCTTCCCTTTGTGAGCCTCCGACGATCTCACCAATACCAGGAAACAGGATATCCATGGCCCGAACCGTTTTATCATCTTCGTTCATCCTCATGTAAAAAGCTTTAATTTCTTTTGGATAATCGGTCAGGATAACCGGCTTCTTGAAGTGCTTTTCGACAAGGTATCTTTCATGTTCTGACTGAAGGTCGGCACCCCAGTCTTCTATTACAAACTGAAATTTCTTTTTCTTATTGGGCTTTGACCCCATCAGGATGCGGATGGCTTCGGTATAAGTGATCCGCTCAAAATTATTTTCCAGGCAAAAGCGCAATTTTTCAAGAAGGGGCATCGGCGATCGTTCATTCTGTGGCTTTTGCTTCTCTTCATCAAGCAGTCGATTTTCGAGAAACTGAAGGTCCTCGCTGTTATTTTTAAGGCAATAGTCGATCACATATTTCAACAGATCTTCGGCCAGATCCATGTCATCATCGAGATCTGCAAAGGCCATTTCTGGTTCAATCATCCAGAATTCTGCCAAGTGCCTGCTCGTATTTGAATTTTCAGCCCGGAATGTAGGGCCGAAAGTGTACACGTCTGACAATGCCAGGGCTCCAAGTTCAGCTTCCAGTTGTCCCGACACGGTCAGCTTGGTTGCCTTTCCAAAAAAGTCGCTTTTAAAATCGACGGCCCCTTCTTCGTTACGAGCCACATTATCCAGGTCCAGAGTTGTGACTTGAAACATCTCTCCAGCTCCCTCGGCATCCGAGCCTGTGATGATTGGAGTATGCAGATAAACGAATCCACGCTCATTGAAAAAACTGTGTATGGCATAAGAAACGCTGTGTCGAACCCTGAAAATGGCACCGAATGTATTTGTCCTGAACCGCAGGTGAGCAATATCTCTTAAGAATTCAAGGCTGTGCTTCTTTGGTTGCAGAGGGTACTTGGATGGATCTGCGTCTCCCAATACTTCTAGATTCTCAACTACTATTTCAAGTTTTTGCCCCGCACCCTGTGATTCCTTGACAAGCCCTTCAGCTTTTAAAGCTGCTCCGGTTGTAATCCTTTTCAGGATTTCTTCGGAGATGCATTCCTTATCAACGACAAGTTGTAGTGTTGCCAGTGTTGAACCATCATTGAGGGCAACGAATTGATTATTTCTAAATGTCCTTACCCATCCTTTGACTGTAACCGTATAACCGGTTTTATCTGAAGCGAGGATTTCTTTTATCTTGATTCTTTTTGACATAATTCTAAAGCTATATGAAGCTGCAAAAGTAGTTTAAATGCCAATGAAATGGGAATAATTAAGCCCTGATAATGATTCTTAGCTTTCAAGTTCACTTATCAATTGCAGGGCCTGGTCATAAAGCTTTTCCGGGGAAGAGCTAAGTCCCGGAGCATACATAGCTTTTTCAGCTTCTTCAAATAATGCATCAAACAGCTTTATTTGATCCGCATCTAGCTGACTGAGTTTTTGGAGGGATTGCATAACTTCAGATCGGTTGATGTGCAAAGCCGGAATCATGTATTTGTCTTCAACAAATTGTTTGAGTGCCCTGGTCAGCTCTTCGTAGAAGGCGGCGGTTTTACTTGATTTAAGGGCTTCCAGTTCACAAAGTCTTTTCAATGCTCGTTCTCGAGCCTTTTGTCTGGCCAGGTATGCTGGATTAGTCTTACCAGATTTTTTCAGGTAGGCTATATATATAAATATGGACGCCACAGCGAGTGCTATAAAGACAAGAAATAGATTATGATAGAGGGATCCGTGGACTCTGTCTGGCCAGGTTTTTACTGAGCTGTCATGGCTTAATTCAAGCGGATCTTTCTTATCTGCTATATCTTTTATTGCTGTACCACTACCCTGGATAACATTGATTGGGGGCAATACTTTTTTTATCGTGATGTAGTTCTGACTGTCCGGTGAGAAGAAGCTGAATTCAGGTTTCAAAATATGGGTGCCGGGATACTTGGGGACAAGCAGGTATTCATAAACTTTCTTGTGCATCCTTTTCCCATTGGATACATACAGCGAATCGCGGAGTGTATTTGGATCATAGATATCAAATGAGTCGCTTTCCATCCAATTCGGCGGAAGCACAGTTTTGCTATCCCCGTCACCCCAAATACTCATATTGATGACAAGGGCGTCATCGGTTGTTAATGTCCTTTTCTCGAGCCTGGCATTCATTTTATAATCACCTACAGCACCTGAAAAAGAAGCAGGTGCATCATCGGGGGTATTGCCAACAATTATCTCGAGACCATCGGTGAGTACGCGTTCATTTCTGAGTTGATTGGAAAAAAAGAAGCTGCGTGAAGACCTTTCAGAGGCAATGCCCAGAGTGACTACGGCAGGTTCAATTTTATAGATGCCTCTTTGCTGAGGGTACAATGCAATCTTACGAAGCACTTTAGTCGTATATTCGACACCGTTAATCAGTTCCCGTCGAGCAGCTTCCCGTTCTGTATTTATGGGCTGTGTGTAGAATCCTTCAAAATCACTTCCAGCATCTATATTATATGATCTAATATCAAGGCGGGTATAAAGCTTGTAACTAAGAATAAGTTGTTGGCCTATGTAAGCGGTCGTATCAGAAAGACTTGTTTCTACGAAGTAATCTCTTTTATCTCGCTTGGTGCTTTCATTGGCTTTGACTACTTCTACAGTCAAAGTCTCAGTGTATAGAATTCCTGTAAAACTTTCAATTGCAGCAGCACCTATGATTAATGATCCGGTTTTTAGAGGTCGCAGAGTATAGCCATAGCTCATCTTTTTACTCATCTTGCCGTTGACGATACTCATCGAACTACTGCGGTTGGGACCTGCGATTATCCTGAAATCCTTGAAGCTAGGTGGTCTGAAATTTTTCCCATCCCCATTTTCAAGGACAAATTCTACATCGACATATGAATTGTCCAATATCTCCCTGGCGTCAGTCTGCACATAGAACTTGATTCCTTGTGCTTGAATATTGCCTAGCTGCAGGTAAGTGGCAATAATCAATAGAAAAAAGCGCATCTATATTTTTCTTAGGGGTTTCTTGGATTTTGATTTTTTCTTCTTTGGCTCAGCCATCTTGTAAGGCATTTCCGGCCAGTTGAATGAGTCAAAGATAAAATTGTTTTCCATGACTGGCGGGCCTTCTATAATACCTTCTGGATTTGGATAGACATTCAATTCTAAAGCTTCAGTTTCTAGGGTAAGATCTTCGTCGACTAAGTAGGCAGGAGGAATGAAAAACTGTCCTATGCGTTCAGGACGCAGCAAGAAGCTTATAGACTTTTTACTTTTCATATCCCCATTAATAATCTGAACCGAGGATTTGTAATTGGGTCCGCTGATCAGGTGCATACCTTCAAAATCAGGTGCTTCAAATTCTGCTTGAGAATCTTCTATTGTGAAGTTCAGTCGAAAAGAATTTCCCAATAAAATACTGTCTGAACTGAGTTGAACCGAGAAACTTTGGGCTTGTGTGCAAAAACCCAAACACAGAAAGAGTAGCAAGTTCAAATACTTCATGATATGGGATTTTTTTGATTTAAATATATGACTATTAACACATTAGCTACAGAATTGTATGCCTGATCAAGGTTAAAAAAAATTTAAAATATTACCAGTCCTTTACAGGTCGTTTCCTGTTGCTGTTAAACTTTCGCATCTTTTCCTGAACTTTTAGCTCTTCATTCTGGATGATTTCCAGAAGTTTTCTTGCATCGGTGCTGTCCAATTCCTGCTTCTCCAATCGTGTGCTGTCAAAGCTTGATGGATTATTCCTATTGAGAGAATCGGGCTGTGCATTTTGTTGCTGCTCTTCTTGATTTTGTTGTTCCTGTTGCTGCTCTTCTTGATTGTTGTTTTGTTGGTCGTTTTGTTCCTGCTTGTTTTCTTGCTGATTATTATTTTCCTGATTTTGCTGCTCTTCTTGATTTTGTTGTTCCTGTTGCTGCTGCATCATTCTCAGCGCCTGCCGTGTAACAGCCAGATTATAGCGGGCTTCTGAATTTTGTGGATCTAGTTTTATGGCATCTTTGAAAGCACTGGCAGCTTCCTTTAATTGTTGATTTTCAAACAGGCTATTCCCAAGGTTGTAATAAGCCCTGGACCTGTCGGCATCGTTTTGAGCGAGATTGACCGCTGACTGAAAATATTCTGCTGCTTCTTCGAAGCGTTCCTGCTTATAAGTTGTGTTGCCCAGGTTGTAATCAGACTTTAAGGATCTTTCTTTTTCCCTGGCTTTACGGTAGTACTCTTCGGCGCTTTCAAAATTTTCCACAGTGTAGTGGTCATCACCATTGAGAAGTAATTTATGAGAGGACTGTGATGATATCTCAAGGACTGTAGCACAGATAAGAACTAGTATGAAGTAAACTCTGTTCATCGTGTTAAAATACTTTTGAGTTTATCCGATGTTCCCTTAAGCGTACTTAATAATAACTCAACTGAAAGAGCGAGTATTGCCATGAAAATGAAGTATTGAAAGTAACTGTTGTAGTCGGTGAATGATCTCTGCTCCACTTCCTTTTTTTTAAGCCGCTCCAGTTCTCTCTCCAGCTGACTCAACACAGAGCTGCTGTTATTAAGGAGAAAAAACTTTCCACCACCTGCCTCAGCAATATTCTGCAGGTTATTGACATTGAGTGAGCTTACAACAGCTTGCCCTTCATTATCGCGTTTCAAAAACCGCTTTCCCCCTTTGATAACTGGAATATTAGCACCTTCTTCAGTTCCTATACCAAGAGTAAATGTATATATGCCATTATCAAATGCTTCTTGCGCTGCTTCCACGGCTTCAGTCTCATGATTCTCTCCATCGGACACTATGATAAGTGCTTTCTGGCTTGGAGAATCATCTCCGAATATGGTTTGAGACAATTCAATGGCATCGGCTATCACAGTACCCTGGGTTCCGGCCTGGCTTGGATTGGCACTTCTGATAAAGGTTTCTGCCGATGCAAAATCATTGCTTAGTGGCATTTGGAGGTAAGCAGACCCGGCAAAGAATACAAGGCCAACCCGATCACCCCGCAGTTTTTTCAACAATTCAGAAAGCATAAACTTAGCGCGTTCCATGCGGTTGGGTGAGATGTCTTCTGCCAGCATACTTTGAGAAATATCCAGAGCAATGACGATGTCTGAGCTTTTAATCTTTACTGTTTCGGTACGGCTTCCCCACTGAGGATTGGCCCAGGCAATAATCATGGCAGTAAGAGCAAAAACCGTGATGCCGTATTTAAGCCATGCTTTTCCTTGAGACCAATTACTGAAAAGTCTTTGTATTGTAGGATAATGACCTGCTTGCTTAAGCTTTGATTTTTTGTAGCGCAGCAAAAAGGCGAACCACAGCAGTGCGGGGATGATTAGAATGAGTAACCATAATATGCCTGATGCTTCAAATCTAAACATACGATGGTGGGTAGAATTATTCTGTCTCTTCGAGGATACCCGCTATTTCTGGATCGACGAGCACTCTCCCGCAGTGTTCACATGTGATGATTTCCTTTCTGTCTCCGATTTCGATCTGGAGTTGAGGAGGTATTCTGTTGAAACAACCACCGCAAGAACTTCTTCTATATGTTACAACAGCTAAACCATTTCGGTAGGCAGCGCGTGTTTTGTCGTAATACTTAAGCATACGCTCTTCGATGTTTTCGCGTGCTTTTTCAGATTCTTTGCGGAGTGCTTTTTCTTCTTTCTCCGTCTTGGTGATGATTTTCTCCAGTTCGGCTTTCTTGGTAACAAGATCCTTTTCCTTGGATTCTTTACGTTCAGTAGTAGCCGTCAGCGTTTCGGTTTTCGCTAGTTTTTGATCGTTAGCTTCTTTTATTCTTTTCTCTGAAAGTTGAATTTCCAAAGTCTGTAGTTCTATTTCTTTAGTAAGGGCTTCGTATTCCCTGTTATTTTTTACATCATCAAGCTGTTTGTTATATCTTTCGATGAGTGTTTCACAGGTTTTAATGTTCTCCTTGTGAGTGGCAATTTTTCCATCGACTTCTTCAAGCTGCGAATTCAACTTGTTGACCCTGGTTTGAAGACCTGTAATTTCATCTTCTAGATCGCTTACCTCGATAGGTAGGGCACCTTTCAGAATTTTTATTTCATCGATTTTAGAATCTATGATCTGTAAGTCATACAGATTCTGAAGCCTCTCTTCTACAGTTTTAGTTTTCTTAGCCATTTTTAGAGATAATTAACCGGATTAGTATTCACTTTTGTGTAATGGGATGCAAAATTACTAAATTTATTTGTCAAAATCTCGTGCAACATTCTAATTGTGTGCCTTTCACTCTCATAGTGCCCAATATCAGCGATAACTATCTGGTTTTCAGCGTCAAAGAACTCATGGTATTTGAAGTCTGAGGATATAAAAACATCCGCATTTCGGGCTTTTGCTTCCTCTAGTAAGAATCGGCCGGAACCACCGCAGAGGGCTACCTTTTTTATGGGCTTATTCAACAGATTTGTATGCTTAAGTGTCTTCAGGTCAAGGGTGGATTTTAGGGCATCCAGGAAAGCTTTCTCATCCATCTCCCGGGAAAGTGTGCCAATAGCGCCTGAACCGATTGCTTTTTTCTTGTATTCCAAGCCCGGTTTTGGCGATAATATATCTGTGTTTTCAAGACCTAGAAGCTCTGCCAGGTAGGTGCTGACACCATGGTTGTAGACATTATCGAGATTGGTATGGATGGCAACCAGGTTGATATTGTTTAACAGTGCTTTCTGTACGGTTCTTTGTACATAATTATTGCCCGTGAGGCGCTTGATGCCGCCAAAAATAATGGGGTGGTGAGAAAGTACTACGTTTGCGCCCAGGGCGATGGCTTCATCAATGACGTCTTCTGTAGCATCAAGGCTTACGACTACCCCTTCGATCTCGTCTTGAGGATTACCTACCAGATGGCCGCTGTTGTCGTAAGTTTCCTGGTATTCGAAAGGTGCCAGGTCCTGTAAAAACTCAAGTAATCCACTTAGCTTCATTCGTTTAGCTTTTGTATTCTTTTAATCAAGTCTGAGCTTGAATACCCGGGTAAAAAATCAAGGATTTTAACCTCTCCGCCATTGTCTTCTACGATATCGGCTCCCACGATTTCATCCTTTGTGTAGTCACCACCTTTTACAAGGATATCCGGCTTTATTGCATCAATAAGGTTGTATGGTGTGTCTTCCTGGAAACTGGTTACAAAATCTACACACTCAAGGGCGGCCAGCATG
>Ga0208427_1001449_pt1 | contig 10229 bp, 13 predicted proteins | sample DEB08_DNA_FD_184532 | JGI IMG/M metagenome (GOLD analysis project Ga0208427, IMG submission 184532) | Aqueous microbial communities from the Delaware River and Bay under freshwater to marine salinity gradient to study organic matter... | ecosystem: Environmental > Aquatic > Marine > Coastal ...
AGATTGACGAAGCGGTGAGTAACTCTTTAAATTTCAAGAAGGCTTGATTGAAGAGCTTCTCGACTTTGCAGAACATGAGTTCTCCATCAGTAAGCCCGACAAGAACGGGATATCAGAACGTGAACACTTAGAACAAGTAGAAAGGCAGACTGGACGTAGACCAAAGGGATTGGATGGACCTGATTTTCCCACTTTGTTGTCTCACATCTGGTCTGCCTTTGTTGCATTAAGCGGCGGCAGAACTATGGGCTTCTCTGGCCCTAACCCGATTACCTACGAACAAATAAAAGCGTGGAAAGAATTGACACAGACACCACTCTCATCTTGGGAAGTAGAGGCCATAAAACGCCTTGATGTTGTGTATTTAGGGACAACCAATGCAAAATGACTTAGAAATAAGACTTGGTGTTGTCGGCGGCGACGACATACGGAAGTTAAACGACCAGATCTTAAAGACGGAGATGGGAGTTAAGAAATTAGCTAAGGCTTATACTAAAGGTCAATTAAACTCTGTTGCTATAGCAAAGGGCGTAAATCAGCTTAGAGATGAGTTGGTTAATATGGGTGTTGGGGCCAAACAAGCTGAATCTTCAATATTAAAACTTTATAATGCTGAAATTAAAACTATAAAATCAACTCAAAACTTAGCTAAGGCACAAAAACAACTTACCCTAGAGCAGATGGCAGCTACAAAAGAAAGTAACAGACTTGGAATCGTTACTCAGCAAGCTGGATATCAAGTTAGCGACTTCATAGTACAAATTCAATCGGGAACAAATGGTTTTGTAGCTTTTGGTCAGCAAGCCTCTCAGCTTGTGGGTGTTCTCCCTTTGGTAGCGAGTAGAATTGGTTTAACGGCTGGTGCTGCTATAGGATTATCTGCTTCATTAGGGATCATAATACCTATTATAACTATGGTTGGAGCGGCATTAACTCGCACTGGCAGTGAAGCAAAAACTTTTAGTGACGCAATAGGTGAGGCTGAAAGCGCATTAAGTGATTATGAAGATGCGCTAGATAATGTATTAAACAAAGACCTAGACCAAGAGTTTGGATCTACAGCAGAATTAATAAGAAACATTGAAGAAGCAACTTTAGATCTTTCCCTTGCTTTGGGTAAGATAGAGATTTCTAACGCCTTTGCTAAATTAACTGAGGATGTAGATGCAAGTCTAACAGCAACTCAAAAGTTCCTCAGGGGAATGGCTAAAACTGGTGCAAATATATTAGATGTAGCTACTTTTGGTCTAGGTGGCTATACAACTTCTGCAGGAGAAATGTTTACAGGTCAAGAAGCCTTAAATAAACTTGGCATAGGTGACATAGTAAAAGAAGAAGATATTGTAAATTTACAAAAACTCTTTAAAACTGGTCAGTTTACAGCTGCCCTTATTGATATAGAAGATATCTTTAATGACATAAAAGCTAGTAACAAAACCCTTGGTGTTGACGCTATATCATTTCTATTGAATTTAAAAGATACAGCCCAAGTTGCTTCAGACTTACAAGGAAAGCTAAACGGAAGCGCAGAGAAAGCAAAAAAGAAAGCGGAATTTGAAAAAGACATATTAAATACGGGAAAAATGATTGATGGCTTATTAAAAGATGCCAACAAGGAAATAGAAAAAACATTAGATTTGGAAGAAGAAAAATTACAACTGTTTAATGAAGCGTATAATAAACAAGACACAATAAATAAATTATTAGCTACAGAACAAAAATATGGTAAAGATAGTACAGATTATAAAATATTACAGGCGTCTTTAGAAGATGAGAAATTAAAGAAAGAGATAGACTCACTAAAGATAAGCGAGACTCAAAAAGGTATATTAAAGCAACTAGTAGATGAACAACGAAGACTTCTTAACGAGCTAGATAAAGAAGAAGAAAAAAGAAAAAGAATACTTAAATTAACTGAAGAGGCTGCTTCTGCGTATAGCAAGTCTAGGGTTGTAGGAATAAAAGCTGATGTCTTTGATCCCCGTGGAGAGGCAGGTATAACTGCTGTTGAAGCTATGAGGGCTGGTGTTCAAGTCTTTGACTATGGTAAAGGAAAAGATACAAAAAATACCAAAGGTAAAACCCCCGCTAAATCTATGGCTTCCATAATAGAGGGTATGGAAAAACAAGCTAATCTCCAAAGACAAATAGTAGGTTTATCTAATCAAGAAGCCGATTACTTACAGATACTATATAATCTTAAAGAACAAAATAAAACCGCCTCTGGAAAAATGACTGAAGCTGAACTTATACGGTCAGCAGAAAGAATAGCCGCCATAAATGCAGAAACAGCCGCTATGGAAGCGCAAATGCAGAAAATACAAGATGTGGCTGATAGTTTTGAAACTCATTTCGGTGACGCCCTAATGGGTATCGTAACTGACTTCGATTTCCTAAATGAATCTATTGAAGACTTTGGATATAATGCAGAACAAGTCTTCAAGAACATGGCAAGGGAAATCATAAAAGAGCTTTATCGTATCTTTGTTGTCAAGAAGATCACAGGGTTTATCTCTAGTGCTATAACTGGCACTTACAACGATCTAGGTAGTGTAGGCACACTAAGTATGGATGGTGGTGGTTACACAGGTAGTGGTCCTCGTTCTGGTGGACTAGATGGCAAGGGTGGATTCTTAGCCATGTTGCACCCTAAAGAAACTGTTATAGATCACACTAAGGGTCAGTCTGCAGAAGGTGTTACTGTCGTACAGAACATCAATATTTCTACTGGTGTACAACAAACAGTTCGTAATGAGATAAGAACTTTGATGCCACAAATAGCTAATAGTGCTAAGGCAGCAGTGTCTGACGCTAAGAGGCGTGGTGGATCATATGGAAGGGCATTGTCGTAATGGCTATATCTTACCCACTCAGTTTACCTACAGCTATTGGTATAGCTAATATAGAGTTTAGGGCCTTAAATGCTGTAGCTTACTCTCGTAGCCCATTTACCTTCGCGGGGGTATCTTACGAGTATGCTGGTAAGATGTGGCAAGCAGATATAACCCTACCACCTATGAAAAGGGAAAACGCTGAACAGTGGATTGCTTGGCTTATTTCCTTGAAGGGGCAAAAGGGAACTTTCTACTTAAATGATCCTGCTGCTGTAACACCTTTAGGTTCAGCGCGTAATAGTGACACTGTGACCACAAATGGTTCTACTGCTGCTGGTAGTAATACAATAGCTATTACCAGTGCGCCACTTAGTCAGACAGACTATCTTAAAGCTGGTGATTATCTGCAGATTGGTACAGGTACATCAATGCAGCTATTTAAAGTTCTTGCTGATGTAGATACAGATGGTTCTGGTGAAGCCACAATAGATGTATGGCCTGATGTAAGGGCTACGATCTCTACAGGAACCTCTGTCTATTTTGAGAGTGCAAAAGGTGTATTCAGACTAGCATCTAACGAAAGTGCTTTCTCTATCAATGAAGCATCAACCTATGGTATCTCATTTGGAGCAATGGAAGCAGCATGAGTAGATCAGGCATAACATCCCTTCTTACGGCCCTTGAGGGTACAGATGTTCAACCATTCTATGCTGTAGAGTTTGAACTAGATACAGCACCAATTAGATTGTGGACAGGGTATGGTGATAAGGTCATTGATAGTGATACTTACACAGGCTCAGGTAACTTACTTACCATAGATGGCTTTGAGGAAGTCGCTGACTTATCAGCTAAAAGTATTACTATCTCTGTCTCTGGCATACCATCTGACTTAATTGAAGATGCACTTACAGAACCATATCAAAGACGACCTTGCAGAGTTTACTTTGGGACAAGGGATCAATCTACAATAGTGGAAATATTCTCTGGCTTTCTAAATACTATGACCATTGAGGATAGTGGTGAGACAAGTACAATCTCTGTGTTAGTGGATAGTAAGTTGGTTAGGTTGGAAAAGGCCAGTAATCGTCGTTATACGGAAGAAAGCCACAGAGCTAGATACCCCAGTGATAACTTCTTTAGTTATGTACAAAGTTTACAACAAAAGGACATCGTATGGGGCCGCGCCAAAGCCTAAATCAATACATTAATGCTGTAAGGAATAAGCCATTTGAGTGGGGTAAGAATGATTGTCTTACGTTCACCAATGATGCTTTTCATGCTATGTATGGTAAGGGTTGGGCTGATGATTGGCTTGATAGATACTTAGCTGACAATACTCCTATTAGACGTAATGAGTTAATCAAAGAGTTTGGGTTTCGTAGCTTCTCAGAGGCTGTAGATCAACGCCTTGAGCGCATAGATCATATACCGCCACTAGGGGCTTTGGTTACTACTAAACACGCTGAGAAGTGGATTATAGGCGTTGCTATGGGTATTTCTACGGGTACAAGAGCAGTGTTCTTATCAAAGAAGGGTGTTATACATTTGCCAATGGAATCTGTGCATGAGGCTTGGGTGCTATGAGTAGGTACAAGCTAGGTGATCTAACCATTAAGAATTGGAACGCTTGGGATCGTGTAGTTCGTGACCCTGTTACAGTTGGTGTTATGATTACTCAAGGTCTTAGCTATGGTGCTGCTGCTGGTGCTATAACTGCTGGAACCCTGTCATTCGGCACTTTGGTTGCATCTGGTATAATAGGTTATTTAGCCGTATCAGCCGTGACATCTTGGGCATTGTCTGCACTAGCCCCTAAACAAGATTTTGGTTCTGTTGGTTCATCTGGCATAATGGTAAACTTACGTGATCCAGCAGCGCCACAGGATTTTGTATATGGTAAGGTTCGCAAAGGTGGAGTTGTCACTTTCGCAGAAGCTACAGGCACAGATAACGTATTTTTACATCAAGTAATTGTTCTAGCTGGTCACGAAGTAAACTCTATCGGTGATATATATATTAACGACCAACTTGCCACATTAAGCGGAGAGTATGTAACAACTGCTGGAAGTGGTGCAGAGCAAACTAACTGGCAAAGAAAGATACGGATTAGGAAGCATAAGGGCGACCAGACTACTGCTGATAGCACTCTGACATCAGAAACCTCACTAGGAAGCAGTTTTATTGGTAACGATATGGCTTATCTCTATGTGAGGTACGAGTACGATCAAACTGTTTTTGCTAATGGCTTGCCTCTAATTACTGCTGTTGTCGAAGGTAAAAAGGTTTATGATCCACGTACAAGCACAACAGCCTATAGTGCTAATGCTGCTTTGTGTATTCGTGACTTCCTTGTGTCTGAATATGGACTAGATGATAGTTCTATTGACGACACAGACTTTCAAGCTGCTGCTAATATATGCGATGAAAATGTAACATTAGTTGATACCAGCACAGAGAAGCGATACGAAATAAATGGTATCGTGCAAGCTAACAGACCTATCGGAAATGTGCTTCAAGATATGGTTACTGCCTGTGCAGGGACGCTGTATTGGGGTATGGGTAGCTGGAAATTAAAAGTAGGTGCATATTCAACCTATGTTAAAACCCTCACCCTAGACGACCTTAGAAGCCCTCTAAGCATAGAAACGCGCATCAATATGCGTGACAACTTTAATAGGGTCACAGGCACATTTAATGATGCTGCGAATAAATGGATCACGGCTGATTATCCAGAGCTTTCCACAACTACTCCTGCTGGCAGCTTTGTCACAGGTCAAACTTATGCCATTACTTTAGTTGGTACTACCGACTTTACAGCTATTGGGGCTTCATCAAATACTGTTGGTGTTGTATTCAAGGCAACTGGTGCTGGATCAGGTACAGGGGCGGCTAGTATCTTCTTAGGTGAGGATAATGGCGAAAAGTCAGCATTAGACTTACCGTTGCCATTTACAACAAGCGCAGCGATGGCACAAAGGCTTGCCAAGCTAACTTTGCTTCGTGGTCGTGAGCAAATGACCATGACTGCTGAATTTGGCATGGAAGCATTTGAGCTTGAGGTAGGCGATATTGTACGTTTCTCAGAGCAGAATCCTACCATTGGCGCTGTTCAATACCGTTATGGATTTGGTAGCCAGAATAGTGGAACAGGTAAAGAGTTTGAAGTTGTCTCTTGGAAGCTATCAGCTAATCAAGATGCGGGTGATTTACGCATTGCAATGACCTTGCGTGAAATATCTTCTGATGCCTTTTCTTGGAGCGCAGAAGAGCAAGCTATTGTTGCGAACAACGCAGACGTTTCAAAGCTATCTCAAGTAAACCAAAATAAGAAAGCAGCAATCGTATTTCAAAACGGACTAGATTTACTTGTCGATGCAGTAAATCCGCAAGTGTCTTTAGTTAGTGCGGGTAGCTTTGTAACAAGTAATTCATACACTATTGTTTCTGTAGGCAATACAGACTTCACGGCAATCGGTGCCGCCAATAACGAGGTTGGAACCACCTTCACTGCTACTGGCGCTGGGAGTGGCACAGGTACAGCCTATGATAATACAAACTATGGCTCTGTGCAAGACGAAATAACAGCTAGTTTTAAATCAGCAAACCCACAACTCAGCCACATGAGCGAGATACCAGAAAATCAGGTGGTCTTTGCTAAATTCACCAACAACGCCGATAGCACCCAATCAGCACTAAAGATTTGGGATTATGACAAGCAACTATGGCTGGAAGAAACAGATGACAATTATATTGTCGAAGGCTTATCAAACGAGATTGTCACAAATGAGGCTGTTCTTGGGTATATTCAAAGCGCAGAAATCACAGCGCAACAGCTTAACGTAAACGATAAGATTGATTTCGCTGATGGTGGCTCAATCCGCATTAATCGTGAGACTTATGATTTCTTACCTTCAAGCACTTCAGATAAAGCAAAGGGTGGTTTGTTCTTAGGAAACCCAGCGGGAACTGGCGCTGATGGATCAAGCACAAACGCATTTTATGCTTTAAGTACATTCGGTATAAAAAATTCTACAGAATTGCATGGTATTGAGTTCACGCCAACTGATACCAAAATAACCAATCCAACTATTATGAAAACGGCCCAAGGCACTGTTCAGAGTAGTGTTATTCAATCAACCCAAACAATTACTATTAAGAGTGGCTCAACTAATCCAAATGCTGTTTCTCTTACAGTAAACTCTGTTGGCGGTGGTGGTGGCGGTGCAGCAGCAGTAGATCAAAGCACGGCTGGTGCGAATGGTGGAAGCACAGTCTATTATCTTATTTTAAATGGTAGCACTCAAAGCAATGTAACTGCCAATGGTGGAGCAGGTGCTGGCTATGGCCTTGGTGCTGATAAATGGCGTGGCGACAACGGTGCCGCAAGTGCCTATGCTGCTGGTGGCGTATTTACAGATGCTGAAAACGGAAATGGTGGTGCAGGAAGTTTAGGGTCTGGTGGTGCTGGTGGCTCTGGTAGACCGCCAGATTGGAACCAATCATCACGCAAAGGTGGTGCTGGTGGTGGGCATGGCGCACTAAGTACAACAACATATGATATTAGCAGCTACTCAACTGTAAGTCTTGTTATTAGTCAGATTGGATCAGGTGGATCAGGCGGCACAGGAAATCGTGGAAATGGTGGCGCTGGCGGTACTGGTCTTGTAAAATATTCGATTGAGACAGATGGCCCAGAGGTTGTCAACTTAAACTCAGAAGCGGAATATAAGTCTGGCACTATTTCACGCTTTCAAACTTGGACGCAAATGTCGATTGGTAGCAATAGATTTGCCAACGTAAACTATCAAAACACAACCGATCAGCCAATCGTAGTAAACACACAAGGTGCGGGATCAGCGGAGGGACAATTATATGTTTGGAACGCTCAATCGTCAGCGCCCAGTGGAACAACAGGGGGTATTTTGATTGGTGCATCTACTGGACAGGCTGGCAATTTTAGATGCGGAGCCACGGCGATTGTGCCTGTGGGGGGGTGGTATCGCGCTAATGCGGGTACTCCGCAGGCTTGGGCAGAGTTGAGGTAAAAATGAAACATATTTATATACCAAGTACTAAGGCATACTATGTCGAAACCTCAGAACCAAGCGAGGAGTTTCTAAAGAGATTCCCCCGACAACAAGGGTGGATTGAGGTCAGCCCAAAGCCAGAGGAATATTATGATTATGTTGATGGGGAGTGGGTAGAGAACTTAGAAAGTAAAAATACCATCTTATCTGATAGAGCAAGGACACAAAGGGATTTTAAACTTTCTAATGAGGTTGATGTGATCGCGTCTAATCCCCTCAGATGGGATGCCCTAACAGATGAAAAACGCGCTGAATGGGCGCAGTATCGAATTGATTTGCTTAACGTGCCTCAACAGTCAGGTTTCCCGAGCAATATTATGTGGCCTACAAAACCTGAGAGTGACTAATGGAATACGATGTACTTTGGACTGCTGCATTAACTGCCCTACTGAGTTTGTTAGGTTGGGCCTGTAGGAACATGTATTCTGAAGTACAGAGGATGCAAATCCTTCTTAATAAAACAAGAGAAGAAATAGCTAAAGATTATGTCACTAAATCAGAAGCCCAAAGTGATATTAACAGAATACTCGACCGACTAGAAGCACTCGACGCCAAACTGGATAGGATAATTGAGCGTCGATGATAGATCCCATAACGGCGATTTCAGCCGCTACCGCTGCTTTCGGATACCTCAAGAAAGGTATAGCCGTTGGCAAAGACCTGCAGGATATGGGGGGTCAACTCTCTAAGTGGGCTGGTGCTATAGCCGACCTAGATTTTGCTGATCGTCAAAACCAGAAGCCCCCTTGGTATAAAGCTCTTGGTGGGGGAGTAGAAGCTCAAGCTATGGAAATCTTTGCAGCAAAGCAGAAAGCTGCTTCCATGAGACAGGAGCTAAAAGACTACATATCGGTTATGTATGGCCCATCAAAATGGCAAGAAATACTAGAGATAGAAGCAGACCTACGTAAACAAAAGCGAGAACACGAACACAGACGCATGGAAATAAAACAAGCTATAATAGAGTGGACTGTAGGTACTATTGTGTTTGTTGTTCTAATAGGTGGTCTTGTAGGGTTTGTGTGGTTGGCTAATCAATGAACATAGATTTAGGATTACTTGGCTATTTACCGTTACCTTTAATGCCTTTCGATAAGGTACAACCTTTCCCTAATAAGAAAGAACGTATTGTAGAAGAGACCCACAGATCTGTTGATAGAAAAGCAGAAGACTACAAATACGAAACAGCCTACGCATACCACCCGCATAATCAAGCTAAATATCAACCAGCACAAATAGTGGACTTTGTAGTAGCATGAAAATAACACCAGAATGGTTAGACAAGTGGCGTATATGGCCTCGCATGATCCTCACACTTTACGGGATTGCTTTCTATAACACAACAACTTGGTTCATGGCTCTGCCTGATCCCTCAAACGCTCAGGCAGGATTCGTTAGCGTAATCGTGGGGGCTGGGGCAGGATTTTATGGAATATATGTAAATGGTAAAGCGCCTTCTGGTGGTAGCAACTCTAGTTCTAAGTAGTTGTGGACCCCTTTCTTATCTTAATCCTTTAAGCAATAGTGGAGGCCCTACTGTTAATGCAAACGTCTTGGCGGGAAAAGAAAATACACAACAAGTGGTCGCACAACAAAATAGACAAGAAGCTGGCAGGGACATCGTTACAACAGAGAAGGAAGTCGAGGCCGAAAACGTCGAGACAATTAAGATATCAAACACAAATATACCAATCTGGGTCATCCTATTGCTTGTGCTTGGGTGGCTATTGCCAACACCAACAAGTATTGCAATCTGGTTTGGGAACCTATTCACTTCAATCTTTCAAAGGAAGAAATCCGATGACATTTAAACTTGGCGCTAGAAGCGAAGAAAGGCTACTAGGCGTAAATGAAACACTTGTGGATATTGTGCAACGTGCCATTTCTCTCACTAAGCAAGACTTCTCAGTAATTTGTGGTAGAAGGACCAAACAAGAGCAAGAAGCTCTAGTTGCTAAGGGTGCATCACAGACTATGAAGAGTAAGCATCTTGAAGGTAAAGCTGTAGACCTTATGGCTTATGTAGCTGGATCTGGTGGTCGTTGGGAACTTAATCTCTATGATGAAATTGCAGATGCTATGGCACAGGCTGCTTGTGACTTAGGTGTTAGTAATTTGCGTTGGGGGGCTGCATGGCATATAGATGACCTAGCCTCTTGGTGGGAAAACAACAACACTGCAGAAGATGCTATGAACGCCTATGTAGACCTAAGACGATCTCAAGGCAAAAGACCATTCATAGACGCTCCACATTTCGAGCTTACATAAAAAGAGAGGCCCCTTGCGGGGCCTTTTTTGTGTTTAGCTT
>Ga0208427_1001469_pt1 | contig 10158 bp, 13 predicted proteins | sample DEB08_DNA_FD_184532 | JGI IMG/M metagenome (GOLD analysis project Ga0208427, IMG submission 184532) | Aqueous microbial communities from the Delaware River and Bay under freshwater to marine salinity gradient to study organic matter... | ecosystem: Environmental > Aquatic > Marine > Coastal ...
ATAGATAACGATTCATCAGCAAGGTATATGGTTTCTAAATGAAGTAACCCACCAGATGAACCATTTTTAGATTGAAAAATAGCATTTCTAAAATAGTCTTTATAACTAATAAGAGTATATTTTTGACTATATCTATCTTTTCTTAATAAACAAGGGTCATGAGGAGGAGCTGCTGAAGTGTGACGTTTTAACACATAATCTATATCTGTCAATACATTATACTCTCCAGGTGATGAATAAAATAAAGTTGATGTACCTAAACTAAAAAGATCTTCATCTATCACAGAACCATTTTGTTCTGTTTTTTCTGCTGAACCACCAGCATCTAAACCTTGTATAATTAGTTCTTTTAATATTAAACCAGTAAATGTACCTCTTTCATCATCATCTAAATGGGCTAAATCTTTGCCTGTAGCTGCTGTAACAATTTTAGATGAGCTAAAAAATAAATTCTTTTCTCTTAAAATTTCTAGATCGTTATCTATTAAAGTTAATTTTTTAAATCTAGCATCATCATCTCCTTGTCCGACTACATCTTCATTTTCTATAATTGAAAATGTATAAAACAAAGTTGATACGGGTTTAATTTTATCTGTATCTTCACCGTCAACTAAATCTTTTAACTCAGGTCTGATATAAACAACTAGATAATCTCTACAATCATTTCTAAAAAAGAATTCGTCTATAACGGTACCGGAATTATTTTTTGGTTGTCTTTGAAAGTAATTTTCTTTTTGATTTAACTGATCGTTAAAATTAGATCTTTCTATTGCATCATTATCATTTCTGATTACACATGTACCAGAAGCAGCCATTTCAAGAATGTTATCTTTTATGTTTAATAACTCAATTGAATCAGAAGTAAGTCCAAGATATTTACCATCACCATTTAACAAGTAAACATAATATTTGTATTGAATATTATCAATTCTAAAGTTAGTACTAGCTTTGTTAATACTCTCATCTAATGTTGGATTACCTGTTGTAGGTGTTGGTTGAAAGTTACCCATTTTTCTGTGCTGCTATCTGTGCTAATATTTGTTTAATATATTCTGGTTTGATATATTTTAAAACAGTGCCTCCTTTTGGCATAATTACTGGATTAGAAATTTTATTTAACTCAGTAATACACCACCATAAAAATATAGTACCATATATGTTATAACTTATAATGGTCCATGGTACATTTCTATCTAAAGAAAACGAATCAATATATCTATCATCTATATCTTCAGGGAAGGTGATAGATTTTTTTAAGTTATAGAAAAATTGAGCGTTTTCATTTTCATATAACTTAAAAATGTTTTCATATCTATTGTTACCTAAAGCTGGTAAACCTTGAATATTTGATTGATATGTTCCTTCCATATTATAAACCTCCAGGGAATATACTATTTCTATTTCTAAGAGTTTCAGCTGCACTATTTAAATTATTAATAGAACTATTAACATACCCTGATTTAACTGTTTTATCCTGAATTTGAGTAAATAGCATATTCTTAGTAGAAGCTACCATAGGCTGTAATTGTATTCTAATTTCATACATATCAGGTATGATTGCTTTTATATTAGGAGCTATTTTTGTTGCATCGTAAATACTTTGTATCCCTGTAGTAGGTATTTCCATTAGTCTTGTTGCACCTCTATAGTTAACATTAAGAGATGATATATAGCAATAAGGCTCTCTTCTATTTCCAGGTATCGTTACATCATATAGTACTGGAGGTTCAACAATAATTTTATCTTGCCTTAAAGGTAGGTTTTGATATAGCAACAACATTACCAATTTAAAATTATTACATATATCCTCAAACGTAGAAGGTCTGGTATTGTATAATGGGAATACTAAATCAATAGGATTCCCGCTAGTAGGGTATTGAAAGTTTTTAGTTCTTTCAATCTTAGATGAACCTGCTTGAGATAATAATTGAGTTGTACCTCCTAATAATTCAGCAACATTCGTACCTGCATTAACTAAATCAGAAATAGCACCTGATAAATTTTGACCACCACCTTCAGAAAAATTATTATTTACATTTAATACATTTGAATTTAAATAAGGTATCTTATAATTAAATCCTGTTGGTCCTACTATGTAAAGACGTTGGTAAGGAAATAATACATCTTCTAAATCAGGATTATTGTATTTAAATAACAATGTATATAAATCTTTACCTCCTATACTATCAAATGTCTTTGAGGCTAAAGTTGTAAGTTGAGTTAATGTGTTGCTTTGTCCTGCTGCATCTAAAACTTGACCACCAGCCCTTTGAATATTTTGAACCGTTTCAGTATTAGCTGCACTTTCTGTTACACTTTTAACACTATCACCTAAAAAACTTAAAGGTCTTTTGAACCCTTCAGAAATCCCGGTTTCTAAATCTTCTTTAATAGTTTGTAATGCGTTTGCTCCTAAAGTATCTAATGATGAACTTAATGTATATAAAGCCTGAGCAACTATATTGTTAACTAAAAAATATCTTTCTTTTAACTCTATAAATGGTACTTCATCATTAACGTTATTGTAATTATCGTCACTATATCTATTTGAATCTCTACCTATCTTACTATTTTTAGGTGATATAGTCCAAAAATAATCATTTAAAACATTTACTGTTGTTTGATTCAAGTATTGGTACTTACCATCTTCAATACTTTTAAGTAAGTAATTTTTTATTTTACTAAAAGGTGTGACATTTGTAGCTTCATTATCACCTGTTTTAATATCTTTAATTTCTTGACCTACAGTACCTGGCACTATGAGAGGTGTGTATGTACCTCTTTGAGGATTTTTATCAGAACCTAAAAATGTGTATTGTAAGTTTGGCATTTATAATATTTAATTAACGGCTTTTCTGAAAGCACTTACGCTACTTTCAACGTTATATGTATAGTTGTTAGTTGTTGAAGGAGCAACAACTGCAGCTGCCCCGGCTTTATCTAAGTACATAGATAATATTTCTAATTGTTGTTGACCTACTTCGATAAGTTGTTTAATACCTTCTGCTAATGCTTCACCATCTTTAAAACCAATAATAGTGTCATCATTACTAAATTGTTGGTATTTGTTTCCTCTAACTATAGCATTTACCTCACCTCCAGCAACAGAAAAATCATTAACTGGAGGAGCAACAGAGGTATTTCTTTCAAAATCTGTTACGGGTACTAACTCATTACCCATTTCATCTCTTACGGTAGGTAACTCTGAAGATTCATCTTTCTTTTCATTTGCATTGAGCCATTCTCTAATCTTATTAGCTCTTTCTCTCATACCTTCTTCATCTGTACCTATACCTTGTACAAGTTCTTTAAGTTCAGCATTTGTTGCTCCTGCTTCTAAAGCTCTATTTCTAAGTTTTCGGTACAAGCTCAATCCCATTTCCCCAACTGCTGCATCTCCTTCAGCTTGAGCTTCCATAGCAGAAACACCAGTTAAATCTTCTACTGGCTTTGTAACAACAGCCTCGTATGCTTCTTCAACTTTTTGAGTTGCAAAATCTTTTATTTTGTTAAATGCTCCAAAAATTAAACCACCAACCCATTTGAAAAATTCTGATATAGGTTCAATAATTTTTTCATTCACCCAATTACCCATCCAACCTGTTAATGATTGTGCGTTACCTTCTTCATCTTGAAGACCTAACATACTACCAATACCTTCATCAATAGATTTTAAGAATGATATAACAGGGTTACTACCAATGATATATTCTAATAAATCTAACAAGTTAAGCATGTTAGGTTCATCCCACAACTTCTTAACTTTTTCGCCTGTCTTAACAAAAAATTGTACAAATGAAGATTCCCAAATAAACCCTTTGATTTTTTTCCAAAGCTCGCCCCAAGATTGAGGTTGATTTTCTGGGCCTAATTCTTCAAGTTTATTTTGATACCAGTAATTTAATAAATCAATACCTATACCAACAGCAGTACCGACACCTGGAAACATATAAGCAATACCGGCCCCTATATCTAATAATCCTGATAAAATCTGACCTGGCTCTCCTGTTTTAAATTTACTAACAGCTTCACCAAAAGTAAACAACAACCCAATCATTGGAAGTCTACGTAAAACTGTTTTAGCAGGTCCTAATACTTTAAATAATTTTGATAAAACTTTACTACCTTTAAAAGCTTTTGTTATCTTGTCGATATATTTACCGCTCTTTAATTTTTCTAAAAATTTACCCCCTAAATTAGAACCTTGAAAAATACGTGAAAGTAAAGTGGTATCTGTTCCGAGTTCGTTTAAAGCAAATCCTAACCCTCCAATACCTAAACCCAACAGAGGCCCGAGTAATTTCATCCAATTAAATCCCCCGCCTCCCCCTACATTATTATTAGTTACGGTACTTACTTGATCACCATCATCTAATTTTTTAGCAGCTTTATCAGATATATCTTGAATACTAACAGGTAATATATCTTGTACTACTTTACGGGGTTCTTTCTTTTGAACTTTATCAGCGTCAGGTCTACCAGCTCTATATTTTTCATCCTGTTTACTTAAAAAATTATTTTTAACTGTTTCGGATTTTTTATTAGCGTCAACACTTTTAGAAATATCGGTAAGAGTTTTTTCCAGACGTTTTTGAAAGTCCATTTGTTGTTTAACGAACTTATCAAACATGCCAGAAAACTGGGCTGCAAATACAGATGATTCTAATGACGCCATCTATATTATTTATGAGAAAGTTATGAGAACAAATCGTTTGAAACGTCAACCTTAACCCCGTTGACTGTGGTAATTATATTTTCTACATCTTTTACATCTTGAATGAATTTCATTATCTTTTTAACGAAATTACCAGGTAAGTTTTCAACCACTTCAAGTTTATCGTAATAGTTCATAGTAGTAAGGTTTACTTTTACGTCATCTACGGTAACTTCTTTTATGAACTTAAGTACTTCACTAGTGTAAATTTCACTAATAATTTGTTGGGTAGATGCATTTTTGCTAATCTTTTTAGAAATCTGACTATTAATCTCTGCATCATACTTAAGATTAGGTATACATAATATAGCAGATATATCTTTAAGAGATACTTCAATATCTTTAAAGATTTTAGTAAAGTCGTAATTACTAATAGCTTTAATTACTTCATTAAGATTAATATCACCTTCATCTGATTCTACATTACCACCAATAGAAGATATTCTATAAGAAAATACAATGGACATTCTATCAAAGATATTAATATCTTCTAATTTTACCTCATCTTCACAATTTGCAATAATAATATCATTAAACAAACTATTAAAAGTTATAAGACCACTAGCATCTTGAGGCATCTTAGATAGAATATCTTTTTGCTGCTTGAGAGTAAAAGGTAAAAACTTTACTTTCTTACCTAATGAAGGTAGAAATATACCTACGCTTTTCTTTTTATTAAGCTCTTTAAGTTTGCTTAATATATTTTTACTCTCTTCGCTCATTGTATCTATTTAACTATGAATTTTTGTTTTTCCATGCATCTAACATAGCAAGTACTTCAAGTTTCATATAAGGTGTGTTATGTTTAGTCCATGTCTTAAGATCTCTATCATAATAGAAGCACGCTAGTTCTCCCACAGTTTGACCAGTCAATATAGATTGCATATACGCATATAGACTTAATTGAAGAGAGTAAGTAGAAAACTGACACTCAGGTAAGTGAGATAGAGGACCAAGCATATATTCGCCATATGCACTATTAAATGTAAACCTTTTATTAGTTTTAAAATCATACAGATTAAAATATTTTTCATTATCCTCGAATACATCAGTAGTACCTGCTATTTTATGTTCATGTAACCAAAGCCTCTTTTCAGGTTCAATCTTCTTACGTTCAGGATACCATATTGCTTCCATTGGTTTAACATACAATTCATTATCTTCATCACTAACCGGGTGAGAATGCAACCAATTTTCCATTACAAGATGAATCGAAGTACCATAATCGCAAGCTTCTTTATTTACTTGCTGCCATCTTTCTTTAATTTCTTCTTGAGATACACCTTCTCTTTCAGCAACACGTTTAGAGTGTTTATCTACGTCAAAAGGTTTTTTAAATTTACCAATAAGGGTAGTAGCACTAATGTACTTTTCATTAGTTTTTACATTTGTATAAGAATGTTTCTTTTCATCGAAATAAATCATCAATACAATGATAACTTATTTCTAAAAAATTCCATCCTCTTCTTCTTCATCATCATCTTCTTCAATGATGATTTCTGTATCAACATCTTCGAACATGAACTGAAGACATGATACTATATACTTTCTTTTCTTTTGTTTAAATACCTCAACAAACTCTAATTTTGCTAACCTTGTGCAAATCGGTGCGTAGAATTTTTTAGGTACATACAATAAAATGGACCCATTTTCAGGGTCCATTATTATAGTGTCACAAAATTCCTCACATATAGATTTAGCCAAATCTAATGCATCATTTTGGTCCATGTATATATTTATTGTCTTACTTGAGGCGTACTAGAATAATAATGTGATCTACCAAATAGCGTGCCGGAACCGGCACAGCTAAGTTGATCGGTATTTGTAAGACCCATAATAGTGATTGAATTACCATCAGGCACACTAAATTCAGTTACTTCAGCTGGATCAATTGATTCACCTTGACCTGCTTTAAAGGTAATTGAACCTCCTGAATCGTTATGAATTAAAACTTCACTACATTTAACCGAACTTAAAGGTTTTGTATAAGTTGCACCTAAGTTCCATTTAATATTAAAACATTTGTTAATATTAACATAGACTGTATCCGAGGCTCTGTCTGGCATTCCGTACATACAAATATTTATTCTCCATAAGGATTGTACTTACCAGACTTTTGTAACTCTTCGTTTGCTTTAACCATGTTTCTAACCATACTACCACCTTTTCTCATATCACTAAATAATATAGGGTACATAGCTTTGTTCAAATCCCACTTTTTACATGCATGATGTTTGGCACTTTCTAAGGAGTTGAAATAAATTGGATGATCATCATTTGTATTATCCCAACTCCTATTCAATCTAATTCCGCATAACGTAGGTACATAAGTAACTTTTTCAAAAGTATGATTAGTTACAGGATCTACTTCACCTTTACAATATCTAATAATTTCTATTCTACATGTATGATAATCTCTAATAAAATAAATGCCTTTGTAATCATCATGAACCCAAGTATGCCAGTACTCTAGTTTAGATGCCTTCTTAGATATTGATCTACCCATTAGTTATATACCCAAATATGTACTTTTTTGTTTTCTTTTGCTTTAGGAACAAAGCCTTCTTCAACAATATAATCAATGATACTGTTAATATATTGACTAGCTACTTCTCTATTAGATGCATCAATTTCGGGAGGAGTTTTAAGAAAAATATTTTGATTTTTAGTCAATGCAATATCACATTTACCAACTCTAAAATATTTTGAACCCAAAGTTAATAACTTCAAATCCGGAACGGTTTGAAAAAAGTTTACAACTTTAGCCATATTATTATTTAATCTTCGATGAAACCGTCCTTCAATGAATAGACAAGCTGACCATCGCTGTTATCATTCACGAGAAACACTTCTTTGATTTCTTGAAGACGCCAATCAATCTTATCTTGTACCTCTCTATGAGCATCCATAGCAGTAAAAGCATCGATATCGATAATATTGTCTGATCCAGTAATCATGGTTTCGGCATCCTTGATACTAACAACAACTTTATATGCGTTCGTTTTCATATACAAATATTATAACTTTATTCTCTCTAAGTTCAACTAAATATTTTTATGATTGGTGTAAGTTCAATTATAGCAGGAGCTGCTAAACCTATATCCGATGTGATCAATAAGTTCATATCCAGAAAAGAAGATCAGCTTTTAGCTCAAGCAGAAATAGATAAAATCCAAAATGATTTGGAAACAAAAGTACTTGATAACCAGAATAACGTTATCATGGCTCAAAAAGACTTAATTTTAGCTGAAGTTAAAGGCAATGCTTTTCAACGTAACTGGAGACCTGCGTTGATGTGGATTATTATCTTTATATTAGCTAACAATTATCTTATTGCTCCCTTACTTAATAACATAATTGGGTTATTTGGTCCACCTAGCCTTCTTCCTATATTAGAACTACCGGATAAGTTGTTTAACCTTATGACAATTGGTTTGGGTGGTTATGTAGTAGGTAGAAGTGCTGAAAAGATCGTTCCGCAATTAGCAGAAGTAAAAGCTATGTCAAATATTAGTGCTCCTGTCATAGAAGAAAATAAAATTAAGAAACATCAAGTAAAGGAAGCTATTAAAAATACACCTATGCCGACTCCAGGGCCTAGATTCTAAATAAAGCTGTAGAAGTACCTCTCTTAAAGATAGCAAGTGATGACCACTTATCTAGAGAGGTATTTTCATATAGTGAGACTTTTGGTCTTGGGTGTAAAAAGTGAACCTGGCTACCTTCAATTTCATAATCACCTATAGCCGCACAGTATAGATGCTTATAGCCTTCTGAATGACTTAAAGACATTTCCACATCTTTAAAGTTTTCATGAACTAATTTATAAATTGAAGGTAGATTTGAGGTTCCTGACTCACTATAGATCTTTAATAGATCTGTTTGAAAAGTTTGAGGAGATGCAAATTTAACATGCTTAGATGTACCAGTCACTTTTTCGTAAGGACTGTTATTAGTAGAAAAATACCTTTCAACTAACAAATGATTATCTGCATCCATATACTATTATTTATCCTAACAGTAAATTATCTTTGTTAGATCCGTAAACTTTATCGTAACATTCTCCACATAATTGACCCGCTCCTTCAACATAGAAATTGCGGTAATCAATATGGGTATGCTCGGTATATGGTGTATCTGCATTACAGAGAACACATTTATCTAATTTAACACCATCGGTCTCTTTAATAATCTCACTCATATATCAATATTAATAAATTTTCACTTGAAATCTAGTTCTACTATCAGGTGTTCCAGCTGATAAAATTTGACCAGTCAAATAACCTTTTGCATTATGATTTACATTACTAAAGATTGGTACTGAAACATACAACCAAATAGTACTACTATTTTCCCAAAACAGGTTTAAAGTTGGTTGATTTGATGTCATCCATTTATTACCTGTATATCTTGAAGGCATAAAATTAGTAGAAGAAGCTTCATGAATCATTTGGCCTGTATAATCAGGGTGAGGTGAATCAAATACAATTTTATATATTCCTAAATTTGATGAACCGTTTGTTACAATACTAGCACTATTAGCTAAAAAGCCACCTGGATCCTCACTTATATATTGACCGTTACCTGTTGTAGCAGGAGAACCTATATAAGATATGTTAAACTCTGTTAAAGCTGTGGTTAGATCGTTATAAGGAGTAACTGTATCTATATTATAATCGTAATGAATAGTACCTGATTGATCAATTGATACAATATACAAAGGCGAACCCATACCACTTCCGGTTGATGTGGTAATTTGTCCTGAACTATTAACAAACAATGATCTTGTTGTTGATCCAGTTAACCCGGTAATTGTTAAATTAGAAACTGTTGGATTAGAAGCGTTAGTTAATACTTGATCAAAGGTAACAGATTGAATATTACTTGATGCAATTCTACCTAACATACTATTTTCACCAACCTGTATTTCAGAAGGAGCTGCTGTTGTACCGTCAGGATTACCTAAAAGGTTATATGATTCGCTAGTAGGTAAATTATTATAAGTTAAAGTATCAACTTGTAATTTATTTTCTGTATTAATTGTAATGGTCGAATCATCAACTAATACATTTAAACTACCACTACTAATTGCTAAACCTTCATTAGGGTCAGCTGCTAAACCCAACTTATCGTAACCTAAATCAATATTACCTAAATTTTCATCTTGACCAACAGTAGTTTTTCTTGCATATAAACCACCATTCCAAGTAAAAAAATCTCCTGGTTGTGGTGATAAACTAGCAGGTAACTCGGACAAAGCACCTAGATATTTGGTACCTGCTGTAACACCTGCACCAATACCATCACCAATAAAAAGCCTTTTAGTATCGGTGGTGTATCCCAACTCACCTTCTTCTAAAGTAATTTGGCGTCTTTCATCATTAGTACCTTTTCTTACTAATGACCTTATAATTGTATTATCTGTGATTTCTACGCTTGCCATA
>Ga0208427_1001470_pt1 | contig 10155 bp, 11 predicted proteins | sample DEB08_DNA_FD_184532 | JGI IMG/M metagenome (GOLD analysis project Ga0208427, IMG submission 184532) | Aqueous microbial communities from the Delaware River and Bay under freshwater to marine salinity gradient to study organic matter... | ecosystem: Environmental > Aquatic > Marine > Coastal ...
CAGCAGTTCGTACTGCAAGTGGCACAATTGAAGCAGCCATTGACGGTGCTGCAGACTTAGATGCTTTCATTGCATTGTTTGATGTACCTGTAGATAGTGACGGTGTACCAACTGGAAATGCGCCAATTAATGACTGGCCTGAAGAGGTGAACTAATGAGTAGAGCAAGAGACTTTGCAGATTTAGCTGGCAGCGCAGATGCGGGTGGCCTGACAGGACGCAACCTCATCATCAATGGTGCGATGACTGTGGCACAGCGTGGTACAAGCGGTACTATGACTGCTGACCAACAATATCTAAGCCTAGACCGTTGGGGTGCGCGTACATACAATGGCACTGGTAGATTTAGCGTAGCGCAAGATACGACTGTCCCAACAGGTCAAACATTTACAAACTCACTTAAAGCTACAGTAACCACAACAGATACGTCAGGTACATATGGCTATGCTATAAAACAAGATTTAGAAGGTTATACTGTAAACCCGCTACGCACTGGCACAAGTGACGCACTTAAATCAACATTGTCTTTTTGGGCAAGGTCATCGGTGGCTGGCACTTATTGCTGTTCGGTTCGTGGCACAGCAGGTGCGGCTTCGTATGTGTTTGAATATACACTTGCCGCTGATACTTGGACAAAGATTGAACACACCATTGCGGAACCAACTACAACAACACCATCGTGGGGCAGAACAAATGGGGCTGACTACTTGTTAGAGTGGTCACTTGGTGGTCAAACCTCAAAGCAAACAGCAACCACTGAAAGCTGGCAGGATGGCAACTACAATTCAACATCAAACCAGACCGATTGGATTTCCAACTCTGGCGCAACCTTTTATCTGACAGGCGTTCAATTAGAAGTAGGCGAGACAGCCACGCCGTTTGAACATGAGGGCTACGGCACTACGCTTGGAAAGTGTCAGCGGTATCTAAAACTTGGTGGTGCTGGTGTTTATGGTATTTACAACTCTGCCACTAACATTGAAATTTCAATACCATTTAGCCCTGATATGAGGGCAACACCAACACTTTCAATGGCTAAAACAACTGTGACTATTAGTAATAAAACTAATTCTAATACAGCCGATGCTACAAGTGTTTCAGCAACAAACATATCTGCTTCACCGTCCGGTGCTTTCTTCGCACAAATAGGTAATTGCAATGTAACGTCAGCATCTTCTGGACACATAGCGCAATTTAGGACAGATGAATTTTTACAATTAGATGCGGAGTTATAGATGAACATAGAGAACGCACAATATTCTGCTGATAGTGGTGAAAACGTTTGTGTCAACGCAACCATTGACGGTGTTACAATGTCAGTTCCACTTGACCCAGCAAACCGACACTACGCAGAAATCTTGCGTCAGGTAGAAGCTGGCGAACTGACCATAGCGGATGCTGACTGATGGAAATGACTAGCCTTGTAGATATGCTCTTGGGTATTCTTGCTGCAGGTGGTGCGTGGTGGGCTAACGGCATGGTTCGTGAACAGAAAAGATTAGAGATATTATTAAACAAGACACGTGAAGAGTACGCTACCCGTGAAGATGTACGCAGTGATGTGCGTCAAGTGATGGAAGCATTGCATCGTGTTGAAGATAAACTAGACAGAGTTTTGCAAAGGGACTAATTCATGGCAATGTTCAAAGCATTTAAGCCTAGTGGCATGGAAAAGATAGCACGGTCTATGGGCTATCAAGGTGATATGCAAGGGTTCCAAGACTACTTGGCTACTAACCCAGCCCAACAGCAGCAGATGGATATGTACACTAACAAAGCTATGCAGATGGCTAAAGGTGGTGTAGTTAAGAAGTATGCACCGGGTGGTTTAGCTAACCCTACTTTACCCGGACCAGTTGGCCCATTAGCTAATCCAACAGCTACAACAACCACAACAACACCTACAGTACCCACTACAGGTGTTACAGGTGTAACTGGTACACCAATTGCCACACAGCCTACTCCTTCAGGACAAGGGCCGGGTATAACAGACTTTAGTGTACAGCAAATGTATGCACCGGGTGTGCCAGTTGGTGGTGAAACTGTAGCACAAACAATGGGTCAGACATTTGACCCATCTCAATATGTTATGCCGGGTACTGGCACATTGTATGGTCAGGTAGCTACACCTACAGCTATGGCACTGACTGCCCAAGCACAGCAGCCTACAACAACACAAGCAAATACAATGCAAGCAGCAACTGCAGCACCTGCTGTAGACAGCGCAATGAACGCTACGCAAGCTGCTCAAGCTAACCCACAAGACCCACGTTCACAAGTAACTGCTGCACAGCAGACTGCTTCATCTGTAGGTAATCTACAAGCTGCACAGGGTAATGCAGTTCTTATTAACAATCCAGTACAACGTCAAATACAGCAAGGTGAATTGATTAGTGGCACAGGTGTTGATGCTGCTAAAGCTGCTGCACTTACAGCACAGACACAAGCTGCTGCAGCTACAGCTAATCCATCAGCACAGACTATGGTGGCTACACAGCTTGATGGCTTGATGCAGCAGTTTCAGGGTGGTCAACCACCAGCATGGGCTGCAGGGGCTATGAGGGCAGCTACAGCGGCTATGGCTGCTCGTGGGCTAGGTGCATCATCTCTTGCTGGTCAGGCCGTTGTACAAGCTGCTATGGAAAGCGCATTGCCTATTGCACAGGCAGATGCAGCTACAGTAGCTAGGTTTGAATCACAGAACCTGTCAAACAGGCAGCAATCAGCAATGCTGGCTGCAGAGCAACGTGCTAGGTTTATGGGTCAAGAGTTTGACCAGACATTCCAAGCAAAGGTAATGAACGCTAGTAAGATTAGTGACATTGCCAACCAGAACTTTACAGCAGAGCAACAGGTACAGCTAGAGAACTCACGTGCTGCTAATACAATGAATCTGCAGAACTTGTCTAATACACAGGCTCTTGTAATGGCTGAAGCTGCTGCATTGGCACAGCTTGATACGGCTAACCTGAACAATCGTCAACAAGCAGCAGTACAAAACGCACAGAACTTCTTGCAGGTTGACATGGCTAACTTGTCTAACCGCCAGCAGACTGAACTGTTCAAGGCACAGCAGCGTACACAGGCATTGTTTACTGACCAAGCTGCACAAAATGCTGCACGTCAGTTTAATGCATCTAGCCAGAATCAGGTTGACCAGTTCTTTGCTAATCTGTCTAGCCAAGTGTCGCAGTTCAATGCTACACAGCAGAACGCACAGTCACAGTTTAATGCAGGTCAGACAAATACAATTGCACGTTTCAATGCTGAATTAAATAACCAGCGTGACCAGTTCAATGCACAGAATCAGCTTGTGATTGCACAGGCTAATGCTCAATGGCGTAGACAGATTGCTACAGCAGATACAGCAGCTATCAATCGTGCTAATGAATTAAATGCTTCAGCTATTCTGGATATTAGTAAAAATGCATATGACAATCTGTGGAACTACTATGCTGACACAATGGAGTGGGCATGGACATCTGCAGAGAATCAGATTGACCGTAACAATGCCTTGGCTATTGCAGAACTAGACGCTAAAGCACGTGGCGATGTCGCTAAAGAACAATCTTCTACTGCTGCAGGTAATGCTATTGGTAGCTTAATTGGTACATTAGGTAGTGCTTGGCTAATGGGTGGCGGCTTGTGTTGGGTTGCACGTGAAGTATATGGTCAAGAAGATATGCGGTGGTTTATATTCCGTACATGGTTACAATATCAAGCACCATCTTGGTTTAAAACTTTATACGAGACACACGGTGAAAAATATGCTAAACTAATATCTAAAGTGCCACCATTAAAATGGGCAACTAAAAAGTTAATGGATTTAGTAGTTGAAAAGAAAAAAGGTAGATTAAATGTCCAGACAGTATAATCCTGCTGTTGCAGCATATAACAGTCTTAAAATAGATATGACGGAAGCACCAAAGCCTAAAACTCTTGGTGGCTTACTTGCGCCTAAAGCAATGCCTAAACCACAAGAAGAAGATATGTCACAGCCAATGTCTCGTGTTGCTGCTCACGTAAAGGCTATACGTCAAAGAAGGATGGAAGAAGATGGCTCTTGATATAATGAGATCATTTGATGCGCCTGTACCGGGTCAGTCTCTTACGGCTGAACTTGGCGCACGTCCTTGGCAAAGTCCACCTCAATATCCTACTGTAGATGAAGCTATTCAGTATTATATGCGTAGCATGACTACTGAAGAATTTATGGATCAAATTATTGATGTTCTTGAAATGGGTGTTTCTGTAGCTGATGTAGCAAACGTAATGCAAGTAAAAAGCGTTATGGATGGTATTCACTCTGTTGATGTTGGCATAATGGTAACTCCTGTAATTATGGAAATGATTATGTTCCTTGCAGATAGCGCAGGTATTGAATATGAAAAGGGTACAGAAAATCCCGATAAGAAAAAACTTAGTGGTGCTAAAAAAGCACGTGTTCTTCAACAACTAAAAGAAGAAACTGAAGATATGGATATGGCAGAAGAAGCTGAAGAGACTGTTGAAGAAATTGAAGTATCTAAAGAAGAGCCTAAAGGCTTAATGGCACGGAGATCGTAATGGGTGCGTTTGGTACAGGATTACTTACTGGTCTAGCGACAAGCATTGAAAGAGGTGTTCGTCAAAACATTGACATGAACATGGAAGAATTGTCAAATGCCAAGAAATATATGAGGGCTAGGGAAGAGCAAGAAAGTGCTAGATATAGAAAAGACCTAAAAGAGTATGAAGATACCGTTAAGGACTTGGCACGTTTTGTTGATACCAGTACTTTGCCACAAGGTGCAACTGCATATGATGTGGCTGGGGCTTATCTTGAAAAAATGGGTGGTAGCATTACTGCTGCTCGTAGTATGGTTGAAGAATTACAAAAGTCTACTGTTCTTGGAAAAGATGCACCAAAACTTATTTTTGATAAAGCTAATCAAATGGGATACAGTGCTTCAGATGTAGCTAAAATGTACACTGATCCTATGGACCTTGCTTATATTCGCGGTGGAAAACAGATGGGTACTGGACTATTCTTTGATAAAATGGATATTCGTGCCAAAGCCGAAGAAAGTCTTGCTATGCCAACGATTGAAAAGCAAATGGATCGTTCAGGTCTTGGTACAGCTAAGACTACTGGTACTATGCTTTCTGAACAGGAATATGTAAGAGAAAAAGAAAAAGAAGATTTAGCTATGAAACAAGCACGGCTAACTCTACAAAAAACGGAAGCAGAAATAGCGGATTTAGGCGGTCTTGACGATACGGCTGGTAGAATGTATTTAAAAGATGCTTTAGCTAAAGCAGCAACTAACAAAGGTTTTGAAATAAATGTAGATGGAACACCAGATTTTAAAACTACCCCGGAGAAATTACAAGATTCAAGAGATGCTTTTTCTGAAGCATTAACAAATGCTACTAATTATTTTAATAGTACAGGTACAACTAAAAAACTATCTGGTAAAAATCAATTATATGGTTTTGTATCTGCTAATCTTCCTTTTGCAACAAAAAATAAAGCACCTGTAATTGATGGTCAATTAGATAAAACCTCTATGCAGGTTGGTACTATATATGCTTGGAAGGCGGCAGGTCAAAATGTAAGTGGTGTATATCTTGGCCCAGAGTTTGGTGCAGATGATTTCTTAATGCTTCCGGGATTTTAATATGGCAGCAGTATCAACAAGGATTGAAGAAGCTGATGATGATTATGTGTCTTCATCAGGGACATTAGCACCTAGTGTGCAACAACCCGCTTCTTCAGCAGCAACAGTAAACGTAATAAACGAAGGCATTGAACCTGCTGATGATTCATATGTTATGGAAACTCAGAAACCAGAGCCTCCAAAACTTGTATCAACAGAAGAACGTCTAGCGCAAGAGCCTGTAGAACCTCGTGGTCCTCGTTCCAGAAAAGAAATGGAACAAGACGAAGAACTTATGGCTGATATTAAGCAGCATTTAAAAGATCGTTATGATATTGATGCGGATGAACGTCTTCCTGATTTCTTCAGTGGCTACCTTTTTGGTGGTGATGAAATAAATAATGAAGAAATACTTGAACAGTATATGGATAAGTGGCGCATGATGACTGGCAACTCTATGGACGCTGGTTTTGAAATTGCGTGGTTAAAAGAACTAGAACAAAAAGAAAATGATGCTCGTGCTGCAGCCGAAAAAGGTGATGATAAGGCAGCAGAGCAAGCCAACATATATGCAGAACAACGGGCCAGAGCATTACGTGTGTACCAACGTGCAGACGAAATGGCTGGCCTTTTTGGTTCTAAGCGTTATGAAGGTATGTCAACTCTTGAAATGATTGGAGAGATTGGTGAAACAGTAGGTGTTAATGTTCTTGCTGCTATATCTGATCCTACTACCGCATTGTCAGCGGGTGCAGGTAAGTTAGTTGGTCTTGGTGCATCAGCTTCTGGTGCTAGTCTAAAATCTGCAATACTTAAAGCTGCAGGTACTGGTGCTGCAATTGAGGCTGTTGCCTCTGCAGGTACAGACGTTGCTATACAGCAGATGGAAATTGAAATGGGTGCTAGAGATAGCATTGACTACAAGCGAACTGCAGCGGTAGCTGGTTTAGCTGCTGCAACCGCAGGTGTAGTTTCTGGTCTTTCTACTAAAAATGCTGTAACTCGTGTTGATAAAGTTACAAGAGGTGAGTTAACTTCTGCACTTGAGGTACAAAAAGAGGTGCAACTTAAAGCAGCAAAAGAAACACAAAAGAAACTACGTCAAACTTCAACAGATATTCGTGAGCGTTTAGCTAAATCCATTGAAGACACCTATGGTAAAGAGGCTATTATACGTCACAAGAATGGTAAAGTAAAAGAAATCAATTCTAAATTTATTCGTGAATCTGAAGACGCTAACGGTTTGTATAAAGAAGTGGAAGTTTCAGATACAGATTTCATTGATCCCGCTATGAGTGTTAATACATTTGAACGTGTAGTCGCTTCTACTGCTGAATTGTTTGAAGGCGTTAAAAATGGAACAATTAAATTAACAGATGAACTTACAGGAAATCCTTTAACAAAAAGACAGCTTAGTGATTTAACATCAAAACTGCAACCCGGTGAAATGGTAAGTGAACGTATGCTTACTATTCTTAAAAACACAGCAGATAACGAATCTGATGATATAGTTGCACAATTATTAGGCAAATATGGTATTACTCGTAGAGAAATAGCCGCTGTAATGTTTGCTGATGCAAGTAAAGCTGGTCAAAAACTTAATCGTTTATCTCAACTAAGCCGTGTTATAGGACGTGCTGGTAGAATTAAAACAGCAGGAGAAATGGCAGAAGAAGCAGAAGCCGCTGTTACAGATAAACTAAGTAGTACTTTTCGTAGACTGGAAGACATTCGCCGCTTAACACTTGTTAGTGGTGTAGCTACTGCTGTGCGTAACAATATTTCACAGGTGATGCGGTCTGGTGTTGATACACTTGTTTATGGTTTTGAATCTGCAATCAATCCAAATAAAAAGTTTGGATTTAAAAATACACTTGCTCAAGTATCAAACACATTCTTTAACTCAAAAGATTCAGCTACAATGGCTCAGTTTTTGCTTGACTTAGCACCTGAACAAAAAGCTAGATTCTATAATATGTATTCTGAAGTTAATAATACCTTATCTAAAAAGAATCCGGGTCAAGCATCTATGGCTTCAAAGGCAAATGGGCTTCAAAAAGAAACACCAATATTAGATGCTTGGGAAAATGGTATAACAACTTTAAACTTCTTAAACCGTTTTCAGGAAGCGGCATATCGTAACGGTTCGTTCACTACATCAATACAACGTCAATTGTTTGACCAAGGAATTGATATGATTGATGTACTAAAAAAAGGAACCGTTACTGAAAATATTTCACAAGACATGATTGCTAAAGCAGTTGATGATGCGCTTGAATTTACTTATGCAAGTCAGCCTAAGACTGGATTGTTTCAACTTGCTAATAATTTCATTGTAAAATCTGGTGCAACTATAGCAATACCGTTCCCACGGTTTATGTTTAAAGCAATTGAAATGACATACAATTATAATGCTACAGGTGCTGCAACCGCACTTACACGTATGTTGTTACAAAAATCTCGTGGTCAACAAATAACTGATGGTATGTATCGTCAGCTTGCAGAGGGTGTTGCTGGTGGATTGCCTATGATTAGTCTTGGCTATCTTCTTCGTGATCCCGAAAATGGTATGGCGGGTTCTGAATGGTATATGTTGCAGGATGGTAAAGGAAATGAGTTTGATGCACGTCCTTACTTCCCACTTACACCTTATCTTTTGATTGGTGAAGTTATTCATCGGTATACAGATGATAGACCTATTCCAACTAAAATTGACACACAAGAACTATTAGAGGGTTTTACTGGTGCAAACTTCCGTGGTTCAGGTGCTATTTCAAAAATCACAGAGGATTTGTTCAAAGCTATTGAAACAGGTGGCGATGATCTTGGTTTCAAGTATAGCATGGCTACATTAGGTGAATATCTTGGTGAAGCAGCTAGTGGTTATCTTCAGCCTGTTTATCAACTTGGTGATCTTGAATTACGTGGAGATATGATTCAGCGTAAGAAGGATTATAATGAAGACCCTGACTATAAAGATGGTGTGGATGGTTTCTTTGAAGGCTTTAGTAGACCATTTGAAAAGCGTCTTGGGCGTATTGCTGAAACATATACAGACATGATGGAAGATAAACCAGACATGGAAGACCCACGATTTGCTGATCCACAGTATCGTATTATGCCTTTCTTGAAAGTAATGTTTGGTGCTACATTTACACGTGTACCACCTAAATATGTTCTTGATTTAAATCGTATGGGATTTAAGTATCGTGATTTTACTACAAGCACAGATACGCCATCATTCAATCGCTACATGAATAAAGAAATGGGCGAAATGATGAATTATGAAATGGATGAGTATTTAAAAACTCTTAGAGAAGAGTATAAAGGTGACGAACAAATGGTTGCTAATGGTATTCGTCAATATATTAGTAGCACTAAAACCCTACTTTATAACTTTGCAAAAGTGAAAGATGACCAAAGTGGTAAGGCTGCTCTTATGAATAAGTTTAAAAGAATGTCGCCATACTCTCGTATTGCTGCAATGAAACAGTACAAAAAAGATTATGAGGGAAAAGAACCAGAAACTGTTGACGATTGGATGGAGTTAAACAACTATGCATCTCAAATAAGATCAGGTGTAAAGTCAATAATAGGAAGATAAAATAAAAGGGGGCAATTAAGCCCCCTAATTTTTAGCGATTATCTCCATCACCCTGTAGGCGATTTCTAGCTTTCCTGTCGGCTAGTTTCTCTAAGTTGTCTTTCATGATTCTACCAAGATTCATATCCACTTCTCTAGCAAGCATTGCGCAGTACCACAACACATCACCTAATTCGTGACCTATAGCATTTAACTTAGCGTGATAATCTTCCCTGTCTGCACCATCTCGTATTAGCTTTTTAGCTTTGTTAGCAATCTCACCAGCCTCACCAGCAAGCCCAAGAGTTAAATACTCAAGGGCTTTTTCTTTAGGGAAGATGGCAGTCTCTGCTGCTTTGTTTTGATATTCTGTTGCTGTAATGTCACTCATATATCTCTCCTTCATCCACTGTTTAGCTTCTTCCTCTAGCCTCATTAAACTGTACCTCTTCTAGCTGCTCATAGTAGGCATCGTTCCACCCACGTTGCCACTCACGTGCTTGCATAGTATGTGTGTCCATATTAGGGCGATGCTCAATAAAGATATTTTTCTTACCCTTCTTAGTCATCCTACCACCATGCTTAAACGCTTCGTAGCCCCACTGGTATTGAATACGCAGTGGAGCATCATATTTACCAAGACCATTACGCCGCATCTTGTTTCTCCTTTTCTTTTTGTTTCAACCATTCTTCTCTGCTTGGGTGATGAGCAGGTGGGTTATGTTGCACCCACCCCTCACCTTTCTTCCATACTACACTCATGCTGCAGCAATGTCAACTATTTCACAGACACCTGCAGTACAAGCCAACTCACGTCCACCTGATGTAGTATCTTCCTTCTCAAACTCTTGAAGCAAAGACCAGTCTACATTCTTTGGCATCTTAGCCGCCCATTCTTTGTATGTGTCAGCATCAATGTCCTGATAAGGTGCTT
>Ga0208427_1001474_pt1 | contig 10143 bp, 14 predicted proteins | sample DEB08_DNA_FD_184532 | JGI IMG/M metagenome (GOLD analysis project Ga0208427, IMG submission 184532) | Aqueous microbial communities from the Delaware River and Bay under freshwater to marine salinity gradient to study organic matter... | ecosystem: Environmental > Aquatic > Marine > Coastal ...
CGCAGCCATTCAGTCAGAAATCTCTTCAGCCTTGCGTGAAATCGAAGTGTCTCCATATGAGGTCTTTGAAGACAAAGAACGTGTTGTTGAAGAGATGGCAGAAAAAACTCAAGAGTGGAAAACAAATCTTTTGCGCAAACAAACTCTGAATGCCGTGTTGTATTCAATACGTGATAAGGTAGGGCAAGCAAACATAGCCAGTGGTGTGTCCAAATTATTGACAGAAGAACGCCGTATTAATGCCGATATGCATTGGCTTGAGGCAATCTTGGATAAATGCAAAGGTGAAAAGTATTATAGTGCTGATGAAATTGTTTCTAAATTAGAACAACTTGAAAAGAAAAGCGAAGATAGAGAAAATTATTTCTCACGCCGAGGTTCGGCTGTGAGTAGTATTCTAGTCAGAGGTTCGGGTGTGAGTAGTATTCTAGTCACTAGAGAAGAATTAGCGGAATACCGCAAAGAGATGAGTGTGCTTAAAAAGCAACTCCGTAAAATAAACGATTCTTTGTTGGAACTTAACATTTCGACAGAGATAAGTTTATCGGACAAGGAGGTAACGGTTCTGGAAACAGAAGACCTGCTCTGACTTGTCTGTAGTGGAAAGGAGAATGAAGTAAGAAACATCAAATCCAACTGGTTGATCGCCAAACTACTGAACGTCTTTTGCTCCTCGGATAAATAACATTGTAGTTTGCTACGAGGTTATGAGACATTTTGCTACTTGTGGTTTGTTGGTTGTTGATTGCCTTTTGTTTAAAAGTTTCCAATTTATTTTCTTTTCCACACTTTCAACATAAAGAAAAAAATATTACTTATTAAATGCTTTATTTCATATACGGTACTCTAAAAAAAGGATGTAGTAATCATGAACTAATTAAAAATTGTCATTTTATTTCTGGTGCTGTGACGGATGGTTATATCTATGAAAACAATATACCTTTTTTTGTTCCTGGCCAAAAAGAATTTATTTGTGGCTATGGAACATCTGATTATAAAACTGATGTAGATAATTATATAAACTGTTCAAAAAAGATAAACAATTTTAAACCAGAAAGAAGTGTTTATGGGGAAGTATATGAAATATATGATTATCATACTTGGGCTTCTTTAGATTACTTAGAAGGATTTTCAGATACAGATAGTGATTTATATAAAAGATTTCTGTATCCAATCTGGATAAATAATAAGTTAGACCATGCTTGGATTTATGGACTACTTGATTTCAATACAAAAGATTATGATTTTCTAGAATTAAACCGACAGGGTAGATTCAAATGCTAATTAAATTATACGCACTAATTACTCTACTTGTAAGTATTTTTGGTGGTATATATTATGCATATAATCATTATATGGAATTGAAAAATGAACTTGAAGTAAAAACCACTGAGGCTATTCGTTATAAAGAAAGTTTAAAGGATAATGAAGTTGCGATTAATATTTTAACACAACAAAATATTAAAATACAAAATGAAACCATGAAACTTCAAAAATCTTTACAAAAAGCCGAAGAGTATAATACTGACTTACAGAGAAAGTTAAATGATCATAACCTCACAAAACTATCTTCTAAAAAACCAGGTCTCATTGAAAAAAGAGTAAATGATGCCACTTCAAAGATTTTTAAAGAATTGGAAGAAATTACTTCTTCTAGTTCCAGCTAGTTTATTATATAATTGTAGTAGTAAAGAACCGACAATACAAAAAGAGCCTGAAGTTATTATTAAAACGAAGGTGATTGAGAAAAATATTCCTATTCAAGCAAGACCAAAAGGATTGAGCTTGAGTAAAGATATCACTTGGTACGTGATAACACCCGAAACTATTGATGCTTTTGATGAAAAGCTAAAAAAAGAACAGGGTCCAGAGTGGGTATTTTTTGCAATTGAAGTGAAAGACTATGAGAATCTATCACTAAATGTTGCTGAAATACGTAGATATATTTTACAACAAATGGAATTAATAAAATATTATGAAAATTCTATACGAGATAATAACACCACGGAGAGTAAATAAATGTTTGAAACTATTGAAAGTTTCCAGAAGAAAATTTATGTTTTGCAGAAAAAAACAAATCAAAGTTTAATTGAAACTATAATTCAATTTTGTGATGAAAGAACTATGGAGTATGAAACAGTTGCTCCATTTATTTCCGGTAAACTTAAATCCGACCTGAGAGAGGAATTTGAACAACTCAATTTCTTACCTAAAACGAGGAAGTTTCCAAACATCTTTGGTAACACCAGAAGAAGTAAAAGAAAGTTACCAAGCAATCAAGTTACATTTTAGTAGTAAAAACTATCACTATCATAAGTATAATGGTAAGGTAAAAAAACACAATTTCAATGACATTGTGCCATATGCGATCATAGCAAAAGGAAAATACAAAACAGATTTTCCAGATTTTTTTATACCAGGATTATTTCATAATCCGAAAATGAAGATAGAACTTTTTTTGACGGATGATTATTATTCGTTATGGAAATATTGGATGAGCTATCAAAAAGCACCAAAGTATTTTTTTGAAAGAGAGTTAGAAGAATTGAAATCTTATTTAGAAAAAAAAGATTATAAATTTAATGATATGTTTTCAGTTGAAGAAAATACATTACCGATGATATTTAAATTTATTGTTAAAAGTCAAGTATCACCACAAACAATATTGTATTTAAATCAAGTTTTGGAATTTTTTGACAAACTGGAAAAACATATTACCGAAAAAATTTATTATCCTATTTTGAATAAGAGATTATTTAAAATGAGAGCTTTCTTGAAAAATCAAGATTCTGATAATCTTAAAAAAATTATTAAAAGTGTATTTTGTACTTGACATTATTTTATGAATGTGATATCATGTTAGTGTACGTGTGCAAACTATTTTTATTAACATTCTCATAAGAGGATTGATTATGGATTTTAAAACAGCACTAAAATCAAGAACAAGCAGACTTTCTTCGATGCAAGCAAAACTTGAAAAAGAAGCAAAGGCATCATCATATGATGATACACGTTTTTGGCGATTAGAAGCAAAAGATGGAGTTGGTTCAGCTATTATTCGTTTTCTTCCTCCACCACCAAATGAAGAAGATGAATTTGTAAAATATTTTAGACATGAATTCAAAGGACCACATGGATGGTTAATTGATAATTGTCCAACAAGTGTAGGTAAAGATTGTCCAGTTTGCCAAGCAAACAATGATTTGTGGAGTCAAGGTGGCTCAGAAAATGAAGACCTTGCAAGAATGAGAAAACGAAAAATCAAATACGTTTCAAATATTCTTGTTGTTCAAGATGGTGCAAATCCAGCTAATGAAGGTAAAGTTTTCTTGTTTCAATATGGTCCTAAAATCTTTGAATTCATTCAAGAAAAAATCAATCCACCCGCTCCAGAATTTGATGATATGAAACCAGAGGAGCCAGTCTATGTGTTTGATTTTCTAGAAGGATGTAATTTTAGATTAAGAATGCGTAGAGAAAAAGGTTATATCACTTATGATAAATCTTCATTTGATACACCAACACAATTAGCCGATTCTGATGATGAGATGGAATCCATTTGGCGTTCTCAACATTCATTGGCAGAATTTAAATCAGAAGATTATTACAAATCTTTTGATGATTTGAAGAAAAGGTTAGATGCTGTAACTATGGGTACTTCAAAGACATCTCAAAATTCAAATGCTGATGATAGCACAGAGAATGATGAAGAAACACCAAAGGCTAAAAAAACACCAGCATTTGTTGCTAAATCAAACCGTGTAACTCCTCCAGTTGCAGAAGAAGATGATGAGCTTTCTTTCTTTGAAAAGTTAGCAAGCGAATAAGCTAATATAAGAGCGGATTGATTCCGCTCTTTTTTAAAACTATTCAATGTTATCTTCAGATCAAATATTCTATCTAGTCAACACTTTAATATACATATCAATATTATTTCCTGAATTTATTGACACGTTTATGATAGACATGAATGTCATCATTTTTATCTTAATGGATGAATCAAAAAACTTACCAAATTTTGCATTGTAAATATAATTTTGGTAATTTAAACAAAGAGGATTTATGTTAAGTAAATTAATGTATATAGCGTTAGGTATGATTATTTCTATAGCTATTTTTAATCCACTAATTTTAGAAAAACTAATGATTGATGTAGAAAATACAGTATATCCATTGATAGAATGTCATTATGATTCATTAACAAATTTGGATGATAGATATGGTTCGTAAAAAAAATTAATATTTTTTTATAATTAATACATGTATACGATTGAAAATAATTATAAAGATGATGATCAAACTTGGTTAAAATGTGATGAAAGAGATTTATGGATATTTGATAAATTAATACTGGCTAGAAAACTTGGTTATATTTGTGGACCACATGGTGTGCCTGTTCCAAAAAAAGATATTTACATTGTGAGACCTTGTGTAAATTTAATGTCTATGGGAAGAGGTGCATTTTTTACAGAATTAGAAGGTGATACTGATGATTGTATTCCTGATGGTTATTTTTGGTGTGAGGTTTTTAAAGGAAGACATCTGAGTGTAGACTATGAAGATGGAAAACAAATATTATGTGTAGAAGGTCTAAGGAATAAGAAAAATCCGATTTGGAAATGGGACAAGTGGGTAAGAACTGATGATAAGATAGAATTTCCAAATGTTTTAAAACATCTTTTTGGAAAGTATAAATATACAAACTTAGAGATGATTGATGGTAAAATTATTGAAATTCATTTAAGATTAAATACTGATTGGGTTGAAATGAATTATGAAACTACAAAAGAAATGATTCCAGTGTTTGACAAAAATCACAATATCAATACTTCTGAATTCAATTACAAATATTCTCCTTGTTATAACAGAATTGGATTTTATTACAGATGATATATCATTATAAAGGAATAGTATGTTTCGTTTTTTCTATGATAGTCGCTGGAGATGGTGGAGTACTTTAGGTACATTTACTATTCTTGCAGCAATCTGGTATAGTGTACAATTAGATGTACAAATCAACGAGTGGTTTGGTAGGTTTTATGATGCTCTTCAAAAAGCATTGTCACAACCCGGTTCAGTTAGTTATGAAGAGTATTATGGATACATGTATGATTTCTTTAGCATAGCAGGTATCTATATTATTGTGAATGTAATCTTTAACGGATTCTTAGTGAATCACTGGACGTTCCGTTGGAGAGAAAGTATGGCGGATTATTATCATGAAAATTGGCAACGAGTAAGACACATTGAAGGTGCAAGTCAACGTGTTCAAGAAGATACATTAAAATTTGCAAGACTGACAGAAAGTTTGGGTGTAGGTTTAGTTGAAGCAATTTTAATGTTAGTTGCCTTTGTGCCGATTCTGTACGGACTTAGCAAAGCAGTTACAGAATTTCCCATCTTTGGTCATGTTGATCATGGATTGGTTTGGGCAGTTATCGTCACTGCACTAGGCGGTACTGTACTCTTGAGTTTGATTGGTGGAAAATTACCAGGTATTGAATACGATATTCAGAAGGAAGAAGCCGCTTATCGTAAAGAATTAGTACATGGTGAAGACAATGAATCCCGTGCAACTACTGCAAGTATTGATGCTCTATTTCAGAACGTTAGAACAATCCATTTCAAATCTTATCTGCATTATTTTTATTTCAATATTGCAAAATGGAGTTACCTTCAAGGTATGGTGATTGTGCCATATGTCGCATTGGGTCCTAGCATCATTGCTGGTGGTATTACATTGGGTGTTGTCAGTCAAACTACAAGAGCATTTAGTAAAGTAGCAGAGAGTTTGCAATTTATAATTCGTTCTTGGTTACAAATTGTAGAACTTATGAGTGTTTATAAACGATTGCGTGAATTTGAAAGTCAATTTAAATAATAAGGGCAAATATGAAAAGAATTTTTAGTGTATTAGTAGCGTTGGTAGTGTTTAGTGTTATGGGAATTGCTGCAGAAAAACCAACCGCAGGTTTGGTATTGGTTGGTCCTAAAAGTGATGGTGGTTGGAGTATGAGACACTATCAAGGTATGCAAGAATCTGGTTATGAATTTGATTATGTAGAAGCCGTTGCTGAATCAGATTCAGAAAGAGTGTTTACTCGCCTTGCACGTAAACATGATGTAGTGTTTGGTACATCATTTGGTTATATGGACCCAATGATGAATACTGCGAAAAAATTTCCTAATGTGAAATTTATGCACGCCACGGGCTTTAAGACGGCAGAGAATTTGAACAACTACAATTGTAGATTGTTTCAAGCTAGATATCTAGCTGGTGTTGCTGCAGGTATGTTAACTAAAACAAATAAAATCGGATTTGTAGGTTCTCATCCAATTCCAGAAATCATTTCAAATATCAATGCTGCAACTCTTGGAGCAAAATCTGTGAATCCAAATATCACAGTACAGATTGTTTGGATTAATTCATGGTTTGACCCTGCAAAAGATACAGCGGCTGCAGATGCACTCTTCAATAATGGAGTAGATGTATTCTTCACAACTACAGATTCACCATCAGTAGTGATGTTGGCTCAAAAGCAATCCACTGAAGACAAACCTCTATGGGGAATGGGTAATGATGCTCCAATGAACTCTTTTGGTCCAGACCGTTATGCAACTGGTCCGATGTTTAATTGGGATGTTTATTACAAGCATGTGATGAAATCAGTAGAGGATGGAACATGGGAAGTTGATACACCATTTTGGGGTATGGAAAAAGGTTGTGTTGATTTGAGTCCTTGGGGTCCGAATGTACCATCTCATGTTGTAAAATATGTGGAGATGGAAAAATCAAAATTTGCATCACAGAAATACGATGCATCATTTCCGTTTTCTGCTGGATTCATTAAACAAGATGGAACTGTAGTAAAACCGGGTATGGGAAGAGAAGGAATTGAATCTATGGATTTTTATGTTGAAGGTGTAATCACTCCTATGCAATAACATTTCACGGGGGTGTAACAGCCCCCATATAATATATGGAAATACCAGTTATAGATCAAAATAATAAAGATGCTCATTTGCAACTAGATGAAGCATTTAAGACAGTTGGATTTGCCTACCTCAAAACAGATATTGATATATCTAACATTTTAGACCATGCCAAAGAATTCTTTGCTCTGCCACTAGAAGAAAAAAACAAATTAGCATATACATCTACAGAATCAAATTCTGGTTATCAAGGAATGATTGAGAGTTTAACACCTGGAACTCCAGTTGATTTGAAAGAAGCATTTAATTGGTGTGAATTTAGAAATGATAATCAATGGCTTGATGAAAAACAAAAAGAGATTTGCTTGACATGGAATTATGATTTATTTAAAATTACAGGCGATGTTCTATCAATGATAGAAAAAGCTTTGAATTTAAGAGAAAATGAATTGTTTGAAAAACATTTGGTTTCTAAATCTACAACAACACGTATGTTACACTATCCACCTTGGGATGGTGATATTTTAGAAAATCAAATGCGTGGTGGTGAGCATACTGATTATGGAACAATCACAATATTATTCACAGATGAAAATCCAGGACTTCAAATTAAACCAAGGAATACAGACACTTGGATTGATGCACCATATATTCCAAATACATGTGTAGTAAACGTAGGTGATTTATTACAACGTTGGACAAATGATGTTTATATGTCAACTCCTCATCGTGTAGTAAATCAGCATCTGAATAAAAGCAGATTTAGTTTTCCATATTTTGTTCATCCAAGAGATGATGTACAAGTAGATAGTTTATTTGAAGAACAAAAATATGAAACGATTGGAGCAAAAGAATATTTGGTTTGGCGTTTAAATCAAAGTTATTAATATGTTAGAAAGAAAAATACGTCAATTTTTGGTTCATTCTTTTTTGTATTATCAATTAGATGAATCAATTATTGGTGATCATGAATATGATATGCTTGTGACTGAGATTCAAGATTTAATTAAGAATCAAGATGACTATATCTACAAATCCATAATTGAAAATTCTTTAGGTGCGGAAGGTTCTGGATTTTCAATTCGCAAATATCCGCAAGAAATAATCAGCACATCTTTACATTTATTATACCAACAAAAATATAAACAAACAAAAACCTTTGAAATGTTTTTAAAATCTTATGGATATAGTTTTGATAAATAGTTAAAACAATAATTTTAACTCAAATATTTTTTTTAAATATGAAATCATTTCAAGAATTTTTAATAGAAGCGCCACTCGCAGAGTATGACCCAAGTGATGTTGGAGAGAGAAAAACTAAAACTGGAAAGCCAGCTTTAAACAAAAAAGGTGAGAGACTATCTTCATTTAGTTCAACAGATAGAAAACTTGTAAAGAATCCTAAAACACAAGCAAAGTTAGAAAAAGTTTTCAAGGCATTCAAACATGATTTTCGTTTGTTCTTTGCAGATTTTGCAGGTAGCAAAAAGTTTCATGAACATGGAGAATTACGTCCTGATCAGATTGCTAAAGGTGAAATAAGTTATGATGGTCCAGATGATAAAATGATTGAATATTTACAAAAAGTTGGATTAGTTGGTGAAAATAAAAAACTCACAGATAAAGCAAAAAAATCTATTTCTATCATCTATACTACAAATATAGGTGATGCAAAAGTTGGACTCACACCTTGGATTTTATTACACCGTATGGGTCACTCAATGAACAGAAGTTCTAAGTATCCTGCAGCATTTACAGACCAATTTGTGAATAATATAAAATTTGACATATATGAATTTCTTACAAACAACTACACACCTGATGAGGATGTATATAAAAGTGATAAAGATTATGACAGAATAGAAAAACAAAAAAATGAATTTTTAAAATATCTGCGGTCTAAAGATTATCTCAATGATAAAACACTTGCTCCTATTTTTGAATTCTTCAAAATTTTTGGAAATTTCAATACAGCAAAAAGAACAGCCGCATATGAACAAGGGGAAGGAAAGAGAACTAAAGCCGTAGTAAAGAAAGATCGTGCTTTTGAATTTTTATATGATTCGTTTGTTTCTTTCTTATGGTATGCACAAAATAGCAGAGATGTTTGGGAAGAGGAAGAAGGTAAAACGTTGCCATTTAGATTTAAACTTGGAAAACTTCCTACAAAAATAAAACTCAATGGAATGAATTTGGCGCTTGCTGATGAATATGTGGGTGAACAAGCAGAAGGTTATTATAAAAATATGATTGCTAATGGAATCAGAGGTGTGGATAAAATGTTCGATTCAATGGAAGGTAATATTTATATAATGTAATATGCAATCATTCTCACAATTCCTCACAGAAAACACAAACACATATCAATTCTATCATGGTGGCAATCTTGATATCACAAGTCAAGGTACATTGTCATCATCTGATTTATCCAAGGTTCCAAAATCAAAAAGAATCGAATATGGTCCTGGATTATATTTGACTACAAGCGCACAAGTTGTGGAGAAGTATGCTAAAGGTTCTAGAAAAGTATATTTGTTAGATATTCAAAAAGGTAATGAGATAAATGATGTTAAAATTGATTTTGATAAAGTTGACGCACTTAGTTCAACAATCGGAAAACCAAAAACAAAAATATTGAAAAGCAAATTAGAAGAACGATTTTTAGAGAATGGAAAAGTTCCCGCTTTTGTTGTTTTAAATATTCTATTGAATGAATCTTTACTGAAAACAGAGAAAGCTAGAAAAGGTATCAAAGACTTCTTAGTTGCCTCTGGCGTTGATTATGAGCTTCACCAGTCGCCTTTTGGATGGGGAGAGAGTATGATGGTACTATTTAATCTTTCTTTAATAAAAAACGCAAAAGTTATAGATAGAAAAGAAGTTATAAAGGATTTACCAAGAGTGAAATAAATTATGAAAAAATTATTATTTACATTATTTGCAAGTGTAATTGCAATTCAAAGTTTTGCACAAACTTCAGAAACAAAAGTTCCGCCACCAGATTCAATTCAATTACAGATGATGGTGCAAGATATTGTGATGAGCTATAATTTAAATGAGCAACAGCAATTTTGTATGCAAATTGAAACGGAAGAGAATTACAAGAATACGAATTGTTGGATGGCTTGCGGAAGTTTTTTTGAGTGCCGAATGGTATTCTTAGAAATTCAAATGAAAATTTCTGATCTTGTTCAGCACTCTAGAGAAACG
>Ga0208427_1001486_pt1 | contig 10111 bp, 21 predicted proteins | sample DEB08_DNA_FD_184532 | JGI IMG/M metagenome (GOLD analysis project Ga0208427, IMG submission 184532) | Aqueous microbial communities from the Delaware River and Bay under freshwater to marine salinity gradient to study organic matter... | ecosystem: Environmental > Aquatic > Marine > Coastal ...
CGTATAAAAGAGGTTATGGGACTCTTAAATGAGAGTAAAATGTCTGAATTTGACCTTGAAAGTTACAAAAGTAGACATAAAGAAATGGGAAATGATGAATGGTTGGACATTTTGGACCGATTTCCCGAAGAATTTCAGAGAGAAATCATAGATGAGAGACCCGATGGGTCTAAAAATGACATAGATACGATAAAAAATTGGGAATTGGACCCGAATCACCCAATAGAAATGAATTTATTGAACCTTTTACAGACAAAATCAGTAAAAGAAGCAATAGGAAGGACCCCAAGACACGTAATGGAGATGATTAAGACCAATCCAAAGTATAGGTTAGAATTAAAAGACGTAGAACACGTCTCAGATACCGAAGTAGGACGTGAATATGGTCTAAAATCAGGTGAAATATTCGACCAAAACCCCGAAAGATACGAAGAATACGCAAATTATGACCCAAAAACAGCTGAACCATCAACAATGGTGAACGGAGAGTTGTGGTGGGGTATGGGAAGACTAATTGCAGCACTTTTAAGAGGTGATATGACCATAAAAGTGTGGGCGGTAACCGATTTTACAACAATTACTCCTTAGGAGGACACTTACAAACCTTTAAATTATCAATTTCAGAGATTAAATCGTTAATATTAAAAAATTCACCCCCTTTATGTATTTGAAAATTAGCAAATCCCTCTAATTTGGATTTCATTAACTCGTCTCTTAGTTCGTGTAGTTTTTCCATAGTTTTTTCTATAAATATAGTAAATTTTTACTTAAAAACTATTTATATGTATGAAAATATTGCTAAAAGAGTCTCAGTTAGAGTCCGCGTTTGATAAATTGATGAAAAAACACGAAAATCCTGTTATTGAGGACTTCGATTTGTCATATCTGGGTGTATTTCACAAGTATTTACCCGAAGAACACAATGTTAAGTTGTTTTTTGAGACCGATATAGATGCCTTACCCGAAGAAAACAACTGGTATGCCCTATATGACCCACATTTTACAAATAAAAAGGTTAATTTTAGTAATAAAGAGATAAATGAAGACGATTTTCCGATTTTATACCTAAGTGACGGTATGTTTAGACAAGAAAAAAGTATATTAGGTGATATGTTCTATCCTTTATATAAACAGTGGTTTGAAAAGACATTTAATCTACCTGTCAAACGGTTAATATAACATATTTATAGTTATGAGTAAAAATTTAAACGAATCTCCCGTAATAAGAAAAAACGAAGAATATATTGCGCGTTTAGAAAAACGTGCAAACAAATTACGAGAAAGACTTTATTCATACCGTAGAAGATGGAATCCTAATACAAGAGAATATGAATATAGACATAGAAGTAATAATCGTAGAATTAGTGATGAAAAATATGAGGAATTAAGTCAGCAGTATAATGACGCTAGACAAAAGGCTCAAGAAATATATGGTAGAGAAAATTTAAAGGTCGCGAGTAAGGTAAAGGACTATGTCATCGCATTTATAGTTATGGATAAAAAACAAAATCCTGAACTTTACCCTGATTGGTTGTCATTAGATGTTGAAGAGGTATGGGGAGAACACATTACAGTTAGACCACATATTAATTTAGAAAAATTATTAGAAGAAAGAGGAAGTACTAGAGATATTAATAGTATTGAACATAGAATAAAAATATTCATAAATAGGTATTTTACAGACGGTGCTCGTTTAGATTTTAAAGGTGCCATATTTAGAGGGCTTGACGACTACATTAAAAATGTATTCAGAAAAGAGATTAGACCAAGAATTATGAAAGATGTTGCAGATTCTGACTGTATACACAGTATTGTATTTAGAAAAAGGAATTATACTTATCGTGGAGAAATACAAATCCATCCTCGTTTTAGAGATAATTACAAGTGTAGATGGAGTTCAAAATATGCAATACAAAGAGAAATAAAGGCGATTCTAAAAGAGTATGGGTGGGTTGAAGGTCGTAACTACACTGACGACACCAGTAGAGATTAATTTTTAAATTTTATTTGTCTTTAAGGAATTTTTGTTTTACATTTGTACTGAACAAAAAACAAAACAAAAATGTCAGAAGAAAAACTTTATGTCCGAATGTGTGAGCGATACACCATTTGGGAAGCATCCGAACCTATTGAAGTGGACGTTGAGGCACTTCGTAAATGTACTCCTGCGTATGAAGGAGAAACCGCAGAAGACCTACTTAATTATCTTGAAGAAATTCGTGGAGATTATGATTGGTATGAGGAAAATATGGAACATTTTGATGATGAGGATGAAGCATATCAACTCATCTTTGATGAACAACCTGAAATGGAAGTGTACTCCGATAGTCGTGAAAAAGAAGGTGTTATGTGGTTGGATGTGGGAAAACCAAATGACGAATGGCGTAAGTATGGAGGGTTTGAAGTAATGGAAACATCAGTATATTAAAAATAAATAAAATGGACAGAACAGTAGAACAAAAAGTAAAAGATTACACTTACAAGAATTATCCTCGTAAGTACGAAAACAAATCCCTGATTGTTACAGAGGCTGAAAAAGTTTTTTACATAAGGTCAAATAAAGATGAATCTCCTTTGATTTTGAGTAAAGATATTTTGGGATAATTATAGACCCTCCATAAAAATGGGGGGTTTATTTTTTTTGGTGATATTTATAATAAAAACAAAGTTATGTCATCACCAATAAGTTTTGAACAATTTAAATCTAACCCGACTGCGGGAATCGCTTTTGTCGCAATACTAGCCGTGATGTTTCTATTCTATGAGTTAAGAACATCACATAAAATTCAATTAGAATCACAAGAAGCAAGAATAGAGACCCTTGAAAATAAACTTGTGATTTACGAAGACAGATTAGAAGAAGTAAATAAAAGATTAATAGAATGTATCAGTATAAACAAACCTTAATATTATTTATATCATTATTTATTATGTCTTGTGGTGCACCTACAAATATTGATAATGAACAAAGTAACAATAGAGATATATTTATAGAGTCTCTTGATAGTATGTTACTATATGCCGATGAAGAACTTGAACATATTCGACATGACAATGACGAAGAAAAAAAGGAACACGAAAGGATGGTCAATAGGATAAACACATTGTCTCATAAAATGGATGAAATTACTTTTAAACTTGCGGAGTGTTTCATAGAGAATTCAAATGTTATAGAGTTAAGTGATAGTTTATCAAATGTAATCGAGACACAAAAAAGTACTGATAGGTTAAAAAGTAACCAAATAGAAAAATTAAACAGAAAGATTGAGGATATTAATTTAAAACACAGAAAAGAGATTTTAATATACGGTTATAAGGAACAAGTATTAATGGATTCTATCTCAACCTTAAATGATTCAATAAATAATCTAAAAACATTTATTTTAAATAATGTTAAACAATCAAAAATAGGTGATTACTTAATAATTGAAGAATAATGAGAAGATTAATAATAAAAGAAGAAGAAAAATTATCCTTATTAAATCTACACATTAGTAGAGGTTATAAGACAATAGTCGAACAGAGTAGTAACAAACCATTAGTTAGTTGTGAAAAGATGGTTAACGCTTTAGGTTATCAAGGTGGGTCAGATACTAGCTTAGTAACTCCAAAAAAATGGGAAGAGTATTTTACAACACCATTATCCGATAATAATAAATTAAAAAATCTTGTATCAACACTGTCTAATCATAGTGAAAATAATGAATTAAAAGTTTTAGATTTTAATAATATTGAAATGGAGTTTAATATTAATTCTAATTATTATGATTTAAAAGAGAGATGTTGTATCAAATTTTCCGGTAGAATGGCTAATTATGACTTAAATAAAAGTGATACTCAGAATGAGGATAGTTCATTAGAAGTCTTAGATTATGTTGTTATGTTAATACCTAAAAAAACTATTGAGATTAAAAACTGTGAATAAAAAATGTAATTTTTTTATTTTTTATCATATATATTATTAAGGCATAAAACTAAAAAAAGTATTTAATCAGTTATAAACTAACCTTTTTTAAACATTTTTTTGTTTATAACAGAATCCTCCCCTATATTTACTGAAAACTTAATTTATTAGTAATACTGTTACGTATATACTTTTTAAAAAAATTAATATTATGGATAAAACAGGTAAAGTTAATTTTATTAATAGTGAGATAAAAAAACTTGAAAAACTAAGAAAGGAAATTCAAGACCATTGTAAACACACTGAAACCTATATTAAATTTTTAGAAAACAGTAACACCCCTAAATCTGTTTGTTGTGAATGTGAAAAAGAGGTTGGATATCCGTCACAAGAAAAATTAGAAAAATTTCTTAGCAAAAAGTGATTATAGGTTTGTAGGTACAAAAGTATTGTTTTTATAGAAGTAATACCTTTTTTTACCATTTTTTCTTTTAACTACAAAGAACTCTTGACCTTCTATCATTTCTACATCGGTGTCCTGCATATCATTTTTTTCGTATTCTGAAAACATGTCTTCTACATAAGAATTAAAATCATCCATAGTGTTTTCATAATCTCTAGGTGGACTTACTACACCACCTGTATCGTCATAATCGTATTCTTGACCAATCATTTTATTGTAGTCCGATAAATTATCTCGAAAATCTTCTAATTTAGCTTCAACTTCCGCAACATCTATACCTAATAGAGATGCGATTGATAAATTGGACATTCCCTCATCACGTAATCTTTGTATTCTATCTGTAATAGATTCACCTGGTGATGGTGGTACGGATGATGGGGTACCTACAGAATTACTAAAACCTTTAGTAAAATCAACATAGTCCCATGGTTTTACTTCAGGTCCATTATTACCTCCTGTCCTAATTTTAAAATGTAAATGTGGACCATCACTCCTTCCTCTATACGGGTCATTATCTCCACCACCTACTTCACCTAAAGGGTCACCAGGCCTAACAACATCCCCTACACTAACAAAAAATTTTCTAACATGACAAAAAGACATAACTAAATTATTACTATTTCGTATTCTAATAAAACCTCCACATGGTTTAGTAAATGATGTAGTTACATCTGTAACGGTAGCGTCCATTGGTGACCTAAATACTGTTCCAGAAGGGGCGGGAATGTCAGCTGCATGATGAGCTCCATAATCCCTTCTAGCAGTCCAATCATATTCGGATTTACGGTAACTGTATCTAATACCTGGTAATGGAGAAGGAAATTTACCATTCACTTCTTCTTCTTTAATTAAATGTTTTTTTACACTTTCAGATAATATATCTATTAACTTAATCATCGTATCTCTTAAATCCTGTAACTTTAGTTTTCATACCCATATCCATTATTTGAGTTAAATAACCTATTCTATCCTGTATCTTAGAGTCTATCATCTCTAACATTTCAATATCCCATTCAGATTCAATATACTTTAATAAATCTTCTGCAGAAAAATTTGGTTTATAATCATATAACTCTTCTTCTGTGTATTCTTTTAGTACGTTCTTGATATTTTCTCTTATATCACCCATTTTAATGTAGTATATTACATAAATATACACTATTTATAGTATTATTAGATTATGGAAGAAAATATCTTAAAAGTCGGTAAAATTCTTGAAAGTTGGGTTACTATGGACCTATCTCATAAAGGTATGACCGATAAAATGCCATCAGTTTCTTATATCGCAGATTCTGCGTTAGCATATCCTGCAACAAAAAACATATTGGAAAGTTTGCCTGGTGATGAGATGGTGAGAAGTATCTTTGTTGCTTACAATTTATTAAGTGGTGATGATGATAGTACCGCACTTAACAAAACTAGAAATCTTTATATGATTGACATAAAACAAAAAACGAGTGAAGAGTATTATCCTGATGTTGAGTGTGATTATTGTGATGGTAGTGGTGAGGTTGATTGTGAATCGTGTGATGGTAATGGTGATGTAGAATGTAGTTATTGTGATGGGTCAGGACAAATAAGTTGTGAAGATTGTGAAGGTGAAGAATGTTCACTTTGTGACGGTGATGAATTCGTAAAATGTGAAGAGTGTGATGGAGATGGTGATTATTCCTGTAATAATTGTGGAGGTGATGGAAAATTTGATTGTCATGAGTGTGACGGCTCAGGTGAAAAAGAGGGTGAGTACGAGGTTATAGATATTCAATATAGTACGATAACAACACAAAGTGAAGAACTATCAGAAGGGATTGAAGAAAGACTTAATAATGAGGATTTAGGTAGTATTAACGAGTTATTAAATCAATATAAAGGACAGATAATGGTAACTAATGTTATAGATGATACTGTAGATTTTTATGACGAATGGGATGGTGATGACGTAGAATATAAATTAGAGAATATTAAACGTAATCATAAAAGTTATAGAATAGATAGGAATAATAAGATTAGTGCTTTTTAAAAGTTGCACATTTCCCATCATCGTACATACACCAAACTATATTAATTAAGAATAAGGTCAATAACAAGGATAAAAATTCTAAACCTACTAATGTATAACAAAAACCATTTTGTGCGTATACAAACCCCTCTAAACTATTTATAAAAGACATCGTAATTAATAGGATGACAATTAATATTAGTTTAATGTTTTTCTTATATGTATTTATTACTTTCATAAGTATTTGTCAAGGGTATCCGAGTCTTTACTGAACTCATCTATAAAATCTTGGGTAAAATTACCGTCTTTTTTAATATATTCTGTTGGGATATCGCTCCACACCCAATCTAAACAAAGCATTGCAACCAAGTGACTATCTTTATCGTATATAGGAACTGCACAGTGTGATTTTGTACCATTTGATTGTGCTAATGACCTTAATCCTATATCACTCATCTTTGTAATGTCAGGAAAAAACATTTTCATATCCATGACATCTTTAATGTAATTAGTAAAGTTAGTTATTAAATGATTTTGATTTTTTTCTGATTTTTTTTCTAAACCCTGAGAACATCTCTCATAGGTTATTGAAAGTTTTTGCATTGGAGACGTAGTGTAAAACGTACCTCCATTATGAAACTGCCATATATAAATCCTATCTGCGTTATATCTTCTTCTCACATCTCTAATTGCCAAATGAACAATTTCATCTTTTTTAATTTGTTCTAAAAGTTGACTTTTCGATTGTAATTTATATTTTCTGTCGTTATATCTTTTAAAAAATCCAGCACCCACTAAAGCAACTACAATAGAACTTATTGAGGTTACTAATACTTCTACTATGTTAATCCAATCCATTATTAAAATTTTATACAACAAATAAATATCATATAAAATTATGTTTTATCTTTTTTTCTTACTCCAAAATTTATTTTATACCAAACTCTTTCGTGTATAAAGTATAAGACCATTTTAGTTATTACTTCTATAGAACCTATACTTAACCCGATTAATGGGTCTCCAGACACAAACCAACCAATTAAAATGGTATCTATTGTACCAATAAGACGCCACGTTATGGTTTTCATAATGTGACGTTTATAAGAAACTAAAGTTTTTTCACTCACCTTTTACTTTTAATTACTTCGTCTATTATTCCATATTCTAAGGCTTCATTTGCGTCCATCCAAAAATCTCTCTGAGAATCCTCCATAACTTTCTTAGGGTCTTTATCACAAAATTCACCCAATAGTTCAAAAAGAATGTTATTAACCTTTTCCCATTCTTCAAAGTTAATACGAGCGTCCTGAATATTACCGTAAGCACCTCCACTAGATTGGTGTAACATTGTCTTAGAGAATCTTAATGAAGAACGCTTTCCTTTTGTTCCGGCCCCTAATAGCACCGAACCCATAGAGGCCGCCATACCCGTATTAACAGTAACAATATCGGATTTAATATATTGCATCACGTCCACCATAGAAAGTCCTGACTTAACTGAACCACCGGGAGAATCTATGTGCATGGTAATATCCAAATTATCTACACTATCCAAATACATAAGTTGTGCTTGAACTACGGTCGACATACGGTCATCAACAGGACCCGCAACCCACAATACACGGTCTCTCATCAATCTTGAGAAGATATCCATTTGTGTTACACGCATTTCTCTCTCCTCTAAAATATAAGGTGTCAATGACCCCTTAATTTGTGTTTCATAGTAATCCATATTACTTGATGAAACATTAAAATCACTCATTGCATACTTCTTAAAATCTTTTCCGTAATCCATTTTAATATTTTTCTATTTGGTTTTTAATTTCATTTATAACACCTTCGTCATTAATATGTTCTAAACACTTAACGAGTAACTCCTTCATTTCTCTTTTTCCTTTGTCTTTTGAAAAAAGTTTATTTCTTTTTTCTGTGACGTAAAGATAAAAGGCAACCTCATCGATAGACCTTAACTTATCTTCGTACTTAGAAATCCTACTATCAACAATTCTATTGTCTCTTGATGTAGATATTGGAACATATCCTTTATACAACTCATCCAACCTACCTGTAAGATATTGTATCTCACCAAACCTAAGAATATCTTTATAATCCATTTTATAAAAATTAAGCGGAGAGAGAGGGATTCGAACCCCCGTTAGCTTTCACTAAAACGGTTTTCAAGACCGTCGCATTCGACCGCTCTGCCATCTCTCCTACAGTTTAATCCATTACTGTTTTTATCGTCTTTGTATTATACTTCATTTTTAACATATTGTAAATTTTAAATTTACTATTTTTTGTTGATTCATAAGTATCATACTTAATTGGTTTGGTATGCTCCCCATAACCTGTAGAATGATATGTCCTACTATAAGGTATACCAACAAAGTATTTAATTACCATTATTTGAAACCAAGTTTCACTCGGATTTTCAAACTTTACTATTTTAACATCAAAACTAAACATTCTATTATATTTTTTTAATGATTCCAATCAAAAGCAACTCCCCATTTTATCCAAGCAATTTCTATGGAGTCACACTGATATTTTTCGTGATTTCTAATAATTCTAAACTGAGGTAGAACCTCTATCTGGTCCTCTAAAACGAGGGGTGTCACAATTAATTTTTTCATTATCCGTTATGTTCCTCAATATTTGAATTTTTAAAGATAAGAGTAAGGCCAATAATTACACCAATCAAAGTAAAAATTGGTGATACTGAATCCAACAATTGTAACAGGACCATACTGATTGTGATTGATGTTGCGTATTTAGGAAACAATGCTGTTGACCTTTTATAAATGGTACAGATATTAAACCACAACGCCGGTGCCAAAATTATAAGTCCCAAGATTGTAAAAAAGGTGTTTACTGAACCCATTCCCCATCCTAATGAGAACCCCCCAATAAACGCAATAAAGACCGCGATAAGGTTTCTAAGTAAGTAATTTGTACCACTGATAGTACCACTGAACTCAAAGTATTTTTTTAGTTTTTCCATTATTTATTATTTGTTATAAGTTTTACCACCTCATTTAATACGAATAGTCCAAAAACGACTAGTATAATAGTGCCAATTATACCCATTTTTTATTTAATTATAGTTATTAATTTTCTGAAAACCAATAGGGAACTTCCCTTTTTTTCCATTTTGAGAAATATTTCTTATCTCCGAGGTAATAGTTACGATAAGATTGTACCACATCATCTACCTTATATTCCTCAGGCATTGCTTTTGGTGGTTCAGTAAAATCTTCTTCAGGAATATTTGGGAGGTTAATCAGACACCACTCAATTACGTCTTGTGACTTATGTCGTTTTTCGTACCGGTGAGTATATTCTTTACACAACTCAAGACCGAGTTCGCACAACCACAGATAGTTTGAAATATTTTCACGAGCCCAAATGGAACACGGGTGATTTTTATGAGACAATCTATACGGTACCTCATCGGTATTTTCTTCAACCATATGATGAACACCACACAACAATTGTGCGGATTCCAAAATCATTTTAACTACGTGCTTATCGTTGTGATACTCGGCACATTTTCGGACATCTCGGTCTAATACAAAAATATTCATCGTTGGTGTTATTTGTGCGCCAGATAGGACTTGAACCTATGACCTACCGATTATGAGTCGGGTGCTCTAACCAACTGAGCTACAAGCGCGGGTTGAATACAAATATAAGTATAAAGTTTTATTAAACCAAAGCCAAAATGGAATTAATTGTAACTTCGTTT
>Ga0208427_1001487_pt1 | contig 10110 bp, 14 predicted proteins | sample DEB08_DNA_FD_184532 | JGI IMG/M metagenome (GOLD analysis project Ga0208427, IMG submission 184532) | Aqueous microbial communities from the Delaware River and Bay under freshwater to marine salinity gradient to study organic matter... | ecosystem: Environmental > Aquatic > Marine > Coastal ...
GCAACATTACTTCTTCTTTGAATTCCCTAAGCACGATCATCAATGATGCCTTCAGTCTGATGATTGGCGCAGTTCAACTGCAAGCAACGATTCTGGAAGCGCAAGCGTCAAATATAGAAGCAGCAGGACCAGGCGACCAAGGAATTCCAGTGTTTTTGTTTGTAGGTGGTTCTCTTGCTAGTAAATACGGAAAATATCCTGGAGATGTTGCTACAATTGGTGGTCTTATTGTAGATATGCAAGATGATGTTGAATACCAACCAGGAGGATTAGCTCCAGGGTTTCAGGTTTCTTCAGAATTAACTCCTGACCAGCAATTTGCTTCTATTTACAATTTACTGCCTGAGACTGCTCCTCAATATTTGAATAAACCTTATTATATCCTTTTATCTGCAGAGTCAGGTACAGAGAGTGAGCCAAAACTTTTAGCGTTTAATGATCTTACAAAGGCTCAAGACTTTTTCGATTATTATTCTACAACCACAGGATACTACGGGTGGGATGCTCCCGTTTTCAAATACGGCTTCCGTCGTGGCGGACTTGTTGACCCAATGGACACCATTCCAGCCATGTTGAGCCCTGGCGAATATATCCTCTCGCCAGAAACCGTCCGCAGATATGGCCTCAGCAATCTGAACCGCTTGAACTCTGGCGACACCGCAGCACTGAACGCAACTTCAGATCCAGAGGTGAAAAGATTACTGGCTGAATTGATTGTGGCAGTTCGTGAGAATGACACCGAGGTAAATGTTTATACGGACATGGCAGGCCAGACAAAAGCTGGCATTGAAGAATTCCGAAGCGAATTGCGAGAAAGAACGAGAAGGCAAGGCGATAAGTTTCTTCCGGCTAGGTACATCTGATGAGCCAGTTACTTGCCACGATCACGGTTGACGGTACAGCTTACCGAGGTTCGATTCGTGGTTTTGCTGGTCAGAACTTTTACCAGCCTTTTGTCAAGAGAATGCCAAGTTTGGAACTTGGACAGGTTGAGGACAGCGGCAAGATTGGCGTGAAGTTCGGGAACATTACTTTGACAAATGACTATTTGCACGCAAGCCATCCGTTCGCACTGCAACGCTATGAAGACTTACTCACCGCACCTGGGCTTTATGCAACGACTTTGAAATGGGGCGAGGCAGGAAGCGACTTGTTTTCTGGCAATATCTTCTTGCAAAGCGTGACCGATACCGAACTAACCTTTGCGCTCACAGACACCGAATTCACCAAAGGCGCTAGACCATTCACCTTGACCGAAAACTTTGCCTTTGTCGAAGCTGTCATTTCTTCAGGCGCAGGAACACCAGTTTCAATTACCGCTTTGAATCATGGTTTTGTGACGGGTACGGTTGTGATTTTTGAGCAGATGGATTCCTACGGTGAGCTGCTCGAATATCAATCAGTTGCAGTGGACAATTACTATTATGTGGTCCGCACTGGTTCAAACACCTTTACCTTGCAGGACAAAGACTTCATTCCGGTGACGAGTGGGTACGGCACAACCGGAACGTTTACCTCTGACGGCAACACGCACCGAGTGGGTGTGCCGTTGCGGATTCCATTCTCTTGGGGCATTGTCAAAAACGTCACGCCTGTGATTAAGAAACGCGACGATGAAGTTGCCAATCCAGACTTGCAAACCAATAACAGCAGCTACCCAATCGAAATCCGCGAGGATGGGGTTTTGATTTATTCGACAGATAATACCAGTTCAGAATTCTGGAACGGTTCAGGCGGAAGTGGCGTTGCCCCAACCTCAACCGTGATTAAGCTTAACGCTGCCACTACTGGGGGGGTGCTTTCAATTTCAGGAATCAGCAACAGAGGTTCAACGCTTTCGAGTTTTTATAGTCACGTTGCTACTGAGCTTGGGCTAACCTTAGACACGAGTTATGCGTAAATGGCAGGAGTCAATTACAACACCGATACGACGATCAGCGACGAGCAGGTCAACGACTCACCTGTTGAAGTCCGGCTTTCCGTAACCGTTGAAATCGACGCAAACGGAACGCTGACAGTTCGCTCGCTGACGGTAGCCACGACAGCTTCAGAAGTTGAAATCTATAGCCCATAAATGGCACAAGCAACCACTAGAAACGAGCCACTGATTGACTTTGCGGCAGATACTGCCAAAGCCGCGAACCTGTTGCTGCAAATTAGCGGCTCTACTTTACGAGTCATTAACCGAATTCAAACTGGTGTGGCAGCCGCAACGGTGAGAACGCCAGAATTGTTGCAATTGCAATTAGCGCCAGCCTTTCCAATCAAAAAGGTTTTCAGCGAGTATGAATTCAATACGCCTTATCCAGATAGTGTCACGCTCGCGCAAGAAACAAAATACGTTGAAGTTCCGAACTTAGGCTATGGCGAAGAACAAGGTTATGACGCACTGTCAACAATTGAAGAGAAAGTTATTGAATATTTAAGAGCCATTTTGCAAAGCGAATCCGCGCCAATCTGCACGGCTCGAATTTTTGGGATTAAAGACAATTACCTTTTGGGTTATCGCATCATCTGCATAGACGAAAAGCAAAGCATCAAAGCCACGATTACCATTACTTCGATCATTTATAGTTTTGATGCAGAAGAGACAACAATCAGCGGACCAACCGAAATCAGCTTTGTCAGGTTTGAGTGAAAATCATTTACACGAATTCCATCACTAGCGTTACCAGTTCAGCGACTCAATTGTCCAGCGATTATGCAATCGCCAAAGTCGAGAACAATTATCCAAAGCAGCCTTACATTGCTGATTCGGCAACCGCAACAATTACCGTGACTTGCCCAGGCGCAGAAGCCATTTTTTTCTCTTACTTGGCAGAATCGGTAACAGTCACATTCAAGGATTCTGGTGCAAGCACCTTATCAACTGAAACGTACTCGAACACCTACACACTGACCGAGCAATATTTACTCAATGAGAAAACACATTGGAATGATTCGGTTTTTGTGGCTTGTCCAGCAACAACCAACACGGTTCAGATTGCTTTGACTAATTCAACGGATGTGAAAGGTGCGCTTGACGGTTGGGTGACAGCAAGCAACGGGAATCTAGGCAGATTACAAGCGAGTGCTGCAAACATTTATTTTGAAGACTATCCACAAATCAAGCTTGGAACCTTTGTCTCTGATGGTGTTTTTACCGAGCAGCTCAACCGGATTACGGGTGACGGTACAGGCTCAGAAGATTTGCAGTTAACCGGAAATGGTGGCTCAAACTTTACGGTTTCTTCAATAAAGTTGCCGCTCATCGTAAACACGATTCGAGCCGGAAAAGTTCTGGAAACCTACAATCCAAACGTCGGTATGTCGATCAGCCGAGACAGTTTTGGAATCAGACAAGAGCGAGACAGTGGGTTAGTTTACCGATTGGGTGAGATTCGCAGAAGGTTCAGCGGCAGCGTTCAAGTTTTGGAAAGCGAACGAGAAACAGCAACCAAAGTCTTTGCTGGCTTACGAATGCAACCAGTAGCGGCTGAGATTCTAGGTTATCAAACGAACACCGCAGTTTTTGGTAGCTTCTTTGAGCCAGCCAGTATTGCTTATTCTTATCCTGGCTCGCAGCTATATGACTATAACTTTGAATTTGTTGAGCTTATCTAAATGAGTTTATTAAAAACAAACGAAATCCAGAACTATAATGGTTCGAGTCTCACTCTAACTGCCAGCACGGTTTCCACTTCTGCACAGCTAAACACTGGTGGCAATATTAGCGTAACAGGTTCTTTAAATGTTTCTGATGATTCGACTACTAGAACGAATCTAGGACTTGGGACAATGGCAACGCAAAATGCAAATGCGGTTGCGATTACTGGTGGAACGATTAACACGATTCAACCTGCAACTGGACAAAGCCTGACCATTAAAGATGAAGACGGCAATACGGCAATAACGATTGGGACCGATAACACGGCAGCAAGTTATCTTAGTTTGAACTTTGGATCTCATACTAGTGGTACTGGGAGCCTCACTTCATCCACACTGTCGGATTATGAAGAAGGAACTTTTTTACCAACAGTCAGTTCAACTAGCGGTACGATTACGACTGTCAGCGCCAATGGTTTTTATCGTAAAATCGGAACGACTGTTATTTGTTTTATTGATTTTACAGTAACAACGAATGGCACTGGTGCAGGATTGGCGACAATAAGTGGTCTGCCGTTTTCTACAACAGCATCGTCTGAATCATCTGGGGCAATGCGTATTGATGGCTTCAATGGAAGGACTGCCGCATACACATTAGACAAAAGCAGTACATCAATTGTTCTTTCCAAATATGACAATACATATCCATTTGGAAATAACGCCAGAGGGACTTTAGTCGTGCCCTATATTGTAGCATAACACCTAATGAGTTTATTAATGGCACTAACAAAACAAACAGTAACCGACAAAATAGAAATTGTTGGACAGTTTAATCACGTTCAAGTGCGTGAAGTGATACAAGTTCTCGAAGATGGTAACGTTATCTCAGAGTCATTTCATCGCTATGTCGTAGCACCTGGCGAAACAAGTACAGACCCGAAGGTTTCTGCTGTTATTGCAGCAGTTCATACGCAGCAAATCAAAGATGCTTACACCGCACACTTAGCAGCACAAACCGACTAACCGAGGCCAAGTATAATGCCAGCAGAACCCAACTCAATGATTCAATTAGTCCAAGATTTAGGTTTTGGCATGGCTTCTCTCACCTTCAGCGGTTGGTTAATCGTGTTTCTTTTAAGAGGTTTTGAAAAGGAGCGAAATATTTGGCTTACTAAGGATTCTGAAAGCGATATTCGTGTCAGCGAGCTATTACGGGAAAATTCACAACTTCAACAGGCTACCACAGAAAAGCTCGCGAACCTTCAGGCCCAACAGTCTCAGCAGCTTTTAGCCGTTCATGAAAAGCTCAACACAACATTGACGAACATGACGGTTGCGATCAGTGAGCTAAGTCAGAAAATGGACAAGTTACAAAAATGAAAACGCTACTGGCAGGCTTGGCTTTGTTGTTGTCAACATCAGCTTTTGCTTTGCCTGTTGAGTACAAGACTTTGCACCTTGTTTCATGGACTTATCAATGCTCGCTTCGTTTGGCTCCCACTTATCAAATGCAAGGTATGACGAGCAATCTAGCCATGCAATCCGCCATTCAGTTGTGTTCTTGCGTCATTGACCATTACCGCGAAAATCACAGATATGTAGACCTTCAGTTAATGCCGTTACCTCAAAGAGAAGCATTCGGTGAAATGTACAGTCAAGAATGTATTGATTACCCAGAGCGAGAGACTTGATGGAATTCATTGACCATTCAGAACACTTTTCGAGAGACGAGCTGAAGTGCAAATTCACAGGTGAATGCTCTATGTCGAGTTCTTTTCTTACAAAGCTGGAAACTCTACGTCAGCACTACGGCAAACCCATCAGACTGACTTCAGCCTATCGCTCACTAGATCACCCAGTTGAAAAAGCAAAATGGAAAGACGGGAAACCCAAAAGTACGGGTTATCATGTACTAGGCCGAGCAGTTGATATTGCTTGCTGGAATGCAGATGGGGCAAGACTCTTAGAAATTGGAATTCAGATGGGCTTGTTCGGTGGGTATGGCTTCAGTTTCACAGGCAGTAAAAGATTTCTGCATGTAGACGATAGAGAAGACGGTTTAATGATTTGGAGTTATTAAATGGAAATCTTTTTTGAATATTTCAATTCTGCTGTAGAATCCGGTGGCGTTGAGCTAATCTTGACAGCAGTAGGGTTACCAATGGCAGCGGCAGGTGTGGGCGTTTATCGAAAAGTCAGGAAGACAAAGAAGCTAAAAGAGGCAATCACTGGCGGATAGGGAAAACCGCCACTTAACGGAAGTGTGGCAAATCCTCTGGAGGTGGCTCCCCAAGCTGGACTCGAACCAGCGACCCAATGATTAACAGTCATGTTAGTTTTTTCGGCTGTAGGCTAGACGAATGCTGGGCTTGCTGGATTCTTTCAATTTTTTCTTGCCAGTGTTTCCGCCAGTTCCCAACTTATTTACCAAGTCCACCTGCTGTAAATGGCCACTATTTAAATAAGACATGGTTGTTTGAATGCTTTCATGTCTTAGTAGCATTTGAACATGCACCGGATTTGAAGACTCACCAGATAATAGTTCAGTCGCAACTGTACTTCTAAACGAGTGCAGCGGTTTCGCGTTTTCAATCCCACACTTCTGCAAAGCCTTTCGCATACTCTTGGTCAAATCCCCAAGGCTTGAATACAAAGGCTTTCCTCTGCCATCATCCAGCACATAACGCTCGCCAAGAATATCCTGCGCCTGAATAAATTCTTTTAAATCTTCAGCAATTGGAATGATTGAGTCTTTCCTGCCTTTGACTTTCCAATCCTTTGTTGAGCGCAGTTCAATTCGGTCTGGATAAACATTAACCCATTTCAGCGCCAGCAGTTCACCACCACGCATTCCAGTGAATCGCAAAAACCACCAGGCCCGAAGCAGCACCAAGAACCGTCTTCGTTTGGTTTCCTGCCAACCGTCTTCTAGGTGTTGCCGCAAATCTTCGAGTTGTTCAGCAGAAAATACAGCAGGCAAAGGTTTGGACGAGCGAACGCTTTTGACTTTGATGGCTGCCGGAATTTGGCCTTGTTCCCAAGACCAGTTGAGAATCGCTCGAACTGCTCTGAGATAACTGTTGCAGCTATGGTCATTCAGTCCAGCTTTTCTTAAAGACAGAATGAACTTGTCTGTCAGCTGTGAGGTGTGAAGCCTTATACGATAATTACCAACTATTTTTTGGTAGCGACTAAGCTGTTGCCGATATTTACCAACCGTTCTCTCGTCACGGTTCGCTTGAACATGCGCCAAGAACAAATCCAACAGTTCTGAAAAGAACAAACCTTGTTCATCAGTAAGCCTCTCGACTTCTCGCGTCAGTCGCTCTTTGAGCTTCAGAAATCGCTCAACGAGCAAGGCGTTCAACTGGTCAGGCTCTAAGCCTTCAGCTTCCACAAAACGAATCAAGACTCGACGGTATCTTTTCTTACCAATCCATAGTTGACCAACATAGGCTTTTTGCCGTTGGTCATGGACGATTTCGTTTTTGTGGCTCAATATGTAACTTTTCGGGGGGGGGGTAGCTTTTTTGTAACACAATGAACAAAAAACAGGCAGGCTGCTTCTTTACTGGTCTTCAGAGCCTAAACTGGACTTGTTGGGCAGTTGTACGTTTGGTTGTACCATTGCGGTACGTTTGTCTGATTCCGTTTTTTTTTGTCTTCTTCTAGGCGTTCAATCGTTTTCTCCAACCGTTCAATGTAGGACTGCTGGATTGTAATGGTTCGCTCTTTTTCTTGAAGTAACTGCTTCTCAGAATTCAAAGAGCTTGTTGAATCTGTTCTGTTCATTTCTGCCTTTATCTCTTCATAAAAGTCTAAGCCAAAAACTTCCTCAACTTTCTGCAATATTTTTTTTGCTGGATGACCTCTGCGAACTCGACTGACCTCGCTTTTGTCCAAATTAAGCTTTTCACCTAACTTGTAATCAGCATTGATTTGAAGTTTTTTCTTCAAGATTTCAATGACTTGCTGACCTTCCATAAAAAACCACGCAAAAAGTTTAAAAAAAGCGTTGATTTAATTTTCAAATTTCTGCAATATTTGAAGAAACAACGCTGAACGGTAAACTGTAAACGGTATTACAGCACAGAATGGAACTACTTACAACACTAGAATTATCCAAGCTTTCAGGCGTTCCTGTTGACCAGTTACGCAACTGGCACAGAAAGAAGAAGTTTGCAGATTTTTCAAAACAATTTGTTCCCAAAGGCGCAATTCTCTGGGACAAAAGAATTTTGCAGAAGTTGCAGAATGATTGACGAAGAACTACGCGAAGAACTAGCCAGCATTCGCAACCTGCTAACCGAAGTCTTGGTCAATCAAGACATTCTGGCAAAGCGAATCAATGCTGACACCGCAATCAAAGCGGTTCAGTCAGAAAGAGCGGTTGAGTTGGCGAGATTAAGAAGAACAGCAGATAAGGCAACTCGCAGAATTGCGACAGTTGACTGAGCCATAGTTATTTCAACTCAGTGACCGAGTTGGACGGTTTGGGAGAACCGGCTGGAGCGGCTATGGCTCATTGAACAGTCTACATGGGGAATCAAAGCCTTGTTTTTGTAATGGCGGAGGGGTCTGCCAGCAGCTTGAGCAAGGCTTCCCCACCAACATGGAGTTGAACATGACCGTAAATCCTACCGTTCTCACTGTGTTCGTCAAAGCAGAACAAAAGTCCAAGGCCAGAATCATAAATCATCACACCGCACCAGCCTGGAAAAAGCTTTGGTGGCGAATTCGGCTGTATTTCATCAACCGGAAGTATGCGAACGCTCGAAGACTTCAGAGAAGAAACTAGGCGAAAAGAAGCTTATTTCTGGGGATTGGTTCGGCAATCTGAAAGGCGTGAACCCACCTTCTGTCAACTCTACGAGTGTTCAAGGTGCGGCAAGCTATCGCACCAGAAGCATGAGCGAAACTGTTTTGATTTGAAGCCGCTAGACATTAGCCAGGAAGAGAAGTTCAGAAGAATGGATGACCCACACAATGAACAGACATGGAGTGACCTTTGACCATTAAGGTCTGCGTTAATTGCGGCTTAAAGTTTCTGACCGAAGGCAAAGAAAAAGTTTGCGGAGAAATCTGCCTTGACGAACAGAAAGCCAAGCATACCAAGCCAAAGTGTGTGATTTGTTCTAAGCGGTTCAATAGAAAGTCCAGTAGCCACAAGACTTGTAGCCACAGTTGTGGCTATGAACTGAAAAAACAAAACGCTGCCAGATACCGTGACAAGGTAAGGCCAGCAAAGCAAAAGATTGCTTGTGAAGGTTGCAGCAAAATCTTTATGCCGAAACGCAAGGATCAGCGATTCTGCGGCAGTCGTTGCTACAACCAGCATTACAAGAGAACGGTAACGGTTGAGCCAAGGCCATGTGTTGAATGCGGTGAGCTGTTCCAGCCTAGGAGTGAGCGCAACATTCTTTGCAGTCAGGAATGTCGTTATGTAAACGACAAGCGCAGAGCCTACGTCAGAGGCACGATTCCCAGAATGCCTGGGACGCTGAAACCCAAAGAATGTCTGGTTTGCCAGAAGACGTTTCAACCAAAAGCAGGCTCTCAAAAATACTGTAGCCCAACCTGCAACGGTTTGGTTCACCTTAAAAGAAACCGTAGCCGCTTAGAACACAATCGACTTCTAAAGTGCTGGATTTGTTCAAAGCAATTTAAGCCAGTGACGAGCAAGTCGAGAGCAAAGTTTTGTTCCGCTGAATGCCGCGCAGTTCACTTTGGAAATAAGGCGGCTGAGAAAAGAGAAGAGTTAGAGATTGAGGCGAAGAAGCAAATTGAAGTCAAAGAGAAGTGGAATGACACCAGTGTGAAATCCAGTGAGATTCCGGCTGATTCCATGTTTCCAGAAGAGATTTTGGCGTTCATCCGCAGAGGTGGACAAATCACACAATATTTAAATCCTGTGTGGGTAGAAGGTTCAAAACCTTCTGAATACGAGGATGAATTTTCAATAGATTAAGCCTTCTAGTTATCCGGTTTTGCCCATCCTCCCTAAAAAAACGGGCAATCATTCATGTGCCGGAGTAAGCAATAAAGCTTTTCTCAACTCAAGCTCAAGCTGGCTGGAAGGCGCGAATTAAAGAGAAGAATGCAATACGAATTTCATGAAGCTTGTTTGTGTTTGCCAGACCAAAGCAAAGAAGAATATGAAGAACTTTGTGAGTCAATAAAGCAAGGCTTCCGAGAGCATGAACCTATTCTTCTTTTTGAAGGCAAAATACTTGACGGAAGGCACAGATACAAAGCAGCAATTGCAAATAATATAACGCCAATCTTTAAACAATACGAAGGTGACGATCCTTTTGATTATGTAAAGAAGACTGACTTTGCTCGAAGGCATTATCTTTCACAAGAACAAAAGGCTTTGATTTTTACGGATTTAGTCACTGGATCTGAAAAATGGAAGGAACTAAAACAAAGAATTGAAGCTGAAAGAAGAGCAAAAATATCCGCAACCATGTCATCCAGTTCAGAAGTAATAAATAAAATAGATGTAGCACAATCTGTGCTGCATCT
>Ga0208427_1001489_pt1 | contig 10106 bp, 13 predicted proteins | sample DEB08_DNA_FD_184532 | JGI IMG/M metagenome (GOLD analysis project Ga0208427, IMG submission 184532) | Aqueous microbial communities from the Delaware River and Bay under freshwater to marine salinity gradient to study organic matter... | ecosystem: Environmental > Aquatic > Marine > Coastal ...
ATTCTGATTTTAGTGTGGTTGCTGACGAGTTTAACTCAATGCTCTTATCCCTTAATAAGATCGGAGTTATGGTCTTTCTAGGTCCAGAGAGATACTTTCCTCCTGGACATCGTGGTGTTTATCATACAGTCACGAATAACTTTTATCTGAATGATGCTTTTATGAAGCGTCCTGATGTTCTTATGACTGTTATGAGACACGAAGGATGGCACGCTGCTCAAGATTGTATGGCAGGAACCATTGATAATAGTATGATTGCTATTATCAAACCAGAAGAAGATGTTCCTAAACTCTGGAGAGAGATTGTAGAGAAGACCTATCCAAAGTCTGCTGTTCCTTGGGAAGCAGAAGCAAAATGGGCAGGTAAGACAGAAGGAATGACTGCTAAGGCACTTGATGTTTGTGCTGCTGGTCCTATGTGGGAGGTTTACAAACCCACTCCCCTTACGCTAGAATGGTTGAAGAAAAACGGATATGTTAAATGACCTTTCCATTCTTTGTTGATGAACCAAACACCAATAAACAAGTAGAAGTTCCTCAGGAGATTTTATTTTACTGTGATAATTACACTGTAGATTCCGATCGTGAACATCTTCGTTATCTTGATTGTGTTAACATGCACATGGGGTATTATGGAAACTCTAAGGATGTTCTTGAAAAGTATCGGAATGAGTACTATAATTACATTGAACTTCGCCCAGTTTTTGAATGAGAGAACGCATTACATTTATTCTTCCCTTCCTTCAGATTATTATTGCTTGCTACACTTTATGGAAGATTGATAATCCACCTGAACATCTTTGCCTTCCATCTTCTCCAAATATGACATTTAGGTGTTATCAACAATAAATAATTAATTACAAAAGACCAGCCAAGAAGAACTTTTGATGTTAAATTTATTATGATAAAGTTCTTTGTTGGATATCTAAGTTTAAAAATGGTATCATACACCAGAGATATGCTAATAAAGGGCATAGTCGCAAAAGAGATGATAGACTGTACTGGTGAAGACTATCATAAACACTTAAAAGAGTTATATCACAAATGGGAACACGAATCCAGTGAGACTCTTTGTAAAAAATATAATGAATTGGAGAAAGCAAACATTACTGTAGATTTACTTACTCCTTAACTAAATAGTGTAGATTCTCAATCTACAATGCCAGAACAAAAGAAAGAAATTTCAAAGGTTGTAGAGAAAGATCACGAAGAAAACAGAGAATGGTTAGCGGATTTGGTCAAGCTTGTAGTCTTGATCTGGTCCGCTTCTTTATTAACTGCTTCTTATATTAGAATGCCTAACGGGCAGAAAATTTTAGACTTTGATCCTACATTTATTGCTTCTGTATTCTCAGGATCTTTAGCTGCATTCGGACTATCACCTGCCAGAAATGGTGGTAATGGTGTAAAGACGCCTAATGGAAACACATCTACTGGAAAGAAAGAAGACCAACCACCAGTAGTATCTGCTATAGATAAACCAAGACAATGAAATCCGTAACCAATGCTGTTATACTTTTTGTTGGTGTTTCTTTTGGTCTCCTTCATATTGGCATTTTGGGACACTTAATGAAGAAGACTGATACTCTTAGCAGTCCTATCATTAACATTCCAGACGGCAAATATTCTTCTTACGAACTAAACGTAAGTAAAGATGGGTATAGTGTGAAGTATCGTGCTAATGACCCAAAGGTTCTTTCTACTGAAAGGTCATTAGAACTTGATAGAACCAAGAAAGGATTGTTTGGTGGTGGAACTGAAAAGAGAAATGAGTATCGCAAGGACGAATATACCGCAGAAGGATATCGTAATCTTGGTGGAGGTGAAATAAATGAGGAGGGAAAGTCTGCGGAAGAGATAGAGTGTTTAGTAGCGGACGCTGGAGCACGGTCACAAGGTGCTCTGGCAGGAACTAGCATTGCTACTGGTGCTCTTGCTCCCGCAGTATTAAACATTCCTTATATTGGTTGGTTAGCAGCAGGATGGATGACCTTATTGGGGCAAAGAATAGGTTCTAATATTGGTTCCGAAGTTGGTAGTGTTTTTAATGACTGCTGATAAATATGTTTATAAGTTTTATGACTAGAAATGGGTATAAATTATAATCCGATAATAGTTACTGATGGACTTGTAAATAACAAAACAGAGAGGTAATGAGATAAAATGGGAGTTCAATACAACACCCCAAGAACTACTTTTGGGTTAGCAGGAAAGTTCTTCAACGGAAGTTGGAGATCAACTATTGCTGATGGTAATATAGGAACTCTACCTCTAACACCACAAAATAACAGTAGTAATGTAACTGGAACTACTGGACTTCCATCAGCAAATCATAGATATGGTGTAAATCTTTGGACTTCTATATCATTTGGAAATGGTATTGGTGATAATTACGGTTTTATTGCCATTGGGTATTTCTTACCTCCAACAACAGGAACTTATACAATATACACTGCTTCTGATGATGGTAGTGGAGTATGGATTGGTGATTTAGCATTACCAGAGGCAACGAGAACCTCTGGTAATGCTACACTAAACAATAATTTGGGTGGCGGTCAAGGAGTTACAGAAAGGTCAGCAACTATATCACTAACCGAAAAGATTATGTATCCTATAAGAATAGTTGTGGAAGAGGGTGGAGGTGGTGATGCTCTTACATTTAGTTGGTCTGGACCTGGAATAAGTAAAACAACTGATTTATCAACACATTTTCGCACACCAATAACACCAACAGGACAATTATCGGGGAACTATTTCTTTAGACCGAGCAACTAAATACTTATAAAACTTCAAATGTACGAAACACGAAACTATCTTATTATCCCAACAACAGAACTGTCAAAGGTTGACTTCGATCTTGTATGCGAAACTTCTGCTGATACTGTTCGTAAATCTGTGGATGAGACTAAGACCTTTGTAAAGTGGGATCAGGCACCTTTTGATCCAACACCATATGATATAATTGATGCAGAAACTGGAGAGACAACAACTATCACTCCAGAACCTCCACAACCTCCTGCATTTGTTGCTGATATTGTAGGTGCTGAAGGTCCTTATACACACGAAGAAATTCTTACCATTCTAGCAACCGAAGAATGGAGTGCTCCTATGGAAGAGGAGATGGTATAAGTGGGACTTGCACATTCTCCACGAATAGTTACTGATGGATTAGTATTACTACTTGATGCTGGTAATACTAAGAGTTATCCTGGTAGTGGAACCACTTGGTCTGATTTGAGTGGTAATGGGAATAATGGAACTTTAACGAATGGACCAACTTACAGTAATGGTTCTATTGCATTTGATGGTACTGATGATAGAGGAACTTTTACTACTCCAATTACTTCAACATCTAATCAAACATATGAGATATGGACAAATGCAATAGCATCTGCAAATGCGGCAGATGGATATGCTTATATTTTGCATAATAATTCTGTTAATTCTTCAACAGGAAATTCTTATTTAACTATTGGTATTAAACCGACACAACAGTATTATGCCGCTTTTAATGGACGATATACAGTAATAGACAGTGGAGTAACTGCAAGCAATTCAAATATTGTTCAAATTGTTTTAACTTGGGATGGTACAACTCAAAAAATGTATGTAAATGGTGTCTTGAAAGATTCGGAAGCACTTTCAACTACTCCACAAAACTTCTCAACCACAACATCATTTGGTGATTGGCGAAATACTACTTATAGAATGATACAAGGAAACATCTATGCAATAAAAATATACAACAAAGCACTCACAGCATCAGAAATCCAACAAAACTTCAACGCACTCAGAGGGAGGTTTGGAATCTAAATAACATTAGATATGGAATAGGAATTTATACATGGAAGATTTGATTCTTTCTTTAGATGCTGGTAGTGTTAGATCTTATTTTGGATTTGGGGAAACTTGGTCTGATTTAAGTGGAAATAGGAATAATGCAACACTGGAAAATGGTCCAATTTATGATGGGCAAAATAAAGGATCTTTTAGTTTTGATGGGCAAAATGATTATGCACTTGTTCCAATTAGTATTGACGCAAATCCGATTACCATTTCCGTTTGGTTTAATTGCGCATCACCATATGGAAAATTTGGACTAATTGGAAACGTAAATAAAGGATTTGGATTGGATGGGCAAACAATCTATGTAAATATTGGAAACTCCTTTGAAAATGCGAAATCTTATATTAGTACAAACTCTTGGCATTCTGTGACCTTAGTATATTCGGATACGTCAACAAAACTATATCTTGATGGAAATCTTTCTTGGACAGGAGAGGCATCTAGTATAGTTTCAAACTCCGAAGAGGTTGATATTGGAAAATTTAATTATGTTGGTGAGGATAGATTTTTTAGGGGAAATATTGCAAAGGTAGAAATATACAGTAAAGATCTTACAGCATCAGAAATCCAACAAAACTTCAATGCACTCAGAGGGAGGTTTGGAATCTAATGGGAATACTTTATAATCCAAATATAGTAATGGATGGATTGGTTCTTGCTCTTGATGCTGGCAATCCTAAGTCTTATCCTGGCACAGGAACCACTTGGTCTGATTTGAGTGGCAATGGTCGTGATGCATCTCTTTTGAATGGTCCCTCATTTGTTTATAATACTATAGATAAGTATTATTCTTTTGCTTTTGATGGGACTAATGATTATGTCCAAAATACCAATGCACGTTCAACAGTATCAGCTTGGACACCAGGAGGAGTAAAAGGAGAATCAAATCAAACTATAGAAATGTGGGTAAAAACTTCTGACACTGCTGGATGGTTGTATTCTAAACCTTGGAATGGTAGTGGAAGATATAATGTATTAATAACTAATAATGGGTTTAGTTTATTGGTAGGAACTGGAGTTGCTAGTGGTCCAGATGCGGGTAATAGTATAGGATTTACAAGTATAGCAGATGGAGAATGGCATCAATTAGTATTTTGGATGAATGAGACTCATATGGGATATTCTTTTGATGGGGGAAAAACTACTGGACAGAAACTTCATGGATTGTCTGGTAACAATTATATTAGTGATGTTGGTGATGCCAATCTTCCGCAGACACTTATGACTTTATATCCCTATGGCGGATCTTGGGTTGGAAGTACCTCATTCAGTATGCAAGCAAATTTGGCATCGTTTAGATTTTATAGTAAAGTTTTAGTAGAACCAGAAATCCAAAAGAACTTCCAAGCAACAAGAAGTCGTTTTGGAATCTAAATAGATAGAGAATATGTGAGGAACTATAATTGGCTTTAGGACACTCTCCAAGAATAGTAATGGATGGATTGGTGCTATGTCTTGATGGTGCCAATTATAAGAGTTTCAAAGGTGAAGCAACTACAAATTTAGTTAGTGACCCATTCGCATTAACAGGAAATCCAGGTTCTATTACTTGGTCTGGATTTGAGGCAACTAATACAAGGACCGGAAGTTTACCCTCGGGAGATTTGTATAATATCTCACCTAAATGGATAAAAATTGAAAAGACTTCTTCTTCAAATGGAAGAGTTGCTGTTTTAGGTGTTTCGGGATTACAAACTGGAGTTGATTATTGCTGCAGTTTTTATATTTATTCAAATGATACAAACTTAACTTCTCTTTGGTGGAGAACTGATAATGTTGCAGTATCAACTGTACAAAGTTATACTTCATACACTTCTTCTGATATAGGTTCTGTAAAAAGAGTTCAGACAATTTTTAGAAGTGTATCTGGATCTCAATCACAAGTTTTGAGAATAAATTCTACAGATCCAATAGGGACTACAGTTTATATTACGGGTATACAAGTTGAGCAAAAGTCATATCCAACTACTGTAGTAAATGGAACAAGAGGAACCACAGTTGCAACAGGTGGAGGATGGAAAGACCTTATTGGTTCAACTGATGGAACAATTGTAAATGGTGTAAGAGAAAGTTCTAATAATGGTGGGTGTTTGACTTTAGATGGAACTAATGATTATGTTTCATTTTCATATCCATCTATAAATGTTAATGGTCCATATACTATCATCCAGTGGATAAGACCCAGTTCTGCTTTGGTTGCAGGAGGTTCTGGTGCTAATAAACCGACTGGTGCTAACAGAAAGACATCTCTTGTTGGTCCTGGACCTGTTTGGAATCCTGGAATTTGGATGACTTCTGATTATTTAAGAGTTCACGCAAAAACTCAATATCGAGATGCTGCAATAAACTGGACTACTACTACCTGGAATATGATAGGTATGACATATGATGGAACTAATACTGGTATAATTTATGGTGGAGAATTTATGTCTATCGCATACACAACTGCATATAGTGTATCAAATCCAACGACACTTTATGTTGGTGCTGAAAATTCTACAGGAAATTCAACCAATTGGTTGGGTGATGTTGGTATGACTATGTTTTATAATAAAGTTCTTACAGCAGCAGAAGTCAAGCAAAACTTCGACGCACACAAAGGGAGGTACGGTCTCTAATGGCTTGTTTCGCAAATCCAAGAACACAAGACGAAGGATTGGTATTATCATTTGATGCTGGCAATACGAAGGGAACTCTTAAGTCAAAGCAAAGTTCTAATATTTTAGTTGATCCAAATACTTGGACAACTGGAACTGGTGGATTTACTGGATATGGTGCCAATGGTTCTGCAACAGAACAACTCCGAGCATATGTTGATGATGATCCTTGGGGCAGAAGATCTATGGTCTGGAGAACTACTCCAGACGCAACTTCAGGTGCTGATGGTGGTTGGAATACTTCTTCCTATAGTATTGATAGATCTTATACTTATCGTTGGAGTGTTTGGGTAAGAAGATACACTTCTGGAACTGGAGGTAATTATTATTTTGGTTTAAATCCTGCACCAATTAGAAATGATAATGGAAACTCTCAAGGGAATCCATATTTTACTTATGGTGCAATATCTGCATTAACTCAAAATCAATGGTATCTTGTTGTTGGACATTGTTTTTATGAAGGATATTCTGGAGGAAGACATCCAGACTCTGGATGGTATCAGAATGGAGTTAAAATATCTGATAAGAGTTATGGAAATGTTGGAACTCAAGATGTGAGATGGGCAAGTACTACAACAACTTCAATGCATCGTGCTTACCATTACTATACAACAAATACTGCATCTGGAATTGAGTTTTCTTATCCTAGACTTGATAAATGTGATGGTAATGAGCCCTCCATATCAGATCTTATTAATATTGGTGAGTCTGGATTTAAGGGATTAACTAAAGGAAAGAAGTTAAAAAATAATAATGGTGTCGGATTTGGGAAAGAAGGAAAAAATTTAGGGTATTTTACTTTTGATGGAAGTAATGATGGAATTAAAATTGATGAAAATGTTGCAGATTTATCTGTAAACAAAATGACAATCAGTTCTTGGAACTACTCTGCAAATTATGCCCAGAATGGATTTATGTTTGAGAAAACTACGAATGGATCGGTAAATACTCAATACTCTCTTTTCTATAATGGCAATAATCTCATTTACTATAGAACTTATGGTTTATCTACAGGAGATTTGACTGTTAATAGAATAACAGCAGGAGTGGTAAATAATCAATGGAATAATGTTGTTGCTACATTTGATGGTACAAATAAGAGGATATATGTAAACGGCAATCTTGTAGCAACTTCAGGTAATCTGACGGGAACTGTTACTCAAAATACAACAGGTCCTGCTTTTATTGGAATATATGGAAATCTTGCTGGATATCCATTTAACGGAAAAATAGCACAAACGAAAGTATATAATAGAGCACTATCAGCATCAGAAGTTAAAAGAAACTTCATGTCACAAAGAAGGAGGTTTGGACTCTAATGGGATCTTATGTAGGAACAACAACATCATATCTTTTAGAAACTCCAAATGTTTCTCCTGCGGTTCAAAAGTATGTGCAGTGGGCAAAGGCACAAGAAGGAACCCCTGGAAGAACACCAGCATTAGACTTAAACTTTGCAGAGAATAAGAGTTTAGTTGATGATGTAAGTGGAAGTAATCTTGTTACATTTACCAGAACTAGTGCTGCTACTTATGTTGATAGTAATGGTGTGATTAAAACTGCTGGAGTAAATTTAATTCTTTATAGTGAAGAGTTTACAAATAATTATTGGACAAAATATGATTGTACTTTAACTGAGAATTTTTCTGCTCCAGATGGAACTAATAGTGCAACTAAAGTTACTAGAGATTCTACATCATATGGGACTTTATTTGTATATAAACCATCTGGAATATCAGTTGTAACTGGAGAAACTTATACTATTTCTTGGTTTATAAAAGCAGGAACTTATACAGGAACTATTGGACTAGATCTCGATTCTTCGGGTACTGGAGGTTATCCAATCCCAAATAGTGAGGTGTTTTTTAATATTTCAAATGGGACCTATGATAGTGGTGGGGGAACTTATACTATAACTGAATATTCAGATGGATGGTATAGATATTCTGTAACTGGAACTGCAACATCTAATGGAAGTATAGAATATAGTATTTTTTCTAATGGCGCAAATGCTGTAGCAATAGGAGAATATTTCTATATTTGGGGTGCTCAGATTGAAAAAAGTTCAACTCCTAGTCCTTATGCAAAAACAACAGGAACAGCATCAGGTGCCCCAAGATTCGACCACGACCCAGATACTGGTGAGAGTTTGGGATTGTTGATTGAGGAGAGTAGGACTAATCTTTTATTAAGCAGTTCAAGTATAGGAGATTCAAATTATACTGTAAATGGTCCTACCGGAACATCTCAACAAAATAATAATGGAACAACTGCTCCAGATGGAACATTGACCGCAACTTTAATAGATCCTAATGGAAATAGTGGTACAAATTTTGTTTATGGTAGTGTTGGAATATCGACTAGTACAACTTACACATATAGTATTCATGTTAAACAGGATCAGTCTACTAATTTTAATTTTATATTAGATGAAAATTCTTTTGGTGGAAAAAGATATCAATATAATTTTACATATGCAACGGAAACTATATCCACAAATATTACAGGAAATAGTGATCCTTTACTTGATGGAGCAATAAATTCTTACAGTTATAAAAAATTATCTAATGGGTGGTATAGGTTAATATTAACATTTACTTCAAGTAGTAGTGGTGTTAGTAATCTTATGGACATGATTAATAGGCAATCTAATGATTCTAATTATGTTTGGGGACGGCAATTAGAACAAGGATCTTTCCTAACCTCTTACATTCCAACATCAGGAAGCACAGTAACAAGAAGTGTGGATTCTGCACTTCTTTCCACTTCAAACTGGTGGGACTATACAAAAGGAACTGCATATGCTGAGTATAGAGGAGGACTAGAAAGTAATCAGAGTGGATATGGAAGAGTTTGGTCTCCCAGTGGTGCTGCTACTTTTATTGCTGGTAGTGCATCGCACGTTTACAATAATCGACACTCCGTTTGGTTTGGGGGAACTGCTATAAATCTGGGTGGACAAGAGCACTTAAGTTCATTTGCAAAAAATGCAATAACCTATAGTAATAATGGAACAAATTGTGATATTGTAAGTGCTTCATATCCTTCCTCAACAACAGGAACAACAAACTCTTCTGTTACTTCTACTTCTCACGGCATTGGTAGAAATGTATATGGAACTGTAAATATGCTAAATGGTCATATCAAACGAATGACTTATTGGGAACAAGTTCTAGATCCAAGCACACTTCAATCACTCACCGAATAAGATATGGAAGAAGAAATTATCATACCTATCATACCTGGACCATACTTTAAGTTTCCAGATGAGCAAACTTGGTTAACTGAAGCAACAAATGCTGGGTTCTTTAAAACAGACCACGAAGGCAATGAATTTCTTGATGCATATACTCACGAATATTCGATTGATGTTGTCGGAGTTATCTTCACTTCAGGTGAGTATGATAATGAAGGAAATGAGATTGTTGCTCCTGTTGCTTTGGATGGATACCACATCAACTTCATAGGAACTCCACCAGAAGGATGGGAGCAGTATGAAGTAGCACCATCAACACCTTATAGAAAGTTTTATGGATACTGATATTAACTCTCCCGTGTGGAGTGTGATTATACTTCTCTGTTCTGGACTTGCATTTACTGCAT
>Ga0208427_1001491_pt1 | contig 10102 bp, 14 predicted proteins | sample DEB08_DNA_FD_184532 | JGI IMG/M metagenome (GOLD analysis project Ga0208427, IMG submission 184532) | Aqueous microbial communities from the Delaware River and Bay under freshwater to marine salinity gradient to study organic matter... | ecosystem: Environmental > Aquatic > Marine > Coastal ...
GGAAAATGACAAAACCTTATATGGACACACACGGTGGGTTCAGAACGTTCGACGTGTTATCCGAAAGTTCTGAATATGTATGGCACCGTGATAAAGAAACGAGAGAAATAGAAGTTATTTCTGGGGAAGGTTGGAGATTTCAAGTTGAGGAATGTCTACCCTGGTTATTAACTAAAGGAATGAAATTTACAATCGAGGCTGGTGTGTATCATCGGCTGTTAAAAGGTGTAGATGATCTCAAAATTAAAATAACAGAAAACAATCTAGCAATATAAATATTCAAAAATAACCACATCATTCTAAAGGATCTGAAAAAATGGCTTTTAAAAATAGAATTAAAGAATTAATGTCGTCTCATCTCGAGGCGGAACTAATGGAAGGTCTGAAACACGACCGTTATATGCGTGCGCACGGCAAAAAGGCTAGTGGAACTGCTACATGGATGTTTACCACCAAAAAAGATGGAGAGGTAAACTACGATAACGATAAGGAAGTTTTTCAATCTGGCCCATCCATGAAACTTGGAGATGCTGCCAAGGAAGCCATGAAAGCACTTGGAAAAACAATCTATGTTATGGAGGCCAAATTAGATCCAGTTGGCCAGGAAGATGATGATGTGGATAATGACGGCGATGTTGATTCATCAGATAAGTATTTGAAAAAACGTCGTGCCGCAATTAAAAAAGCCATTGGGACAAAACCAAAATTAAGAGAACAGGCCAAAAAGCAAAAAGCCAAAATGATGCCAGTTAAAGGTCCTGTGGATGATGCAAATGATACCGCTCAAAAAGCCACGGGTGAAAGCGTAAAAGAGGATGACGCCACAGCTCGGATGTATAAAGATAATCCAGAGATGATGAATCAAAAAGGCCCAGGTGGTATGAAGAGCCTGACTAAGAGTGCCCAAAAAGTTATCAAAAAGAAAATGAATAAAATGGATGAGGGCAATGATTCTTATTATGCAATGCTGAAAGCTAAAGAACATGCAAAAAGAGACGGTGCAAATTACGACGGAGACGTTTCTGTTCAGCACAAATATGATGCCTATCATATGAAGAAAAGAGGATTTACTCACTATACACCTGGTCGTTTTGGTACTAGAACATATCATAAAAGCGCTGCAGCTGGAGCAACAAAAATTGGACCAGAACATCACAGAGGTGTTAGTGAATCAGTTGAGCTCGTAGAATATTCAGAAGGTGCTATGGTCAAGGATATGGTCAAGTTGAATGCATCATCCTGCGGCAAAACAGAAATGTATGAAAAAATGAAAGAAAAGTATGGCGTTGACAAGGCTACATTTGAAGGGCTTTATGCATCACATTGTATGTCAACTAATGAAGAAGTCGAACTAGAAGAAGGAACCATGATGTCTGCCGCTAAGGAACTAGAGGCATATGCTCGTAAAAATGGTGGGATTGATAAAAACGACTTCATGAAAGCAGTTGTAATGATGAAAAAAGGTCAAAAGCCACAACTGATGAAATTTGTGGATGGACTTGATACAGAACCACGTGATAAGATTCTGGACGTTTTGGATAAACACCTTAAGGAGGATGTGGATGCCGAAACAGTTATGATGGAAAATCTTGCAGAAGCAATTGAAAATACTGATCTGTCCAAATTGACCTTGGAAGAACTAAAAGAGATTGAAGAAGGTATTATTAAAGCACTTGGTGTTGCTGGTGCCAAAACTGTAGGTGGTATTGCAAAAGGCGTTGGTGCTGTTGCTAAAGGCATTGGTAGAGCAGCAAAGGCTACTGTTATTAATAAACAAGGTAATATCCGCGGAACTGCTGCAGCTAGAGATGATGCAAAGGCAAATAAAATCAATAAAACAGCTGATAAAATGCAAAAAAGACAGGATGCCGCTGATAGGCTAAAAGCAGCTCAGGCTCGTGTTGATGCATTTACTAAAAAATCAACACCTGCTAAAAAGCCACTAACGGCTAGTTATGCTGAGGGTTTTGAAACACCATCAAACGAAAAGAAACTTGCTGACCTAGGTCGTAAGATGATGGATATGGGCAAGGCTGAAAAGAATGATACTCTTGCAAATGCATATGCTCGTCTAGGCGATGCACTCACAAGATATGGTACCACGTTCGGTGCTAGAAATATGAAAGAATTGGAAAAGAAAACTGGTATGAAACCGGCCATTATTGCCGACTTGATGAAGAGAGCCGTAAGGCATAAGTAATAAATAGTAATAGTCATTAAATAAAAACAATAGGAGAATAAAAATGGCAAGTTGGGGCGATACAGATGCGGTAGGTTCTATCCCTAAGTGGCTAGAGGACAGCGCAGATAACACAAATAAGTCACATGATAAAGACTTTGCAGTTTTTCTAGATACTGATGAAGCTCAAGTTTCAGGTAACAGAGCACTAGGTCTTAAAACACCTGGTTGGAATATCTATACAACATATACAGACCAGAACGGTGCTACACGTAGAATTATTGAGCCGTTGGTCGCAATGAAAAGAACTGCTGCTGAGGCTGGCGATAACGATTCTATCGCTAATAGCTAATAAATCGTAGTTTTATATAATGAAATTGACAGAATCAACCTTTGTATTATATGCAATGAAGCATTATGACAATCCTCAATGTTCAGATATTTCTGAGTTTGAGGAGGATCTAAAGAGATTTCAATATCTGAGAAAACTCTTTGGTCGCTATCGTCAAGACGGAGAGTTGAAAGAAAGGTTGATCATCAATCATTTAATTATTATATTCAACGTATTTGGTCCCTCCGCAACAAATATGTTGTTTATGAAATTACATGAATATCATGAGTATTTAAAACCCTTTGTATCGTACTTAAATTTTATGCCAATGGTTGTACAATACGAGGATACAGTTCTTCATAAGGACAGTATTAATGGTGATGAACACATAATTGAAACACTCAAGGAACTATAAATGGTAGTCGATTTATTTTTGGTATATCAATTTATTAGAAGGCTTGTAACTCCCTTTAATAAATGGGAGGCGTACGAGCTTGGGATTATTGATGACAAAGGTAATATTCTTCGTAAAAAGAGAGATCGGACACCAGAAGAAAGAAGAAAGTTCGGTGTATTTGATATTATGATTTTAAAGCTTAAAAAGCTATTGGCAAAGATTCCAGGGGGCACTACAAAACTGGCCTCATATGCAACAGCTCTTTGGCTGATTAGAGAATGGAATCATTTTTCAAGCGAAACACTTCTTGTGGAGGATGTGACCGAGGATCAAATGGACGAGTCTATTGATAAATTTATCAAAGAGCGTCTGATCCCTCTTCTAGATGAGGAGACTTAAATATGGTTTTACCTTATGATAATTGGGGGTCTTCTTGGACAGAGGCAATTGATGTATGGGTTACTGACTCACTTAATGTTATTGTTGGTAATAGTTCGTTCAATCCTACTATCCCTGAAACTGGCTATGCATTACACGATTTAACCTTTAATGGTACTACCAATATTAGCGATGTAATTGTACTTTTAAGAATACAAGCTGGAACTTCTACCGTAAGTTCAGATATTGTTAATAATACTCTGGCCAAACATGGGTATAATGCACTGAGAAATGGTCGGTATTATAATCCGCAAGTTGCTGCTCAACAATATTATCTGGGTTTTGAAAATATAGATTCCCCAAATCAAAGAACGTTAAACTCACCAGATCCAAGCACAGTTCATGGCGGAACAGCTATGAGCATGAATATGATCAGAAAAGAATTTAAACTTCCAGATTTGGCCGATACTGCTGGCTCAAAAATAAGCGAATTTCAAGGAGAAGATGCCGGCATACCAGCAAGTGGTGAGACTAGTTTTAGAGATTTTTATGGTGCAACCGGTGGTGTTATAGCTGTATGGTCCTATAATATCACAGAAGCTGATAAAGAAAGAAATGGCTATGTAACCGTAAGTTTAGCAAATGCTAAAGCACAGTTTGAGGGCAATCCTTTCTCTTTCCAATTTGCAGGTGCAGATAAAACATATAGGATTTATATAGGATATCAAAACGGAGCAACTGGAACTTCCTGGCGCGGTGATTTTCAAATTGATGATATAGCATTACAAGAAATAGATAATACAATTATCACTAGATGGTCATTTGAAAGCACAGGCGAAGGCTGGCAACAGTTGGGCTCGTTTGGTGAAAACTATGATGCCAGTACTCCAAACGATGATATATTTGATGTTATCCAAGACACAAATTGGCAGACTGTAAATACAGGAACAGCAGCTAGAAATTGGAATAGAGATGCGAGTGGAACACCTTCTAGTGGCACCGGTGTTAGCTTTGCGGATCGGGGTAGTTGGTATCTCTATACCGAAACATCTGCTCCAGCTACTTATCAAACCAATTTTTGGTTAAGATCTCCTACAATTGAGTTACCAAATGGAAATTGGTCTCAATTAACATGGGCTTGGGCTTGCTACTCAAGTGTTCAGGCTGGACAGGATAATCAAGGTAAATATACAGTATATGTTGTTGCTGAGCCACCTAGTCTTGATAAACAGCCAATGGACCCTCAGATTAGTACTGGTACCAGTCTTAATAGTACAAACGTTCGAAGATCCAGGTGGCCTATCGGTTGGACATATCCTTCTGGTAGCTATCATGTAGGTACTGGTCCTACTGGAATTTATAATTACGGTAGAGTTCCAGAACAGAGTGAGTTTATGATATATCTTAGATATAAAAACGGAACGGCTGGTACATCATATCGAGGTGATTTTCAGGTAACACAAGTTGATTTATTAGACGGAACCGGGTCCCCACAAAGAAGTTATGGGTTTGGTTCCATATGGAGTGGTGCTCCTTGGTATACCATTAACATTAATACTCAGGGAAGGGATATTGAACGCTGGGAAGATACCATAGGGAAATGGAGTCTAATGGCGGATGGTTTTAATACGACACAGTACCAATGGAATAAAAATTCAGGAGGGACACCTTCATCCAGTACAGGAATAGATCCCAATACTGATGATGAGCCTTACATTTATGTAGAAACCTCTGGGACTTCTGGAATTACATCTGGTGCTTATTATTGGGCAAGATCTCGAGTTATGTCGGTCCCCACCGGAACCCAACGTGGACAGGGAATTTCAACTATGGATATTTGGTATTTTGCTTACGGCGATAATATTGAGATAGATGCTCTGGACGTTTGGGTTGATCATGATAATAGTTATAGACAGGATCCTGATTGGTCATTCTTGTAAAAAAAGGAAATAAAAATGTCAAATGTTAAAAACGAAGAACCGGTAAATAGTGTAGGCGGTGGTAATATCGCCGGACTTGGAGTAGGACCTCAAGGCGAGCCTGGAGTTACACCAAAGCAACAGAAAAAATATAAGAAGAAAAATATTTTAAAATTTAAAGATTATTTAAAAGGAGACAATGAATGATTACACTAGAACAATTCCAGGCAATGATTCCTCGTAATAAGGAAGCCGAAGCATGGTTTGAGGCAGCTGTTGAACTTTTTGAAGAGTACGAAATTAATACACCAAATCGTATTGCCGGTTTTATGGCTCAATGCGCACATGAATCAGCTGATTTTACTCGTTTGGAAGAAAACCTTAATTATAGTGAAAAGGCATTGAACTCAGTGTTTGGTCGCTATTTTGGAGAAGGAAAAAGAGATGCTGCAGAATATGCGCGTAATCCTGAAAAAATTGCAAACTATGTTTACCAAGATGAGTTCCGATCTAAGCGAGGAGCAATGGGTAATGTTAATGACGGCGATGGCTGGCTCTTCAGGGGGCGTGGAATCAAGCAGCTTACTGGCCGCAACAATTACACAGCGTTTGGAAAAACAGTCGGAATGTCAGCAGAGGAAGCAGCAGAATATGTAGCAACACCAAAAGGTGCGATTGAATCTGCATGTTGGTTCTGGAAAACAAATAAGCTTGAAAAATGGGCCGATAAGGGTGACAATGTAGGGTTGACAAAAAAGATCAATGGTGGTACAATTGGACTAGATGATCGTAACCGTAGATGGGAAGAAGCTCTTGCGATTCTTGGTGGTGAGGTACCAGCACCTGCACCTACAAAATCATCTGCTGTAAGAACTCTCCGCAAGGGTATGTCAGGTGATGATGTTGCAGCAATGCAGGCGGCGATCGGCGAATCACCAGCAGATGGTGTTTTTGGTTTCGGTACATTAACTGCTGTTAAAAAATGGCAAAAAGATAATGGTTTGACTGCTGATGGTATTGTTGGACCGGCAACTCAAGCTAAAATGTTTGGTTAATATAAATAGTTAGAATTATTTTAACTAAGAATTCTAGGAGATACCCATGTCGGTAGAAAAAATTGTCAAATCAGCATTGGCTGATAAACCATTGGATATGAAGGAAGCATTTGAAGAAGAAATGTCTTCTCGTGTCCGTCTAGCCCTTGAAGGCTGGAAAAAGAAAAAGATGTCTGAAAACGGTGACGAAGATGAGGACAATGATAAAGAAACTTGTTCTCATTGTAAGGGCACTGGTTATCACGAGGATGACGGTAAAAAAGTAGAATGTGAGCCTTGTGACGGTACTGGTAAAGTTCAGGACGATGATGATGACGATGATGACGATGATGAAAAGCAAGATGTACAAGAGGCTGATGAAGTAGAAGCTGATAAGGTGCATATGGCTAGAGACTTGGCTAAAAAGGCTCGTGAACGTGGTGACTATAAGGTTGCTCAAAAACATGACCGTGAACAGGAAAAACATGCTATCCGTCAACACGGTTTAACCAAATAAAAGGATATAAATTATGTCAGTAGAAAATATGATAAAGTCGGCTATTGATAATAGCCCAATTGATTTTAAAGATCAATTTAATACAATTATGGCAGATCGTGTAAAAGATGCACTGACTGTCAAATATAATGAAATGTCTGCTGGTGCTTTGGATATTGAACCTGAAGTTGAAGCCGAAGTTGAACCTGAGGTAACATCTGAGGTTGATCAGGAGGAATAAATGTTCAGCGGTGTTAAAATCGCATTTATAGTAATCATCTTGGCAACTGCTGGTAGTGGTTATTTGTATATCACAAAATTACAAAGTGATCTTGAAACCGCTAGAGCAAACGTTGCCAAGATGGAAGTTGCTGTAGCAACTGCAGAAGCAAGTATTAAAACTATGCAGGAGGATGCGGCAAAAATGGCGGCATTAAATCAAAGATTAAATGCTGATCTTCAAAAGGCTGAGGCATATGGTGACGACCTCAGATCAAAATTAAGTAGACATAACCTAACAACTTTGGCTTTAAAAGAGCCTAAACAACTTGAAGGTAAAATGAATGGTGCGACAGCAAAATTGTGGCGCGAGCTCGAAAAAGACACTGGCGGTCCTGGCGATGCTCCTCTTCCTCCCTGGTTGCAGTCTCCTAATGGGGAAACCGGAACCAGAGATACAAGTGGTGACGAAGATCCAAAAGACAACAGTGCCGACGGTAGCTCGACCGAAACCAATACGACTAACTGATACACGTTTATACGTTGTTAACGAAGATAATATTGACGAATTCCTAAAAGAGTTCGAAGAGAAAAACGGCAACGTAGCGTTTGTGGCATTTAGTGTTAAAGATTATGAAAACCTTGCATTAAATATTTCTGAATTGCGTAGATATATAGGACAACAAAAGGAAATTATTATATATTACGAAGAAGCGGTATCACCAGAAGCTTCAGATGATGTGAAAAACACTAATAACTAATCTGAGGACAGAACCGTGTCAGAACAAGAAATTAAAACGGACATTGCTCTAATTAAAAAAGATGTCAAAACTATTGAAAGATTTTTCAATAAGTTTGATACAGCATTGGAAACGATGTCTGATATATCACAAAAAGTAGCCGTACAAGGTGAAGTTTTAAAAAATACTGCAGAGAAATTAGAAGATCTTGAAGAGCGTATTGAGGCTCACAAACAAGAGGATATGGCACGGGCTGCAGTATTGACTGATCGTCTTGAACAGTACAGAATTTCCTCAAAAGAAGATCACCAGAGACTTTCAGATCAAAGTGCTCAAAATAGACTACAACGCAATCAAGAAATTATGACTGAATTGGCCAAGTTAAATGGTAATTTGGAAAAGAGAATGGATAATCTTTCTGGTCGAGTTGGTAAACTCGAGAATTGGAAATATTATATGATGGGACTTGGTGCAGCTGTACTGTTCATTGTAGTCAAATTTATTATTCCATCACTTACCCTATCCTAAAGGGCATAACCCTATTATACACAATCCCTAGCTATTTGTCAACAACTTTTTTTCAAAAAAATTGGTTGACTTTTTAGTCAGAAATGATATTATGTTATAGTATCCTATGAACCTGAGGTATTATTTGAATGGTAGACTTTGTAGACCTACAATACGCACAAATGCTCGCCGGCCGGTTAGAGCAATTTAAAATTAGACATACCAGTCCTTATAAAATTAATTTCCGATGCCCTATATGTGGAGACTCACAAAAATCAAGGTCGAAGGCTCGCGGTTGGCTGTTGGAGAAAGACAACAAATTTTTCTATTATTGCCATAACTGTGGCGAGAGTCAGGCGTTCTCTACGTTTCTCAAGACGGTTGACAACGTTGCATATAAGGATTGGGTGGCAGATAAATTTGTCAAAAAAGATAAACCAAATACAACATCTAGTATATCAAATAAATTTGCCCCACCAAGTTTTGATACTAAAAATCCTTTAAAAAAGATCAAAAAAATCAGTCAGTTACGTTTTGACCATCCCGTCAAAAGATATATAGAGAGTAGGGCAATTCCTCCCAATTCACATTGGCGACTATATTACGCGCCTAAATTTAAAACCTGGGTCAACGGAATATTACCTAATAAGTTTGAGAATGTAGACCAAGACGAACCAAGATTGGTCATGCCATTTTTTGATGAGAATGGCAAGATGTTTGGTGTATCAGCCCGAGGTTTTAGTGCCAAGGGAGTCAGATACCTAACCATCATGTTTGACGAGAGACCTAAGATATTTGGTCTCGATACTGTGGACTTTGATAAACAGTATTATGTGGTCGAAGGTGCTATTGATAGTTTCTTTGTAACCAATTCCGTTGCTATGGCTGGTGCCGACGGTACCGCAAAAGGTTTAAAAAATCTTGATAACGCTGTATTTGTATTCGATGCTGAACCTCGAAACAGAGAAATAATCAAGCGAATGGAGAAGGTAATTGAAAATGGTTATAGAATTTGCATATGGCCGAGTGATGTCCCTGGCAAGGATGTCAATGAAATGATTTTAAATGGAACACAAAATATCAACAGAGTAATCCAGGATAATATTTTTAAGGGATTACAGGCTAAGTTGAGATTGACAGAATGGAGAAAAGTATGAAAGTGAAACTAATTAGTTACTCACAGCCAGCCGAAAATATTATTGGGTTGGATGATGTGCAGGATCTAATTGCTTATGCGGCAAGGGTGTCTAATCCTACCAATCAAATGAATTCAGAGACAGCCCCAAAGCTACTAAATTATTTAATTAAACATAAACACTGGTCACCATTTGAAATGGCTTCAGCATGTATGGAAATTGAAACTACTCGTGATATTGCACGCCAGTTAATTCGTCACCGCAGTTTTTCGTTTCAAGAATTTTCACAACGCTATGCTGATCCACAAGCCATGGATAAAACCTTCGTGCTTAGAGAAGCTCGTTTGCAAGATCCAAAAAATAGACAGAATAGTGTTGAAACATCTGACGAAGAACTCCAACAACAATGGGAAGGATATCAGCAAGGTGTCATCAACACAGCAAAAGCAGCATACAACTGGGCAATCGAAAACGGAATCGCCAAAGAACAAGCTCGTGCAGTTCTTCCGGAAGGTAATACAATTAGCAGGCTCTATGTTAATGGTACTATTCGTTCATGGATTCACTATATTGAACTTCGTTCAGCAAATGGAACTCAAAAAGAACATATGGACCTTGCGGTAGCTTGCGGCGAAGCAATTTCTAAAATATTCCCGTATAACAATCAACAATAAAACAAAAGGAGCAAGATATGCAACATCTAGGTTTGCGTATTGATAAAAAGAAAGACAAGCTTTTATCAGAACAATCATTAAAACTATTAACA
>Ga0208427_1001502_pt1 | contig 10069 bp, 4 predicted proteins | sample DEB08_DNA_FD_184532 | JGI IMG/M metagenome (GOLD analysis project Ga0208427, IMG submission 184532) | Aqueous microbial communities from the Delaware River and Bay under freshwater to marine salinity gradient to study organic matter... | ecosystem: Environmental > Aquatic > Marine > Coastal ...
TAACTGGTCTGTTGGCAGGGGCAAGGTCGAGTAACGATATGCGAGAAATAAAACGGCAAGCATATGATTGGGCAGATTATATGCTAGACGATGATACATAAAAAGAGGGGGCTTGATGCCCCCTTTTTTAAAAGTTTGTTATCGTTGAACTCCAATCGTCGTAGGTGTCTACTAAACCTTTGATCTTTAGCAGTTGTTGATAACCATCCTCCATCTCTAAAATCTTTTCCATCTTTTGGTCATAGGTATCAAGACCACTAAAATCAAATGGTAATAGATCCAAAACCTTTTCTGTCGTCTTTTTATTTCTACTAAGTCTACGAACAATATCCATGCTCTGAGGCACTACACCACCATTTTCCATTTGGTCTAGCACCATAGCCTTGGCATTATCACTTATCTTTTTAACTACTTGTTCCTTTTCCTCCTGTGAATAAGATGTAAAGTAGTCTGGGTTTGCAGCCATTGCTAGTTCAGCTTGTATCTGCAGTGCAGGAGCTAGTAATCCATCCACATAGTTTTTTACTTTAGCAGGTCCATCAAAACGTACTTGGGTAAAGATATTGGCACCTGCTGAGTTAAATATAGACTCAACTAGGTTAGGGTTTTTACCAGATCTAACCATAAGTTGCTTACCAATATCTACATCTTTACCAGAAGCAAATCCTCTTGTTGGTGTAGCTCTACGTTCTAGATCCTCTACCCCACTAAATGGATTTAACTGATTTATATAACGACCTGCATCATTAAAAAACTTATTACCTTGACGTAGATCAGGATTCATCTCTGCATTGTTAAACATTCCGTATGCAGTGTTTACTGGGTCAAGGTGACGAGTAAAGCCTGAAGCTATTTTAGAACCAGATGCAGCAAGTATACTGTAGGCTAGTGGGCCATAGTCACCTTCTTTTGCCATCTGCCAAGATCTATTCATTGAGTTGCCTAGATCGTCAAGATCACGTAGTGCTTGTCCTGGACCTACTTGTACAGTAAGATCAACCCAAAGATCGTCTGGGATAGCCCCCATAAACTTTTGACGGAAGTCACTGTCAGTCAACAACCGTTGTCCAACCTTGGCCATATCCATTTCACCAGTCTCAAGCATACCATGTCCAATAGCTTGGCTGGTAGCTCTAACAAGAGACATTGGCCACTCAAATTCACGGTTTCTTACTGTACCGTCAGGCTGTCTATCTTGCTTCCAAGTTAGACCACTCTGTATTCTTTCGATAGCATTGTCGTCAGTGTCAGCTTCAAATCCAATCTGACCACCAACACCGTAACTAACTGCACCCCAACCTACAACCATTTTTGCAAATAGTTCTGCACCATCTTCTGTTACAGGATCTACTTGCTTACCAATAGTTTTAGCTCCTACGTATCTAAAATAGTTTACACCACTTAGATCACCTGCAGTTGCAACAGTTGTGTTTAGGAAGCTACCAAATGGTACAACATAACCACCAAGAGAACGGTTAGTAATTGTTTCAATAAACCTTGCAGACTTTCTCATAAAGTTTGTAGCAGGTAGAGTAGACCAGTTTACAGAAGCTGTTTCTCTCATAGTACGGTATGCAGCTTGTTCCATAATTTCACGGAACTCTGCTGTAGCCATTTTAAATTCTACATCAGGGTCAGAGAAAAATTTTTCGGGAGTTATTCCATACTTTTTCATAATCCCCTGATTAAGATTTGTACCAAAGGCAAAACGTTTAGTGAGGTTATCTTGAAGTCTAGCCAGTGTTAAGGTCTGTACACCCTTGGTGTAAGCATCAGCTGCTGCCCAGATTTTATTATCTTTGTCGATATTAAACATGGCCATAGAGTCATTGACACCACCATCACCTGCAACATCTCTAAATAATTTTTCAGCTATCTTAGGGTTCATATCAAGAACAGCATCAGCATATTCAATAGGGATATCTGGAGATACTCCATCTGCCATTCTACGAATTACTCCACCCCACTCACCATAAGCTCTGTTATAAAACTTTACAGCTGCCTCTTCGTTACCTAGACCTTTCATAATAGCACCCCTAGTAAGGTCAATGGCACCAGTTACAAAGTCTGCAGCAGTATTTAGTGAAACAAGTGTTTTAAAACCTTGGAGGTTAGCACCAGTTGTAGATAGGTGAGAAGTAATTAGTCGTTTGTACATAGACAAAGCAGCTTGGTTATGCTTCGGACCTTCAGAGGGCTGTACTCTTTTGTACAGCTCAAGCATACCTTTGTTACTAACACCTGCCTTTTGTAACCTAGATAGCTCAGATGCAATCCACAGGTTTTCACCTGACAAGCTCATGCTGTTTTTCATAACAGCTTCCATTAGGGCAGGGGATACTTTACCCTTATCTGTACGTACACCATCAAGTACGTAACCTGTTTCATTTTCCCAGTTCTTAACTAGCTTATCTAATTTAGACGGGTTGATAAAACGAATAGTTCTGGAGAAAGCACCAGTTGTTTTGTATTTCTTAAGTATCTCTGGATGCATTACAAAGCCAGCATCATTCAATGCTTCAAAGTAACCTTTAACTCCATTGTCTGGATCACCAAACCAAAAGAACTTGAAGAATGCATTGTTAGCTGCAAGGTCTCTTCTCTTTTCACCTTTTGCAGCAATCAACCTATCAGCTTCATCTTTAGCTTGTTCCCAAGGCAAAAAGTTTATTTTACCTCTGGCAGACAGTGTACCAAACTGTTCATCAAGAGATTGGAACAAACCGTTTTTATCAAGTGCTTGCCCAAGCTTTTCCCAAGCTTCATCTGCACCGTGTTTCTTGATCATACTGTCGATGTTCTTATACGACAGGATTGTATTTTCAGCAAAGCCAGACTTACGAACTTCTTTGAACAGTGCAGATCCACCTGCAAGTGCAGGAAATATAATAGACCCTGCTGCAGTAAGAGCACCTTCAGCCTTGCTGTACTCTTCCTGTGCACCTACATCAATCAACTGCATCTGTCTGCCTAGGTCTTGACCAAAGGCTAGTGCAGCATCTACTGTAGCCATTGGCATTGCCTTAGCAATAGAATTACCTACAGCAATGGTAGCAGCTTTCTTTGTGGCACCTTTAGATACAGCATCTGCATAAGCAGCAGTCATCATCTTTTGTAGTGACTTACCAGTAGCTTTTGTACCAGCCCAGCCTAGTGCTTTACCTGCACCAAACGACAGTAGTGTTGTAGGATCCCATACAGTAGCCACAGTGTAGTCTCTGATACCGTCAAACATCTCACCCCAGCTACCTTCGCCAGTAAAGATATTATCCATCTGATTAAAGAGTAGATAGCCACCAGCAAGACGCCTTTTAGTTTCGTCATCTACACCCATAGTGTAGCCGATCTCATTTGCCACAGTTACAGACTGAGCAGCATCAAAAGATCTCATGTAGTTTTGATAGATCTCAAATGCTTTTTCTTTGTCCATAGCTCTATAGTTACGGTTCATAAGTGCAGAACCGCCTGTAGCACCACCTGCTAGACCAGTGGTAGTTTTAGCTAATTTACCTAAAGTTTTTGTTTCTGGGAATCTTGCCTCAAGAGATTGATAGACAATCTCCATAAGGTCTGGGTCAGCTAGTACCTGTTCTTTGGTAAGAGGCTGATTGTCATACTTCTCAAAAGCATCGTAGACATTGATAAAACGATCTTCACCCTCTAGTGTGAAACTAGTTGGTGCTTCAAGATCAGATAATGAAAAGGGGGAAGTTAAGTCTTGGACTTGTTCTGTTGTCGTTTGAGGTATCTCTAACTCAGTGCCTAAATCACTTAAACTAAATCCAGTGCTTTCTTCTTCTGGCTCTGGTGTGGGTACAACAGGTTCTACAGAAGGAGTAACAACATCTTCCTCTAAGTCACTTAGAGTAAATCCGTCTGCCATATTATTCTCCTTTATATGGAGCTGTCACAGTTTTTCCATCAGGTCTGGTGTAAGTTACCATGTCACCTTTTTTGATGATTCCATACTCAATTAGCATTCTAAGCATTTGTGTGTTAGGTACGACAACAGGTGCAGCATCCTTAGCTTCTCTCATATAGTCTGGCAGTATTGCAGACTCAAGCTTAGGCTGTGATGCTTTAGCTTCTTCAATTACACTATTACCATACAGGCTGACCACTCCGTAGTAGTCTTTGTTTTTAACAGAGTCTAGAGCTTCTGAAACTTCTAAATCCCGTTTACCTATCCAGTCCAGTAATGCAGAAGCCGTAGCTTGTTGTTGAGAATTACCATTTTTAGACATCTCAAGTGCAGAAGTTTTAGCTTTGCTCAATGCAGTCTTTTCACTTCTAGCTCTTGCAACTGCATTCTCAGTAATTACTTCTTTCCATTCACCTAATTTAGACACGTCTAGTGGTTCAACAAGTGTAGGTTCTGTTACTGCAATAGCAGTACCTGATTGTGGCATACTCTTGATAACAGACTTAGTTAGAGCATCCAATGGCTCACCCAGAATAGTTTCCATCTGCTTAAGAATTGCATCAGGTTTAGCAAGATCTGCAGGTGTAATCTGTATGTTACCTAGGTACTCGTTAGCACCTTCCATAAATGTCTCAAGAGCTGCTGGACCAGTCTGACCAGACTCTACAATCTGTGTATGGTACTTTTGTAGTGTATCAAACGTAGACTTCATAACCGCAGGGTTGTTTAGACCTGCAAGTTTAGCCAGTACGGGGTTATCTTTAGATACACCTAGAGCAGTGATAGCTGCAGAATACTGAGCAATCTGAGCTGTAGGATCAGTAGTACCACCGACAGCAGCAGCAAAGTCTGCACCGATAACTTTACCATCCATAACCCTTTCAAGCAATATTTGTCGCATTTCATTTGCATGAGCAGTGATAGCATCTTCCCTAGCTTTTTCAGTTTTAATTTCAAACTGATAATCAAACTGCTTGTTAGCAGCTTCAGTTCTAAGATTAAGTTCTTTTTTCAAGTCTTCAAGATTTGCTTTTCTGTTACGTTCAAACTTATCATTGTCCCAAGCTACTAACCTATTGTGCTCGTCAACTGCCTTTTGAGATGAAAGATCAAATAAGATATCTTGTTGTTCTATCCACCACTGTTGAGCTGCATTTCTATCGTCTACCTCATAAGCTCTTTCTAATGCTCGTACATCTGCTTGGTATAATCTTTCCTCAGCTATATCTTCTAGATCTTGTTCTCTTTTAAGTGCAGCTGCCTCAATTCGTTGACGATTAGTAATCTCGTTTTGGTCTAACCAAGTTTTCCAAGAGGCTTTATTTGTTTCGTTAAAACGTTCTAGCCACTGCTTATTAGCAGCTTCAATGTCAGCTAGCTTTTCACGTCTTTCTCTAATTCTTGTTTCACGGTTTCTTAGACCTGAGTACATTCCTAAAGCCATTACACCACACTCCTAGACATCAAACCTTTTGGTTCTTCCATTGGTGCCTCTGTAGGCTCCTCCATTGGAGTTTCTTCCACAGGCTTTTCTCCTTCGTCAGCTACTATCATAGCTTCCATCTGATCTTCCATGCTGGTATCATCAGGTGTTTCTTCTTCAGACATAGTTTTCTCAACACTTACACCCAACTTCTTTAGCATTTTTTCTGAACGAGCTACGTTACGTTGATAACGAATAACAGCACGTTCCTTATCGTCACTAATACCTTCATCGTAATCTACACCAGTAGCATCACCGATGTCTTTGATAAACTCGTGAAGGACAGGAGCTACGATAAGACTTACATCTACACTGTGTACGCCTTGGAATACGGCACTACGAAGTATGCCTTGTACTAGTGTGGGAATATCAATACCAGCTTCTAGAAAATAACTAATATCCTCAAAAGCATTTGGGTTGTTCATCTTGTCTAAATGATACCTAGTTGCCTCTTCAGGATCTACAATGTCTGGTGGGTTCTCAAAAGGTGCACCCTTTGGTTCTTGGGTTAGGGAAAACCCTGGAGGTGTTCTATCAAAAATCATTCTTATTGTCCCCTATAAAATTCTGTTATACTTGCCACTGTAGCATTACCACTAGAGTCTAGCCAACCTGGATTTGCTTTTGCTTCTTTACTACCTGCCTCATAAACAACAGTATCTGGAGAAGAATTTCTAAATCCAGGTGCAGCAATCACAAGACCTAGAGGTGCTTTACCATCATAGCCCCAACGATCTAGGTACTTCTCTAAAGCTTTTAAGTGGTCTGTTGGATTCTTAGATGCATTCAGTTTTTTAAGATCTATAGCAAAACCTTCTTTATTCATGTCGTCAGCTGCAACAGGTTTTATCTCAAACATATTATCAGCTTCTGGATTTGTAAGCAAGCTACTTTCTTTGGCAGCAACCATGAAGATCTCACGTTCTGTAAGTCCTGGGTATTTTTCAGTCATACTACTTAGCTGAGTCATAAAGGCTGTATCGTCTTTTAGAATAGAGATAGTGTTTTGAAATGGTCCAAGTACAGGATCTTCAGAGTCTACAGTAGGTGGTGTATCCTCTGCTGCAGGAGACATCAAGCCACCAGATGGTGGTGCAGGTTTTTCCTCAGACTCTTCCATCATAGCATTTGCTTCGTCAAGAGTGATAGGAGTACCATCGTCAGTAGTAAGTGCTTTGTTAGACCGTTGACCTTCTTGAAGCATCATCATGGTCTCTTCATCTAACTTTACCTTGTTAATAAGGTCAGCAGTGATTTCATCTTGATCTTTTTCATAAACTGCAAGATCTTCTTTTAAAGGTTTTACTACTATACCCTTTGTAGGAGCAGCTTGTGCTGCTGTCCTTTTATTAGGAGATTCTCTAAGAGTTTTTAGGTAAGCTAGGTAAGGAACTTTACTCATTTTTTATACCACCTTTGGAAGTTTAAATACATCACTGAAGCTAGCATCACCAAAGATTAGATCAGACCAGAACTCAGACTTAGCTTCATTCTCTTCAAACTCTAATCTTGCCCTAATACCCTCTAAGTTTTGCTCACCTAAAAGAATCTTAAGTGCTCTGTCAGCAGAACCCTCAGACTGAGCAAAGACATACGACATAATATCACGTTCTTTTTGCCAATAGTCGTCTAGAGCTTTTTGAGTAAGTCCGTTCACCTCTTTAGCATATGTTAAGTTAGCAACGTTCTGTGCTTCTGTGTTTGCAGTGTTAATGTTTTGTCTCCACTGAGCATTAGCCTGAGCTACTACAAGGTAGTTCTGAGCATTAAACATTTCACGTTGATTTTGCAATGCTGCATTAAATTCAAGCAATGCATTAGTTTCTTCAGCATTAAACTGGTTGATAGCATTTTGTTGTGCTGCATTAAACTGGGAGATTTGTGCTGAAAGGTTTGAAAAGAATTGATTAGTTTGGTTCTCAGATGTGGCATTAAACTGTGCAGTAGCATTAGCCTGTGCAGTGTCACTAAGCATTGCATTAGTAACTTGTTGGGCTTTAAACAGAGCAGTTTGCTGGCTGTTGTTTAGGTTAGCCATATCAATTTGTAAAAAGTTTTGGGCATTCTGTACCTGAGCTTGTTGCAAGTTGCTAAGGTTTGCCATGTCCATTTGAGACAATGCAGCAGCTTCAGCCATAACCATAGCTTGTTTATTACTCAGGTTTTGCAGGTTCATAGTGTTAGCTGCACGAGAATTTTCAAGAGCAACTTGCTGATCTGCACTAAAGTTCATATTTGCAATCTCAGAAACTCTGGCTGCATTCATTACTTTAGCTTGGAATGCTTGGTCAAACTCCATGCCTAAGAACTTAGCTCTTTGCTCTGCTTTAAACAAAGCCATCTGCTGTTTGTTACCAGCATCAATCTGAGCAATAGGTAATGCAGCCTCCATTGCAGCTTGAATAATAGCTTGACCTGCCATAGAGGAAGCACCAAGACCACGAGCAGCCATAGTTGCAGTGGCTTTTCTCATAGCTCCTGCTGCCCACGGAGGTGTTTCACCACCTTCAAATTGCTGCATTAGAGTTGTAAGTTCGTCCTGTACAGATGCAGCTTGTACTTCACCAGCACCAAAGGCTGCTTGTACTGCAGCTTGATCTACACCAGTGCCTTGTATAAGTTCTCCGTTTGGACCTGTCTGCAATGTACGAGTAGGAGCACCTGTTATATCTGTAGATTGACCTGTAGCACCTTGTAATCCAGATACCATTGTAGTATCTGCAGTTTGACCTGTAATAGTTTGAGAAGGTGCAGTTAATTGAGAAGGAGTTAAATCTTCTAATTCTGCAGAGACTCCAGATGACGCTGTCGTAAGTGCAGCCTGAGCTGCTCCAGGCACACCTACAGCTGCAGAAATAAGGTTGCCCTGTGCATCATACTGTGCAGGAGTTCCTGGACCTTTAGCTTGTACTACATTAGATACTTGAGCAGGATCTGCACCTACCATGACAGGATTACCCTCAGCATCAAACATAAGATTACCTTGAGCATCTCTTGCTTGATACTTACCTACAATAGGAGCCATTCCTGAAGCTTGTCCTGCAGAAGAGTCAATAACAGTTCCAGGCATCAGCTCTTGATACATGGGCTGACCTGTCTCAGGGTCCATCATAATATTACCGTCAGCATCATACTGATAACCTAGCTCTGCCATAGTAGCTACCCCAGGCATTGCAACTGAAGAAGCTGGATTAAATGTAGCTTGAGCTTGTTTATTTGCTAGAGACTGAAAGTATTCTTCTGGTGTTTGTGTAATTAATTCTCCAGTTACAGGGTCTTGAAAAGTTACATTACCGTAAAGTTGATTAGGGTCTATAGGACTTCCAGAACTTCCAGTATTGCTTGTTTCATCTACAAGAGATCCATCTTCACCACTAAAACCTTGTATGTAGGCACCTTTATTAGCACCAGCAGTGTAAGTATTACCACCTGCTGTTACAGGGTTAAATACGTTTTGTTGGCCAAAAGTTCCTGTTTGTTGACTCACTTCAAAATATCCTTGTGGTATTGGTGATAGAGCTTTGTCACCTTGAAATGTAATAAACAACTGATGACCTGTTTGAGGGTTTCTATACAGTTTTTGAGAAATAGCATAGGAAGAGATATCTTGTCCAGCGGCCTGTTTTTCAGCCATTGTCTGCGGTTGTATATACTGTTGATTTTCTATAGCTCTGTTTTGAAAGTCTGTTGCTTGATCTGTAAGATTTTGTTCAAAAGTTTGTGCAGGAGTTGTATAAGTTTCTGAATCAGTAGGAGCTACTTGAGATGTTTTTAGTGTAGGTATTACAGCACTGTCAGGAATTGTCAGAGTATCCTCTGAGATAGTATAGCCTCCACTAACTCCTCCAGCGCCACCTGTACCACTTGTGCCACTAGAAGTAATTCCTGTAGCACCAGTTTGTGAAGTTTGTCCTGATTGTTTTTCTGCAGCTTTCTTTTTAATAAGATCCCACTCAAGCATATCAAGCTGCAAGTCAGATGCAGTCATACCTGTCTGTTGTTGTTTTTTTGCCCAATAACTTTCAGGATTACCTTCTGCAATTATTTTATCTAAAAAAGCCCTGCTAGATTCTGCAGTTTGACCTTCGTCTAAGTTAGCAAAGTGAGCACTGGTATTTATTCCACCCATTTCCTGCATTTTTTTACGTAGATAGGCTTGGTTTGCTACGTTACTATTTGTAATAGTGTAAATATTTGGATCAAGTCCAGCAGCTTCTAATTCCTCATCCGAAGGAACTTGTTGCCAACGATCAAAAAGAATTTTTGCACCTTGGTCAATAGCAGAGTTTGTACCATAAAAATCTTGATTTGAACCTGGATTATACCCAAAAGCTTTTAAGATAGCATCTTTTTGTACCGACACCGTAGTATCAGTAGGGTCTAGTCCAAGTTGACGGTAAACATTATTTAAATCCGAAGTTTTAACACCAGTATTTTGTGAAAGGTATGTTAGGTCTGCAGCTTTTTGCACTAAAGCAAGATCAATATTAGAGGTGTTTACGGTAGCATCATCTGTGCCTACAGGTACAAACTGTTCAGTTCCATCATCATCAGTAAAAGAAAATGTACCATCCTCATACACAGTGTATTTATCACTGTTTTTAATATAGTCTCTTGTAGTCTGATCCATGTTAGGATTATTTAAGTTTTCTTTGCCGTACGTA
>Ga0208427_1001520_pt1 | contig 9996 bp, 5 predicted proteins | sample DEB08_DNA_FD_184532 | JGI IMG/M metagenome (GOLD analysis project Ga0208427, IMG submission 184532) | Aqueous microbial communities from the Delaware River and Bay under freshwater to marine salinity gradient to study organic matter... | ecosystem: Environmental > Aquatic > Marine > Coastal ...
GTTGAACCTTTTCATATCCCTAGCAACTGGGTCAAGTTTCGTGCATGTGACTATGGCTACGGGAGTTATACTGGCGTTCTTTGGTTTGCAGTTGCGCCTGACGAGCAACTTATCGTATATCGAGAATTATACGTCAGCAAAGTCCTCGCCACAGACTTGGCTGATATGATACTGGACTTAGAGGCCGAAGATGGGAACATTAAGTATGGTGTGCTGGATAGCAGTCTTTGGCATAAGCGTGGCGATACTGGACCGTCTCTTGCGGAACAGATGATTAGTAAGGGATGTCGTTGGCGTCCATCAGACCGCAGCAAGGGCAGTCGCGTTGCAGGTAAGAACGAAATACACAGAAGACTGCAAGTTGACGAATTTACTGAGGAACCTAGACTTGTATTCTTTGATAGCTGCACAAATGTCATATCACAGTTACCGTCCATCCCGCTTGACAAAAAGAATCCAGAGGACGTTGACACAAAGTCTGAAGACCATTTGTATGACGCACTCCGGTATGGGATTATGTCCAGACCTCGGTTCTCTATTTTCGACTACGACCCGTCAGGGCGACCATCAACGGGTATGCGAATAGCTGACACAACCTTTGGCTACTAAGGAAAAGTAACATGGATGAAGATGAAATTTTAATCGAAGACGACTCTATTGCGCTAGATGATTCAGAGGATAGTACGGCTGAAGATGTCGGCATTTCGTCTATCATTGATTTCATTGAAGAACGCTACACCAAAGCAGAAGATTACAGATATAACGATGAAGAACGCTGGCTAAGAGCCTATCGCAATTATCGTGGTCTCTATGGTCCAGACGTTCAATTCACAGAAACCGAAAAGTCTCGTGTTTTTATTAAGGTTACAAAGACCAAGACACTGGCTGCTTATGGTCAGATTACTGATGTTCTGTTTGCCAATAACCGTTTTCCTCTTTCCATCGAACCTACAGAACTTCCAGAGGGTGTCGTAGAGAACGTACACTTTGATCCGCAAGCACCTGACATGGGTGCCGCTGGACCTGAACTTGAAAGCCCGTATGGTTTTGCAGGTGACGGCAGACAGCTACCTGCCGGTGCCACAGAAAAAACTCTGCTTGACATGCTTGGTCCTATGCAACAAAAGCTGGACCCAATTCAAGAAAAGCTGAAAGAAGGTCCGGGCCTTACTCCGACTGCTGTAACATTTAGCCCTGCAATGATTGCAGCTAAGAAGATGCAGAAGAAGATTCACGATCAGCTTGAGGAGTCTAGTGCAACGAAGTATCTTCGTAGTACGGCATTTGAAATGGCACTATTTGGCACAGGTGTCATGAAGGGTCCATTTGCTGTAGACAAAGAATATCCTAACTGGGATGACGATGGTGAGTACGATCCAGTCTTTAAGACAGTACCACAAGTATCACATGTGTCTGTTTGGAATTTCTATCCAGACCCAGATGCCAACAACATGGACGAAGCACAGTATGTCATTGAACGACACAAGATGTCGCGTACACAGCTGCGTTCCTTGAAGAAGCGTCCATACTTCCGTTCTGCTGTAATTGATGAAGCTATCAGGCACGGTGAAAACTATACTAAGAAGTATTGGGAAGATGACCTTTCTGACTATGCACCAGAGCATGGCATTGACCGTTTTGAAGTCCTTGAGTATTGGGGAATGGTTGATGTTGAAATGCTTCTTGAGCAGGGTGTAGAAATCCCGAAAGACTTTGAGGACTTTGACGAACTACAAGCCAATGCGTGGATTTGTAATGGCAAGCTGCTTCGTCTTGTCCTTAACCCATTCAAGCCCTCCAAAATTCCTTACATGGCGGCACCTTATGAACTCAATCCGTACAGCTTCTTTGGTATCGGTATTGCAGAGAATATGGACGATACGCAGACACTTATGAATGGTTTCATGCGTATGGCTGTGGACAATGCTGTTTTGTCCGGTAATCTTCTTGTTGAAGTTGATGAGACCAATCTAGTTCCTGGACAAGACTTAACATTGTATCCCGGAAAAGTATTCCGTCGTCAGGGTGGTGCGCCTGGTCAGGCAATCTTTGGCACCAAGTATCCAAACGTATCTCAAGAAAATATGATGATGTTTGATAAGGCACGTGTGCTGGCAGATGAAAGCACCGGCTTCCCCTCCTTTGCGCATGGACAGACAGGCGTGTCTGGTGTAGGCCGTACTGCTAGTGGTATATCTATGCTCATGGGTGCAGCACAAGGTTCTATCAAGAGTGTCATCAAGAACGTGGACGATTACCTGCTGCGTCCACTAGGTGAAGGACTGTTCCGGTTTAACATGCAGTTTGACTTTGACCCAGAGATCAAAGGCGATCTTGAAGTGAAGGCACGTGGTACTGAAAGCCTGATGGCCAATGAGATTCGCAGTCAGCGTCTCATGCAGTTCCTACAGATTGCAAGCAACCCAGCCCTCGCACCGTTTGCAAAGTTCCAGTATGTAATCACAGAGATTGCAAAATCTATGGACCTTGACCCCGACAAAGTTGTAAATAACATGAATGAAGCCGCCTTGCAAGCAGAGATTATGAAGGGCTTCCAAGCACCGCTTCCAGAAGGACAACCTGTGGCTCCTGCTGGTGCGGACGTTATGGACCCGACTGGTGCTGGTGGCGGAACAATGGGTACTGGACAAGTACCAATTCCGGGTGAACAAGGATTTAGTGGAAATGGTGGACAAGGAACTATACAGCAAACTGAAGCCGTTGGTGGGGAACAACCGCCAGTGGAATCACTTCAGTAACTATCTTGATGCGTTGATTGCAACGCACCAGAAAACTTTGGAACAGGCAGATCAAGACGTGGATTTACTACGTGCGCAAGGTGCCGTTTCTGTATTGCGTAAGATTAAACGACTCAGAGATGAAGTGAGTGATTTAGATGGATGACGATCAGTTTTTAGAAGCATATCTAAATACGCTTGAGGTCAGTGAAGGCACTGAAGGTGGTGATACTGTTACTGGTATGGCTACCAGACCTTATGGTGTAAAAGATTTGCTAGGCGTTAACGAAGAGGACTACAAGGATAATCCTCGCGGTTTAGCCAAAGCTGTTGCTTCTAAAAACATTGATGAACTTAAACGCATGGGAATTGACTGGGACAATCTTCCGGCGTCCATGAAGTTTAATGCGCTTGACATTCAGTTTAACATGGGTAGCTTAAATAAAAAAGCACCTAAATATTTTAAAGCTGTAAAAGCAGGTAAATACGATACAGCAATCAAAGAGTCGCTAGACGCTATTGGTGCATATGACCCAAAGAGGAAGGGTGAACGTCCGACAAAAGGTATTGCATTGCGTAGAGCAATGTTGTATAATATGGTTGCTGACGAATTTAACTATCCAAAAATTACTAGCATTAATGCTATTAACCAAGACAATCCCCAAAAGTCTGCAAAGGTTACGTATAATTTAGCAGAGGGTGAGTCTATACCGGTTACGTACGATACGTATTCTTTGCACAGCACGACGAAACCAGGAAAAGTAGCGGTTAGTGAAATTTTAGGCATAACAGCACAGCCAGTGACAGGCGAAGATACAGAAGACTTCTCTGAGCCTCTTCCGGTTCCATCTGCACCAAAACCGAAACCAGAACAACCCGTTGTCCCTACACCACAACCAAAGCCTGTAACCCCTGAAACAAAAACGCAAACAGATGCAGCGTTTACTTTGGACTATGAAGACGAACTGCCTGATATTGGTGACGACGTTCCTATGCCGGACTTGCCAGCAACGGATGTAGCACCTGACACAACAGATGCCATTCCCCCTGCAACGGTAGATGTGCCAGAGGAAAAAAACATCTTTGAACGGGCGTATGATTACATGTTCGGTGACGATGATACACCAGAAGAAATTCAGCAACGTGAGCAGACTAGGCAACGGCTGTTGCAGAGTTTAGAAATGAATGAAGGTGGATTAGCTTCTGGTGAAATTGATTATAGTGTTGTAGATGATGAGTATGAACTTCCTACTCCATCAGATAAAGCACGTGAGCAGATGAAGGCGATGGGACTAGATGCACCATCCATTTTGTCGCCTCGTATAGAAACAAGAACAGCGGAAGAGATAGCTGAAGACAGAAAGACACTAGCAGAAGTCGCACCTATAACTGGAGATATATTAGCAGTTAAAGATTATCCTGAAGATATTTCTATTGCTAAAGATATTATAAAACAAGGGGTAGATGAGGGTGAACTTTCTTCTGTATTAGGTGGCGTAGCATATGCAGGTTTATCTACGATAGGATTATTGCCAGCGGCTACTGGTGTCGGTGCGGGAGCAAAAATTGCAAAAAAAGCCACTAAAGATAAACTTAAAAAAGAATTAGTAGATGAATTTGGCACGGATGGAGCAACTAAAGTAGTTGATACAGTAGGAGAAGCATCTCAACCTGTGCGAGTTACTAATGTAGTAGAACCAAAAAAATCAGTTAAAGCTTATAAGTTATTTAAGGTAGATAGACAAGGTAATCTATATCCTTTGTTTGTTAAGATGGAAAACAATAAACCCATAGAATTAAATAAATGGACAAAAGCAGAAGCAGGAGAAATAAATCAAAAAACTGGTAAAGTTAAATCTTCATTAGGCGATTTAGCATATAGACCTGGTTTTCACGCTGGTGATCTTCCTATGGCTACTCATATAGGAGGAAAATCAGGAGATGTAAAAAAACCTAACTATCGTCCTGACAATCAAGTATGGGCTGAAGTAGAGATGGCGGATGATGTTGATTGGCAATCTGTAGCACTAGATAGGGCCAGAATAAAAAAAGATGGCACTATAGATGTAAAAACAGCACACATTACAGATCAATTACCTGAAGGCGGTCACTACAGATATAAAACTAATCCTAATATGACAGGTAATTGGCTTATCGGGGGTGAATTAAAAGTTAATAGAATACTAAGTGATGCAGAAGTGAAAGAAATAAATAATGCTGCAGGAGTTGCAGATTTACCCAGATTAAATGAGTTAAATATGAACGAGGGCGGTATGGCTATGGAAAGACAAATGGAAATGTTTGAGGACGGTGGTCTTATGGACGAGGGCGGCACAGTTGACCCATTATCTGGCAACGATGTACCACCAGGTTCTACACAAGAGGAAGTCCGTGACGACATTCCTGCCCAATTGAGTGAAGGCGAGTTTGTATTCCCTGCAGATGTAGTCAGATACATCGGCCTTGAAAAGCTAATGCAAATGCGACAAGAAGCGAAAGCAGGTCTTGCTCGTATGGAAGCTATGGGCCAGATGGGCAACAGTGAAGAAGCCGTACTGCCAGACGATATTCCGTTTGACCTTGGCGATCTTGACATGGAAGATGAACCTATGGAGTTTCAGGTAGGCGGTCTTGTCCCTAATCAATATGGAGTGTATCAACAGCCCTCGCAATTTGCATCATACAGTCAGCAGCCGTATCAAGCACCTACCATTCCTACGGGTCAGCCTATACAACAACAACCTATACAAGCAGCTGGATTCCAAACACTGCCAGTTCAGCAAGTACCCACTGCTCCAACCACTGTTCCAACTTTTGAACAGCTTATGCCTACGACTACAGGTCAGTATGATGAGTTGCGAGAATACGTAAATGAGGATACGGGGCAGAGCATGACTATCCCGTTTGTTGATGGCAAACCTATTTATCCTATTCCGCAGGGATTTACACCAAAGCCGACAGATCAAGTTGAGGCTGCAGTTCCCGAAACAACCACTGTACCAACTGCGCGGGTAGCACAAGTATCAGGCGACGATGACGATAGAGATGACGGACTTGGGCCGAGTGGTGGAAGAGTAGGCATGGGCGGTTTTTCTGATGGAACTGGCCGCAAACAAAATGCTACTATTATGGGTGTCTCATTTGATATGGGTGAAGGTTTCATTGGAGGTGCTATGGGGGCAGGTGCTACGGCTCTTAGCCTTGCTACAGGCAAACCCATACCAGCAGAAGCTAAAGCCACTTTTACATACGATAATGCAACATACACTGTATCCGGTGATGAGTATAATGATTTGAAAAAGTCAGGCTATACAGGAGATTTGGCTGACAAAATTGTTGCATCCCTTAAAACTGAAAGTGGTGTGCGTAGGGGGACTATTGAATACAATAAAGAAACCGGCACCTTCAAAGATAAAAAATCTGGTGAGACTTTCCAAGATCGAGACGACGACAATGATGGCATCGGTGATATCTTAAATAAATCTGGTCAAAGCGTATATAACAAATATAACGTAGAAGATTTGATTTCCGGTAAGCAAAAAATGAATCAATCTGAAAAAGATATTGCATCTGCATATAATGATGCACAGTTTGAGGCGTTTGATTTTGGTGATGATAGCAATGACGACTCTGGTGGCGGCGCACCAAGCGGAGGCGGTCGCACAGAATCTGCTGGTGCAGATTGGAGTGCAGGTTCTGATTTTACCGCATCTGAACGTGAAGAATTGGGACCGGGTTCATACAACGCAGGTGGTCTAGCCTCTAAGAAAAAACCCAAATCCAAAAAGATGAAGCGAGGCGGTATGGCTTCTAAAAAATAACCGTATTATGTTGGCTACCTGATCCCCCACCCGACAGTGGCTACGGTTGGCCCCAACCAGGAGTAAAAACAAATGGCAGAAACTGCTACAATTATGGCTGAAGAAATGCAGCCTGAAAAGAAAGTTGCGTTTGCAAATCGTAAATACACTAACGAAGAAAAACGCAAAATGGAAGAAGAAGAACTTGAGCAGTTGCTTAAGGAACAACGTGGAGAGGTAGAAGAAGAAACTACTGAACCTGAACAAGAACCAGAGAACGCAGAAGAGAAAACATTCAAGAAGCGTTACTCTGATCTTCGTAGACATCAGCAGAAACAAGCTGAAGAGTTTAAAGAGGAAATCGAAAAACTCAAATCTCAACTCACTGCTGCAACTAAAAAAGAAATGCAGCTTCCTAAGTCAGACGAAGACCTAGAGAGTTGGGTAAAGCAATATCCAGATGTTGCTGCAATCGTAGAAACAATTGCTATCAAGAAAGCGAAGGAACAAGCTGATGGCTTGGAAGAACGCATGAAAGTAATTGACGACATGCAGTATACTGCAAAGAAAGAAAAAGCTGAAGCAGAACTTATGCGTCTGCATCCAGACTTTGATGAGATTCGTGATAGTGACGAGTTCCACGAGTGGGCAGAAGACCAGCCTAAGTGGGTACAAGATGCTCTGTACGAAAATGACAACGACGCTAAGTCGGCTGCACGTGCAATTGATTTGTACAAGTCTGACAAAGGCATGTCAACCAAGAAGTCTGCATCGGATAAGTCTGCTGCAAAATCTGTTGATTCTGGTAGGTCGCGTAGTAAACCGCAGGGCGATGAGTCCACAACCTACATTAAAGAGTCTCAAGTTCAGAAGATGTCTCCTCAAGAATATGAGAAGCGTTCTGATGAAATCATGGAAGCTATCCGTTCTGGAAAGTTTGTCTATGATGTTTCTGGTTCAGCCAGATAAAAAAAGTGTTGACAAATAGTTGTTTCTAAGTATAACTATAGTCATAAAGGTGTAGGTGGGTTCGCTACCTGCCTACCCTAATCAACAAACAACAATGTCTTACGGATTACCTGAAGAGCATGGCCCGTTGAATATTCGGTCGGCCAACTGAATAGAATACGCACCCATTGTGAATCAGCCTCTGATTAGTCTTGTGAGTTTGTATCTGTTGAAAATGCCTAACATAATGGAGAAATATCATGGCTTTCACTACTGCTAGTGGGTATGGTAATCTTCCTAACGGTAATTTTTCTCCCGTTATTTACAGCAAACAGGTGCAACTTGCTTTCCGCAAGGCCGCTGTTTGTGAAGCAATCACCAACTCCGATTACTTCGGTGAGATTGCTGCAATGGGTGATTCCGTTAAGATTATCAAGGAACCCGAAATCACTGTTAAGGCTTACGCCCGTGGTACAACCATCACGCCGCAAGACCTTGATGACGAAGACTTCAGCCTGACCATTGACAAAGCTAACTACTTTGCGTTTAAGGTTGATGACATTGAAGAGGCACACAGCCACGTTAACTTCCAGTCTCTGGCAAGTGACCGTGCTGCATATCGCCTTGCTGACCAGTTTGACCAAGACGTTCTTGGCTACTTGTCAGGTTACACACAGTCTGCTCTGCACTCAAATGCAGATACTGTTAACACTACTGTTAACGGTTCAAAGGCTGTAACAACTGCCGGTTCAGACGAACTGCTTGCATCAATGAAGTTGGACGCATCCGACTTCTCTGACGGTGCAGGTTCCGTTGGTTCTGCTGGTTACGCGATTGCAATTCAGCCGCGTACTGGTGGTGCAACTGACGCAACTCCGGCTGCTGGTGATACCCATCCTCTGACCCTGATTGCACGTATGGCCCGTCTGCTGGACCAGCAAAACGTGGACTCACAAGGTCGTTGGCTGGTTGTTGACCCGGTATTTATGGAAGTGCTGAAGGACGAGGACTCTCGTCTGTTCAACGCTGACTTCGGTGGTTCTGGTCTGCAAAACGGCCAGATTGGCACTCAAATCCACGGTTTCCGTGTGTATCAGTCCAATAACCTGCCTTCAGTCGGTACTGGTTCTTCCTTTGCTGGTGCAAACAGCAACACCAACTACGGCGTTATCGTAGCTGGTCATGATTCAGCTGTTGCAACTGCAGAGCAGATTAACAAGACCGAAACCTACCGCGACCCTGACAGCTTCGCTGACATCGTTCGTGGTATGCACCTGTATGGCCGCAAGATTCTTCGTCCTGAAGCACTTGTTAACGCCATCTACCACTTGGCTTAAGGGAGGAATTGGATAATGGCTACTATTACTTCACTTCTTAAAGCTGCGACTGGCAATTCCCAGCGTGGCCGTAACCCTTACATGGTTGAGAACACCATCGACATCGTGGCTACTACTGTAGACCCGTCTGCCGGTGATGTTGTTCAGGCAATCACCATTCCTGCTGGCACCAAAATTATGGCTGCTGGTGTGGAAGTTGTTGAAAGTGCAACCATGAACACAGGTACAGATGCAACCGTAACTCTTGGTGCGGCTGATCCTGATGAGTACGTAACTGCATTCGACATTGACGGTGCTGCTGACGGTGCTTATGCACCTAGCGTCACTGTGTCTGCTGATGTAGTTCTCGCCTCTGACGACACTCTGGACCTGACCTTTGCAGGTACTGGTGCATCCTTCACTGCTGGTAAACTTCGTGTTTACGCCATCATGATGGATGTAAGTTCACAGGGCGACACTTCGGCTAACGAAGTAGACCGTGACACTCTTGCCTAACTAACATGAGGGGGCTGGCTTGACACCGGCCCTCTCATTTTTCTTTAAGGATTTACGATGGCATATACTTACCTTGACATCACCAACGAAGTGCTTGCACGTTTTAACGAAGTAGCACTAACGGCTGCTAACTTTAGCACGTCTCGTGGGTTTCAAACGCAGTGTAAGAATGCGGTAAATGACGCCATCAATTATATTTTTCAACGTGAGTTTGGTTGGTCATTTAGCCACCAAGAACAGACGGAAACACTCGTAGCTGGTACTACACGCTACTCAATTGGTGCCTCAATCTACAGTGTAGACTACGAGACATTCCGTATTGCGAAAGATGACAGTCTTGGCGTGGCAGGTACAACCCTGCGTGTCATGGACTACAATCAATACGTAGACAATTACATTGACCAAGAAAGCACATCGGACGTAGGCGGTGTGCCTATTTATGTATTCAGGACACCAGACAATAACTATGGTCTGTTTCCTTACCCCGACAAAGCATACTCACTTAAGTATGACGCCTACGTAAAACCTACTGCCCTTAGTGCTGCAACTGACGTGCCTACTATTCCTGAACAGTTTCGTCAGGTTATTGTGGACGGTGCTACAGCCTACGGTTATCAGTATCGTGGTGAGGCGCAGCAGTATGGCATTAACTTTGCCCGATTTGAAGAGGGCATTAAA
>Ga0208427_1001524_pt1 | contig 9979 bp, 8 predicted proteins | sample DEB08_DNA_FD_184532 | JGI IMG/M metagenome (GOLD analysis project Ga0208427, IMG submission 184532) | Aqueous microbial communities from the Delaware River and Bay under freshwater to marine salinity gradient to study organic matter... | ecosystem: Environmental > Aquatic > Marine > Coastal ...
AATCTCCCACTCGGGTGGTGGAATGTATGCAAGTCTTCCTTCGACCTGACTAGTCAAGTAATGCTTGAAACAGGGCTTGAAGTACTTAAACTTTGCTGCTCTGTTCAAAAACGAATACGATACTTCAAACTTTGTCGTTTCATCATATCGCTTGTTGTTTGTAATATCGATCAATCCATCAAGAAACTTAGCGCGAAGAGGGATTGGCAGATAATGCAGATTCATGCCATAGAATCCTTTCGGTGCTGGTCCGATTGCGATGATCAACGGAAACGCGTCCCAATAAGGTAGTTTTTCGCGATGCTTTGCATCATAGAAAAACATGTACATTGAACCAGACGCTGATCGTGCGCGTTTCTCAATCGGATCTTCGTTCATCAATGCGCGGCGATTGATGTTACGCATGTTCTGAACTTTGCGGCGAAACCATGCACGAGACTCTTTGGTCCGCGGTGTAATACCAGCACGGAATGCTTCTAGTTCTACTGTTTGAAATAAATTGCTCATGCGTTTATTTATCTAGTTTTCTTGCGTTTGAAGGGCTTTAGTGGTGCAATTCTTTTGGGAAGAATTTTCATTGCTTCAAGTTCTTTCTCTGTCCATATCTGAAATCCCCACCCTTGATCTTTTGCGTATTCAGTTGCGGCTTTCCACTTGTTTCTGTTCTTGACATATGTAAGTGCTTCTGTGACATACTTTTTTGTTCGTCTGTCACCTTTAGGAGGCAGTGTTTCTTTATGAGGTTTTATCTCGACCAGAACAGTCTCGCCAGTCTTGTAGACAATCTTCAAGTCCATGTAGTATCGATGGATTTTATTGTCCACTTCGTATAGATATGGAATGATGACCTCTTCGCTCGACCAGTATTGAACATCCGAACTTTCGTCACACCATCGAAAGCAATTTCTCTCCCATAGTGAACGGTAGATCACATTACGAGAATCGCCTTTATACTTGGCTGGATTCTTAACTTTGTATTTGCCTTTGTATGTCATGAAAAACTCTATAAATAAAGAAACAATGATTCACCAATTATTTAGAGTGACTTAAATGGCAGAACCAGATCCCTATACAGCACCCGTCGGTACTGTTTTATCTGAAGCACAGCGACTAGAACTTCTTCGACGCGCCGCAGGTGTACAAGAGCCTGCTACGGCTACTGAAGAAAGAGAGATTGCTAATCGTAGAATTCCTGACAATGAGAATGTTGACGCAACAAGCCCTTCTCAAGAAGTTATTGAAGAGGCAAGAAACTATCGTTATCCTCTGACGCTTTCAAAAAGTTATCCTGCTAGAATTATTTTTAAGGTAGTTAAGGTTGAAGGCGTAGACATTGCAGAAAAAATTGGTGATACTTATAAATCTGTTAGCGAAGGCTTTAAATCTCTTGTTGCTGAGATTCCTGGTGTAGACGAATTTGCACAGAAAATAACAGGTGAATCACTTACTGCGTCTGTTTCTGATAAAAAGGTTGATGTAAAGACAAAGAAAGAAATAGAAAAAACTGAGAATCAAGTAAAACCTGCCCTTCAGTCTTACGAGAATCGTCAAGGCGGCACAACAATAGGTACTGTAACCTTACCTCTTCAGCGCGATCTAAGATTCAGTGACAACGCACAGTACGAAACAGCGAATCTTGGTACCGTTGGCGGTGCGCTAGAGCAAGCGCTACAGGGTCAGAATCCATTTGCCGGCTTTAATTCAAATGGTCAGTTTGCAAGAACTGCATCCGCTCTCGCAGCATCTGTTGTAGCAAAGGGTGCGGGTGAAGTTGCTGGTGCTGCTATCGGTTCTAAGTTTGGCACCCCAGGTGCTATTGTCGGTGCTTCTGCTTTAGGTGGTACGCTAGAAGGGCTGTCTCCTGCAGTGCGAAACGCAACGCGAATTGCTACAGCACCTAATCAGCGCACACTCTTTCAACAAGTACAAATTCGTAGTTTTGCGTTTACTTTTAAAATGATTGCAAACAACCGCGACGAAGCAAACGAAATTAAAAATATCGTAAAGTTCTTTCGTCAAGAATTATATCCCGAAAAGATTGTGCTAGGCGAATCTGGTCTTCCTCTTGCGTATAAATTTCCGAACATGTTTGAGATTGATATTCGAAATAGATATGACGAAAATCCTTCGTTCAAGATCCAACGCTGCTATCTGCGCGATATTCAAACATCGTTCAACTCAACCGCATCGGGCATGTATAGCGATGGTAATTTCGTCGAAGTTGACATTTCGCTTTCGTTCCAAGAAATCGTCGCCCTTGATAAGCAGAAAGTGAGAGATGGTTACTAATGTCTAATTATTTTGAAAACTTTCCAAAGGTTCTATATCTGTTCGGAAATGAAGAGCAGCCAGTTCTCTTTCAGCAACTGACCAAGTATGTTGATTTGGTCGATCAGTTAAAAGAAGATGCTGGCGCATATATTGAGTATGAGATCCGAGACGGAGATCGCCCTGATACACTTTCATACCGTCTGTATGGTAAGAGCGAATACGACTGGACTTTCTTCTTGATGAACGAAAGACTGCGTGAAGTTGGCTGGCCTAAAACGCTTGGGCAGTTATACACATATGCACAGTCTACACTTTTTCCGAACTACACTGCGAAACTTGATGTTACAGCAGCAGACAGTGCAACCGTGCGCGGGCTTGCAGACAAATATCCTATCGGGCAAGCAGTGCTTGTGCAAGGTAGCAACGGGATTGTGATTCGCAAAAATCTGAATGTTGGTGAAATTACTCTTTCTTCTGACAGCGATATTACTGGCAAAACTGCAATGACATACGACGACAGCGCGAATCTAAATCTTCTTGCTCTTGGCAATATCGTCTATGAATATCAAGGCACACACCACTATGAAAACGATTCAGGTGATTGGGTGGATTATTTTTACAGCAATGATCAAAAAATTCCTATCACAAACCTTGATTTTCTTATTGCTCAGAATGACGAAGCAAAACGAATTCGGATTATCAAGAAAGAATATATTGAAAAGGTTGTGGGTGAATTTAAGCGATTGCTTGAGAGGACTTAATGGCTCAGAACCAATCACAGTTTGGTATACTTGAAGCGTCAATAATCACATCTTCTACGAATAACGAAGACCGTGTTGTAGATGTTCGCGGTAATGTTTTAGAAGTTGTCTTCTATGAGAATCTTTACAAGCCCTACATTGACGCAACAATTGCAATCATCGACGACTTTGGTCTGCGCGACGCTTTATCCATTCAGGGCACAGAAAGATTAAAACTGGTTCTTGGTGATGCAGAAAAGCCCGAAGAGCCTGTTGCTGTAAAGTATTTCTTCTTCTCCAGAATTGCTGATGTTCAGCGCATGAACGAAAGATCAGAACTTCTTTTGATCAATCTAGTAGAAGAGCATGTGTACATTGATTCAGTAAAACAGTTCAGCCGTTCGTACACTGGCAAACTTGAAGATATCATTTCTACTATATCTGCGAACGAACTTGGCAAACAAGTTCAACAAGTCAACTTCGAAGGCTCGGTTCAAGGCACTCGCAAAATTATTGTACCATACATGAGCCCTCTTGAGTCTATACAGTGGCTGCGTGATCGTGCGACAACGCGCACGGGTTCACCAATCTTTTTGTACAGTTCTCTTTACAATGATAATCTGTTCATGTCTGATTTGGATTCTTTGTTAAAAGAACCTGTATTCAATAATAAACTGCCGTTGAGATACACCAGCGCAACCGCAAGTGCGAGTGAGACAGAAGAGAATCTTCGCCCCTATTATGAAATTATTTCGTTCAAGCAAACAAACTCAGAAGATACTCAAAGTCTATATGAGAATGGTGCAATAGGTTCGTACTATGCGAGCATTGATGCAGGAACAGGAACTGTGTCAGGCAGTCATATCTCTGTCCGAGATTTGATCGACGAGTTTTATACAAACGAACTTATTTCGCCCGACACTGTACAAACCATCTTTGATCCGTCGCTAGAAATTGACGGCAGGCTTTCGGATGAGTATAACTCTTTACATATTCATCAAGTGGTGTCTAGTGGAACCTACAATCAATTCAAAAGTTATCATGATGAAACTTCACTCTTAGATGCAAGCAACTCTGTAATTGAATCGCGCCTTAAAGTCAAGAACAAATTGATTCGTATGCTTTTGAAAAGAAATGTAATCGACATAGGCATGAACGGCTCTTTGTTCTTTGAAGGCAAGATGCCAGTGGGCAGAAGAATTCGTGTTCTGTTTCTGAATTCAAATGTTGAAGGCGATCTAAAAGACCCTACGAAGCAAATTGATCGTAGAAAGTCCGGCGATTATCTCGTGTTGGCAATTAATCATAGATTAGTTCAAGAAAAGCACACCGCTATCTTACGCATGAGCAAGTTAGGTGAACTGCCAAAGGACTTTAGACTATGAATGTTTTAAGACCAATTCAAAAAGAATTTTATGGTGATGATTATCGTTGGTTCTTTGGTACCGTAGTTAATTCGCATCCGCCAGCAGGGCTTGAGGGGCGCGTAAAAGTTCGCATCTATGGTGTACACAATCCCGTCACAAATGAAATACCCGAGAAAGACTTGCCATGGGCTCAAGTGCTACTACCTACAACTGAAGGAGGCGCGTCAGGCATTGGTCGTATTCCTCAGTTGATGGCTGGTGCGTTTGTGTTCGGTGTGTTTCTTGATGGTGTATCTTCACAAACTCCTCTGATATTAGGCTCTTTGCCTCGTATCGAATTTCCCACTGCCATTCAAACTGGTCGTAATGTTTCGTTTCAAGATAAGTTTGAGTATGATCAAGAGCGTTTGCAAAATGTAGTGGCGCTTAAATTTAAAGACGATAAAGAAGCAAGCGCTAGCGTAGGTCTTCGCCGTCAGCAAGCGATGAAATTCTTTATTGACAATGGGTATGAGTTGATTCAAGCCGCTGCATTGACTGGTGCGATTGAAGGTGTGTCTGGCTTTCAGACATACGACACTGAAGGCTCTGTAGATACCGTCGGCATTGTCAAGTGGAAAAACACCACTGCAGTCGGTAGTAGATTCGCCGAACTGCTACAATTTGCTGCACAGTATTCACCAAACTCTGACTGGAGACTGTATTCGATCCAGTTGCAGTTTGTTGTTTTCGAATTACGCAATCGATTCAATCTGGTAAATAGCAAACTGATTGCTAGCACCGATATAAAAAGCGCAAGTGCAATCGTGAATCGTGAATATGTGAAGGGAACTAACCAGACAGACAATCTTGCTCTCAGAGCATACGAAGAGGTTCTTTCATAATGGCAAAGACTGAATCACAGAAATTACAAGACACAGTAAAAGATGCGGCGACTTCTGTTGACACAAGCCAAATAGAATCTACTGCTACACAAGCACAAGACGCGCTAAAGAATTCTGTTGAGACAACCGTAGGTTCTGTCGCAGGGCAGGTAGAAGGCGGTGTTCAAAGTTTAACACAGAAGTTTGACAAGTATCAAGAAAAACTGAGCAATCTCACCACAGAAGGTTTGATTGACGAAGGCGTTGAAAGCCTTGAAAACATGGCTACTGATTTTGTACAGCAGCAGGTCACAGGACTTTTGTCCAAGTTTGGTTCTGCGGTCAATGTTACATTTAGCGAACCAGACTCAAACGGGATTGTTTATCCTATTGCAGCATCTCTTGACGAAGAAGGTGGTATAAGTGGAACTGTCGCTGCAGTACTGCAGTTAATCACTGGTCTAGGCGTTGACACGGGCAATCTACAGAAGGCAATCGTCGAAGGTAGCCCGCAAGGGATCATCGATGCAGGCAAAAATGTTTTGTCTGGTAAAATGGGTGCATTTGATGGTGCAACTGCAATCAAGTCTCTCACAGAAACTGCGGTCACAAGCGTTACGGATGAACTTGAAACTACTGTATCACAAGCGCTTGCGTCGAGTCGAAATGTAAACACAATCGTCAATAGTATTTCTGCGGTCAATGTTGATGGTGCTGGTAACCTTTTACTAACCAGAACACCTGTCACCTCTTCTCGCATTACTGATGGAAACACAGACAGCGCAGAGTTTAATACAGCGATTGCAAAGAACAAGACGAATCCTTTGAGCGATCTAAACACTGTTATTACAGACGCAAAGAATATCAAACAGAATCTTAAAAAAGCAGAATCTGATTTAGAAAATCTAACTGGTGGCAAGAACGGTGCTGCAGTTCTTAATTCTGTTACAGGCGCTGCAAGTGCGCGCACAGCATATACTCAGAAAGGTGATGAATATCGTTCGCTGATTAAGAATCGTGTAGCAAAGGGTTCACAGACTGGTATCATTCAGGGTATTAGCACAGAAGTTCTGACAGATGTTAAGAAACAGATTCGCGACTTTGCGCCTAGACTGACGGGTGAACAAGTCAATCAAGTTATCAATCTTGCTCAAGGCGATGCTGCTGATATTTCTACTGCAGTTCGTCTGCTGTTTGATGCAACAGGCAAACCCTTTGACACCATTCGCCAGTTTGTCAAATCGATTGATACGACGATTGATAACGCAACGCGAGTATCGCCCGAAGAAGCAATCTTCTCTGACCCTTATGTTATAGGTTCTTTTGAAAACGAATGGCAACAAGGGGAAGGCAATCCTGTGTTTCCTTATATTTCGTCTATCGAAGAACTGCAAGCAGAACTTCGCAATGTGGATCGCGAAGTCACAGAGGTGGTCGTACACTGGACAGAAACACACACAGACAAGAACATTGGTTCAGAAGAAATCAATAAATATCACCTAGACTTAGGGTTGAATGGCATTGGTTATCACTATGTCATTCGTCGCGATGGTTCTTTACAGCGCGGGCGCCCAATCAATATTGCAGGGCAACATGCACCCACCAACAATCACGATACGAGAAGTATTGGTATTGTGTTTGTAGGCGGTATCAATGTTCCGTCAGGTACGCCAAATCCAGGAAACTTTCTGTCGGTGCAGTCACTCACACGAAGCCAGTTGAATACCTTTGATCACTTCTGTCGCTCTTTCTATGCAGTGTTTCCGGGCGGTCAGATTGTTGGTCACAGTGAGATTGACGAAGACGAAGTGGATCCAGGCTTTGAAGTTATCGACTATGTGGCTAGCGTCTTTGGCAAAACCTCTAAGTTTACAGACATACTGAACCAATCACCGTTGACGGTTGAAGAGATACTACAAAAATGACAAATAAATTAGACGATCTAAAAGGTAGAGTCGATAATTTTGGCGAAGGGCAAGAAGAGACCGTTGGTGTACCTAACGAAGGTTTTGCTGACGCGTCTGGCGAGTATCCGAATCGTGATTACTTTTTTGGCACTAGCATCAACAAGGCTGCGCGGGGCGAGAAAGTAAACAAACTCGATCTAGGTGGCGGTGACTATGGCATACCTCTAGATGTTCCTGATCAGAAGCCTTCGAAGTATCCTTATAATCAGGTCTCTGAATCACCTTCGGGTCATGTGATTGAGATTGATGACACGCCTGGCGCTGAGCGTGTATTAATCAAGCATCGAACAGGTGCGGGCGTAGAAATGCGCGCTGACGGTTCTGTGGTAATTGCATCGAAGAATCAGCGCATCGAAGTAACTGGCGGTGATCAAACTACTATTGTTGAAGGAGAAGGTAATCTTGTTTACAAAGGAAATCTTAACCTTACCGTTACTGGCGATTTCAATTTGGATGTCGGTGGTAATTATAATGTTAGTGTTGCCGGAGATAAACTTGAGGAAATCAAGGGACGACACACAAAAATAGTTGACCGAGATCAGAACTATACGATTCGTGGTGCGCGAGGCGAGCAAGTTGTGGGGATGGCGACCTCTACAGTGCTTGGCGACCAGAATCTAATTACAGCGGGCAATCTAAATCAGTTCACTCAAGGCAACACAGAAATTCTTGCAGGCGGTAATCTTATCACCACTGCAGTAAATGAATGGGTTGCGGCTGCGTCTACTGCAAATGTCACAGCGCGTCATGTGAGTATGATTGGTCATAAGGGTACGATTGGCGGACCTTTGATCGATCACTACGGAAAATCATATGGAGGTTTTCCTGCGGGCATTACAAATCTTGCAACTTTCTATGGATCGCTTGTGGGTAAAGCAGCAGAAGCAATCCGCTCAGACTATTCTATGTTCGCAGCACAGTCTGGCTTTGCAGTGAGTGCAGGTGCTGCTACTACAGCATTAACTGCAGGAATTCTTGGCTCAACAAAGTCACCGGTTGTCGTTCCTCCGGTGCCTGGTATCATGCCGTTTATTCCCATTCCGCCAACTGCGCCAATTCCTAACCCTGGTATTGTCGAACTACAGTTGTCGTCAAGCAACTACGGAATTCGAAATGTGTCTGTCGATCCAAAACTGAAGACTAAGATTCTCAAGTCTGATGACTATAGTGATCTATTCAACTTCGATCCTACAATTCATGAGATTCGTTCGAAGTTGCGCGATCCTCAGCACTTTGCCAACGGTGGCTTTACAAGTTATCTTGTGTCCGAAGGTAAGTTGAACAAAGACTTTAAGAAGAACATGCCTAAGAATATTGGGCGCTCTGCATCGAAGACTGGCACAATTCGTTTTGGTGTAAATCTACTTGGTAATAATCCTGCTGACAATCGCAGCAAACGCTTCAAGGTGAACAAATGAGAATTCTAGTTGATCCAGAATACAATCCTGAGTTTCAATCTGCGATTACTTCTGCTACGAAACTCGGTCCTGGTATTACATGCGCTAAGTTTCTTGGTGCAAGAGGGTCGCGTACACAGTTCGAAAAACTGTATGCAGCAAACTTCTTTGGTGCACCTGATTTAAAACAGATTGCAAGAAATCTGGTCGTGCATGCAAATGCTATGAAAACAGTCATTGGCAATCCTACATTTTCTCAGCATCGCCTGGTTGTGTCAGAAGGTATCTACGAGCCTAACCCTAAGTTTGAAGTGCAAGAAGTTCCTGCAGGTTCTAAAGAAGCAGCAAAAAGATTAGCGAAAGCAAACCCGGGTGGTTCCTATGGAAACAGTTCGGATGGATGGGTCGCACGAATCCCTTTGTACATAGGTGAAAGACCATCAAGCGGCGGTGTAAATGATTTAAGAAGAACAGGACGCGCTATCGTCTATCAGTTGATTGATAAGAATGGCAAGACTGATCCGCGCAAAACATTTGATCTTGCGGTGTTCTGGAAAGACTATATCGATTATGATCGATTGACTCTGGACTACGATACCTTTGATCCAAGCGGTGAATTGACTTGCCAAATCGTTTTGGAAATACCTGAAGTACCTGCTAGTTATGAAGTACAGTTTGCATACAATTTGCAGACCACATACAACGGCGAACTTCAAACTAAAAATGAACTGCTAGAAATCCTTCCTGACGATTGATATAAATAAAAAGAAAAGGTTTTAACACCCTATGTCCAAAATTTTCTCTACAGAAGATGGCAATCTAAACAGCAGTATTCGCGTTGTAAAAGAGCGCGTTTACTCTGATATTGATTTGTCTTTGGATGCGAGAACATCGACGGATGGCGATGTTTTTCGAAAGACTGATGCTGCTTCTGTAAAGCAGGCTGTTAAGAACCTATTGCTTACAAATAGATACGAAAAGCCTTATCGCCCACAGTACGGAGCAAATCTTCATGGGCTTTTGTTCGAACTTATGGACGATGATATTGGCGACGAAATCATTGATAGAGTTACAAGTACAATCGAAAGATACGAGCCTAGAGCAAAAGTTCTGGGAGTTAAAGTTACAGCAACACCAGATTTTAATGCAGTTACTGTAACAATTGAATTTAGAATTATTAGCACAAATGTTGTCGAGACGCTGAAGGTATCGTTAAACCCAACATTTGAATCTGCAGCAGCCGAAGACATTCCTACACTTCCTTTGGCTACGACAGATGTTATTGTATATCAGGATATCATTCGCACAGAAACAAAGCCTGAAGGTCAGAGACTTGCGACATTTAAAGGCGATTTGATTCGTCGCGACTTGCTG
>Ga0208427_1001525_pt1 | contig 9979 bp, 12 predicted proteins | sample DEB08_DNA_FD_184532 | JGI IMG/M metagenome (GOLD analysis project Ga0208427, IMG submission 184532) | Aqueous microbial communities from the Delaware River and Bay under freshwater to marine salinity gradient to study organic matter... | ecosystem: Environmental > Aquatic > Marine > Coastal ...
TCCTGAAGTGGATAGAAAGAACCGCATTCGTCAATTCATCCCTCAAGGGGTTATGACAGGCGATTCTGTACGCTTCCCAAAGGTTACAGGCGGTGAAGGCACAGCAGGAAACCAGACAGAAGGAAGCGCAAAGAGTCAAATCGACAAAGACTTGGCGGAGCAGACTTTCAATGCTCAGGTTATTGCTGCTTTCGCTCGTATCTCTACGCAGATGCTCGGTGATATTGCAGGAATGACTTCTTATTTGTCTACTGAGTTGATGCGCCTTTTGATGAATCAAGAGGATAGCCAACTTTTGACAGGTACTGGAGCTACTGTGAATCTTTACGGCCTTGCTGCTGCTGCTGCAACGTCAAGCGATTTGAGTACTACAGCTAACTGGGCTGCACCCAACAATTGGGATTGCATCACAGCGGCTAAAGCTTATCTCGCATCTCAGGACTTCATGGCAGATAGAGTAGTGTTGAACCCTGTTGACTTCTACCAAATGGCAGGAGCGAAGGGAACAAACGGCCAGTATGTTTCGCCTGTGTACTTTGAGGCTGACGGCACTCCTCGCTTATTTGGAATGCCTGTCTATCACAGTACAGCGGTTGCGGAAGGTAGCTTCTTCTGTTGGGATAGTACAGCAGCTTCGCAGATCTTCCAAAGAGAAGCTCCAAGCATTCAGTTCTTTCCGCAGGACTCTGATAACGCTCAGAAGAACCTTGTAACTGTTCGCGTTGAGGAAAGATTAGCCCACGTGCGCAAACATGACAAAGCAGTCTTTACTGATACATTTGCGAATGTGAAATATATAATAACCCCTACCTAGTAGAGGCGTATTTAGTGAATTTAGGGGTGGCTTCGGCCACCTTTTTTTATTCTCAACCTTTTGTTGTGTGGTTAAATTATTATTTATATATTTGCCCTATCAAACAAACCAAAATCAAAGCAAAATGTCAGCAGTAGTAGTCTTAATTGTATTCGCAGTGCTTGCAATAGTAGGACGTGAACTAATTACTTGGTACTTCAAGATCAACAAGATTGAAGAGGTGCTAAGGGAGATATTGGAAGAGATAAAGGAAAAGCGAGTTCAAGACAAACAAGAATCTTAGGTCAGTTTTTAAAAGTCGCCCATAGTGGGCAAGCTCGCTCGAAGCCTCTCCATAAAAATGAACGGAGAGGCTTTTTTATTTTCAATCTTTTTTTGTGGTCAAATAATTTAATGTAATTTTACAGCACCAAGCAAGACACAATGAAAGATCATTTACTAGAGCATGACGAGAATTGCGACTCTCATATTTGTAGAGAGCGTGAATTTGTTGTTGTACTAATAGGCGAAATGCACATTATCAGAGTTCCCTATTGCCTTATAGGTTTATGGAGGGATCACGAGTTTATATTCAACTTGTTGTACAACAGCACTGACAAGAGAATTAAGATGTATAAAAACCGCTACGGAGATAAGGCATGGGGACTTTGGAAAGACTCAAATATGCGAGAACATGACTTTAAGGAGTACAGGTTAAGAGGTAAGCGACTAAAGAAGTGGGCAGCAGAAATCTGTTACACCTATTACGATAACGCAGGGAAGGATTATCATATTTTCATGAAGCTACCATTCATGAAGAAGTTAATTTCCAATGATCAGCTTAAAAGAGATTATAGAGAAATACAGTCGGGTGATTATTCATTCTCGATAAAGGAACAAGCGGAGATACTGTATGATCGTAACTATGCTTATACCGATAATGAGGATGAAATCAGAAAGACTATTGCCCACTTGCAAAAAGAAATAAGAAGGAAAATAAACCAAAATCAAATATCATGAAGCCAGTAAACAGTAAAAGCCTACTAGCATTTGTATTCGACCAAATGGAAAAACTAGACAAAGGGCAAATCGACAAGGAGCAAGCGCGAGAGCAATCAAACCTAGTCAAGCAAGCTAACAACCTACTGAAGTACGAACTAGACAGGGCTAAGGTTAGAATGCAGTTAACAGCACACAATGCCATTTATAAAGACGGGGTGCAGCTCAGGGATATTGAAAGCAAAAACTACGAATAATCACACAGCCCCTAACAAGGGGCTTTTTTATGCTTGTATCTTTGCTATATGAGAGTACAGACACGAATCACAGCTATAACAGCGGCCAAACCAATAAGCGCAGCGGAGTTCCGTACATACGCTAAAGCCGTGAACATCTCAGGTGAAGATTTGCTTATAACAACACAGCTTGCAGCCTCTGTTCGGTATATTGAAAACTACATAGGCAAAAGCATAAACACCAACACCTTCGAGACGACTGTATGGAGCTTTGACGATGTGCGCGACATACCCAATGGAGAACTAATTTACGAAGCGGTTAACGGACCATTATCAAGCGTGACATCTGTCAAGGGCTACGATCTTGAAGGGAGCGAAACAGCTTTAGTAAGCGGAACGGATTACTACACTTTGCAAGGGGGAAGGGTGCGTATCCCTTCAGCTACAACTTACGATTCATATAAGATTACGTACATCTGCGGCATGGAAGAGGTAGAGGTTACGGATAACATCAAAGAGGCTATTCTAAAGATCACGGCAGAGCTATATCAGAATAGAGGGATAAGTGTCACTGGTACTATTGTGAGCAACCTCAAAACAGATTTGAGTCAGCTATTGAATGCTGAGAGAACAAAACTATTTTTCTAATGAATATCGGCAAGCTTAATGAGCAAGTCACTTGCTATGCCTATGTGACAAGCGCGGACGAGTCAGGGGGATTCAGGTCTACTGAAGAATTGAGCTTCACCGATTGGGCATTTGTTAGGCGGTCGAGTTCAAATAGGGGTGCTGAAGATGCGAGGGTAAAGAATGACATTCGCTATTCAGTAACTATGCGTTCTCGATTGGATTGGTCGGGTAGTGTCGATGGTGCAGACTTTCCCTCGAGTGTGTTTAAGGTTATTTACAGGGGGCGTACATTGGTCATTGATGGTCCTGCTTTGGAAGATGAAAAGCGTGAGTTTGTGACCTTTGAGGCAATAGAACAGCAGGCGTGAGGATAGAGTTCAAAATAGACCAAGCTGACATACAAAGGACACTTAAAAGGCTGAATAGATACAGCGGTGGAGTTGTTGAAGATGTGCAGAGGGCAACAGCTCATGCGGCTATTGAAGTGCAGAAAGAAGCTCGTATAATGACACCAGTCGACACGGGGCGATTAAGAGCGAGTATAACAGTGCAAAGGGTAGGCAATTCTGTTTCCGCATTTAGATCGCTTACAGGGCGGTCGGCAATGATTACATACCAAGTAGGCACGAATGTAGAGTATGCCAAGCCTGTTGAGTTTGGTACTCAAAGGCAAAGACCGCAGCCGTATTTAAGACCTGCTTATAATATTGTAATTCCCGAATACAAAGCCGCACTAAAGCGCATTTTAAGAAAAGCTAAATGACAATAGTCGGTGTTTGGATGCCTGTCTTTGGTAGGCATGAAGTAATGAAAGCCGCCCTGACAAGCCTCAAAGAGATGCGCAGAAGGTGGAGAGCGAAAGAGATAGAAATATGTCTTTTTGTGGGGTGGTCCAATCCTGAAGATTTATTTGCTGTTGTCGAACATTATGGTTACCCTTCACACGCTGTGCTATCGCCAAACGAGCCACTAAGCGAAAAGCAAAACAACCTACTTAACTCCATGCGCGGAAGGTGTGACTACTTCCTCCAGGTGGGTAGTGATGATGTTTTCCTTGATAGCTGTGACGATTTCTATTTTGATGCTATTGAAAGAGGGGTGGAGTACATTGGGTGCCGTTCAGTTTACTTTGTTGAACCAAAGAGCCAAAGAGCCGTATCAGTTAAACAACCTGAGAACGGCCTTAACAGATGCTTTGGTGCAGGAAGGTTATGGAGTGCCGAAGCTATGGACAAAGTCTCTGAGCTATGGCCTAGCGAAGCAAATAATGGACTTGACTACATGAGTGAGCAGGAATTTATAAAAGCAGGTGTGAAGGTTGAAACCTTCGAGGAAAAAGAGCCTTTTGTAGTTGACATAAAAAGTGAAACGAACATCTGGAGCTTTGAGAAGTATAAGAATGAAAAGCCTGAAGATTACCTTTCGATATTAGCAAAGATGCAAGGGGAGGTTTTACAAGCCGTAAATTTGTTACATGAAGATAGCGCAAGGTGAAATAATAAAGGCGGTCTACACGCTGCTAAAAGATAAGGTCTTAGCTCCTAATACAGCGATGCCTTACCAACTCAGCTATGTTCAAAGAGTGGCAGATGACGGGGGTGTAGTTGAGCTTTCTACTTGCTTCTCGGATAATACAGCATTGAGTAGCTATGTTCCTGTGTTTAGCTCGCAAACTCCAACCTTCGAGGCAAACGCATACATATTCGTTTACGGGTTAAACACGAATGAAATAGGACCGCAAGACTCTTTCCTGTACGATGTGAGTCTAAGTGTCAAGTGTGCCATTTCAAGCAATGGAGGGGCTATAAGTTCAGAGGACTTGAATACTTTTGGGAATACTGTTGCGAACATCATGCAGCCTAATACCTTCAGCCAGATAACTGTAACGGGCTTCTCTGTTGTTGATCAGCAGTTGCAAAACGTCAACTATGTACTACCTGAGTTGCGAGGTTCTAAATATGAATGGTCGGTTACTTTGGATTGGTCGATTAAGGTTGACGAGATTTAATATATTTGCATCGGTGTTTATGTTGGTCAAGGCCCTCTAGAAATAGGGGGCTTTTTCGTTTGCCGTAATTTTGTAACAACAAAAGACTTTACAAATGGCAAAGAAAGACGGAAGGTTTATACGCTTAGATTTTGGCGGTGACTTCCTTAAAGGTGTGACAACTTCAAGCCTATCGGCAGCGGCTGACATGATTGACGTTACCAACTACGAAAGCAATCAATTCAAGGACTATCTTTCAGGTGAGAAGGGCGCCACAATCACGGCTACTTTTCTTTTTGATCCTGATGTGAGTTCCGCAAACTTCGGTGATATTTGGGATGCTATGATTAACGGCACTTCAACAGCTTTCGTTTATGGCAATGCTGAGACAGGAAGCGAGGTTATCACAGGAAGCTGCTTAGTATCTGATGTTACTTGGGATGGACCAAAGAACGAGGCTTCAAGCTGTTCAGCTACATTGACTATTACGGGGCAAATGACTCGCGATGTCGCAAGCTAAAGTTATCTGGAATAACGGAGCTTCATTGCATCTTGGCGAATTGCTTTCGCTTGAATACGTTGATGAGACGTATAAGGTGCTTCAAGATGCTTTGCTTTATTTCCAACGGGTACACAAAGCTGAGAAGGATGAAAGGCTTGCAGCCGCTCGCGTTAAGCTGTCAGAGTGGAAGCACTTTGCAGCTATCTTCCTAGCCTCACACTTAGCTTATTGTGACGAGCATAAAACTGCCCCTGAGTTTGATCTTAACAGCGCATTAGACGAGGTTCAAAGAAATCCGAGCGTAATAGTTGAGGTGCTGACATTGGCAATCAAAAGCTTTGGCAAGAGTAAGGACGAGGAGTCGGGGGAGGAAGTAGCCTAACTTGGGATGCTCTTCTAGATTTAGCAATAGGCGATTTAGAACTAAGGGAGGCTGAATTTCGCTCGATGTCGCATAGTGAATTTATGCGCAGGGTAATAGGGCATCAAAAGAGGGAGGAAATGATTTGGCATAGGTGGAGGCTTGGCATCTGTTACAGCGTAAACATTCACATCGCCAAAGGATCTAAGATGACACCTCAAGACGTTATTGAATTGCCAATGGATGGCGGAAAAGAAAACGGAATAGATGCAATTGTAAAAGAGCAGTTAAAGAAATTCATGTCCAATGGCTAACACAGTAGGCGAGTTAAATGTAGAGATAGGGGCGAACCTAACACGCTTTGAGAAAGCTCTTGACAAGATGGAGCGTTCTATCAAAGGGACGGGCAAGAAGTCAGAGAAGGCCGCAGGGGATAGCTTCGGTAAGATAGGCGGCGTCATTGCAGGGGCTTTCGCTGTTGATAGGATTGCGGCCTTTGCCATGAAAATTATTGAGGTTCGCGGAGAGTTCGAGAAATTTGAAGCGGTACTTACTAATACTTTGGGGAGTCAAAGCGCAGCAAATAAAGCATTAAGTGATATTAAAGCTTTTGCGGCCGAAACGCCTTTTAGTGTAAGAGAGCTAACGGACTCATTTGTTAAGCTGGCAAATCAAGGATTTAAGCCGACTACTGATGAGATGCGAAAGCTCGGAGACTTGGCGGCAAGCACGGGTAAGAGCTTCGACCAATTAGCGGAAGGTATTATTGATGCTCAAGTAGGTGAGTTTGAACGACTCAAAGAGTTTGGAATACGAGCGGAGCAGCAAGGGGATAAGGTCACATTTACATTCAAAGGTGTATCAACTCAAGTAGATAAAACATCTGAGAGTATACAAGCCTACGTGCTTGGTCTTGGCGATCTCAATGGTGTGCAAGGTGCAACAGCAGCAATTGCAGGCACTTTAGGCGGTTCTGTTTCAATGTTGGGTGATGCTTACGATGAATTACTAAATAATCTTGGTAATTCATCAGCATACAAGACGGCTATCAATGGAATGACAAATTTCATTAAGGCCATCAATACAGCATTTACAGGAGGACCATTATCAAAGCAATTAGCTCAGCAAGTACCATCGTTAATAGCGGATGGATTTTTAACGGGTGAAAAAGAAATAGGTCCAAATCCTATTGAGTTGTTTTTCTTAGATGAAAACGGGAATTTAAGAGGTGCAGATGATATAAAGGATGCCATTGAAAGGAACTCAGCCCAATTATTACCTCTTATTAGAGAGGCTCAAATGGCACGGGATAAGTATTTAGACTCGTTAGCAGATATTGAGCCGACTACAGAAGGTGGGGATGATGATACCGAAGCCATAAGAGAAAAGATAGAGGCATATCATGCTTTAGGGCGAAAGGCAAGAGCTGAAATAGATGCTATTGCTTCCATTGAGGAGGCTTTATTTGGGCTTAAACCTAGCGGACTTCCAACGGGTTTTGTTGGTATGGGGGGTGAAGATCCTGCGATACAAGAGGGCATAGATCAGATGGAGGAGTTAATTCAAAAATCTGTGCGTGTGCAAGAAGAACTCGCTTATGCCGCTGAGGTAGGTAATGTATTTGGAGGTGTTTTACAAAATGCTTTCGAGGCATCACTTATGAAGGGGGAAAACTTCTTTGATGTGTTAGCCGATGGATTAAAGAAAATGATTGCACAATTAGCAGCCGCAGCAGCAACAGCGGCAGTTCTAGCTGGTATTCTAGGTATCTTTGGTATAGGCGGTGGATTCACGAAAGCATTTGGAGCTATCTTCTCAGGCGGTGGTAGCGGTGGGGGTGGTACAGCTGGTTCATTTGGTGGGTTGTTCCAGCTCAGAGGAACAGATCTGGTAGCAAGCACAACAAGAACGAATACGCAATTGGGTAGAAGTGTCGGTTAAATATAAAAGCAAGTTTACAAGCTTAACCAACGAGAATTGGGAGGTGTGCATCATAGACGCTAGTTACACATCTTACTCTGATAGGGTTATTGCTGATGGTGGAAGTGTTGAAGCTATATCATGCCTTCCTTTAGATGTTGAAAACCTTGTTGAATTTGTAAGAATTAGCACGGGTCCGAATGGTTTTAACCTCGAATATGGGCAGAGAGGCGATGAAACATATAAGCCAATAAAGGGTAGTGTCGTAGATTTTGAATGGCATATTGACGGAACAGACCAAGAGGCTTTTATTGAACAGATAGCCCAAGTGCAGGAGCAAACTTATTATGTGCGCATAAACCTAGAGGGTGAGTTGTTCTGGCAAGGTCCAATACTTCAAGATTTAATCAGAATACCTTTTGCATTTCCTCAAGTAATTTCAATACAAGCCACAGATGGCCTAGCAAGATTAAAAGGGGTTAAGAAGGCTATTCCACAATTCGGCAACGTCACAGAGTCTATTATAAGCATAATTAGAGAGCTCGATGGTGCAAATCTTTGGGCTGATAATGATGTAGTCTTGCAAACCTCTGCCAAGTGGACAGAAGCACGAAGCATATCAGGATCGCCTGCGAATACATTTGACACTTTTGAATATTGCAAGCTAGGGGCTTTAGGCGTTCAATATACAGAAGATGAAAAAGGAGTTAAAACTTACAGATCATTCTATGATTACCTTGTTAACGTCTTAACTATTTTCAATGCTCGAATATTCCTATCTAATGGGCGGTATATTATAGAGCAGCTTGACCAATTGGAATTAGGCACTACAATCTATTACAATGAATATCAACGAAATTATTCTTTTGATGGTCTAAGCAATCCATCAACAGCAACAGGCGTGGCAAGTAGGGGTACTGGGTTTTTTCCTTATCTACCATTAAGCAGCACATCAAGTACCAATAGAATTAAAAAAGATTCTAGCTGGACTTATTTAGGTGCTGCTAGTAAGTTTAAGATCAGGTTCGATGCTGGAATGGATATTTCCACAAATAGCGCGGCATTGCGCCTTGCAAGTACCAATTATAATATGAGACAATTGGAATCTGATGCATATGGCGGAATTCGATTTGTCTTCACCCCAAGGCATCATCTATTGACTAATTCAGATTTGGTGCTAGATAGAGGGGCTTTCCTTACGTTAAGCGTAACAGTTAAGCTCATAGGCTCGTCTACTTATTATTTAGCTAGTGGTGGAGGTAGTCAGCAGGGTGTTTGGACAACTTCGCAAAGTAGCGTGTTAGTATCTGCTCGCAATTACTCAGTTCCAAGAAACTCAAGTATTCTAGTAGCTGCACAACCTAGCGATGTGAAAGTAATCCAAACATCTACAATACCTCAAGACGGAGTAATAGAGGTGAGCTACACGGCAACTGTTACGAATACAATGGGCGGTTCTATTCCTTACGTTACGGTGTCAAATGTGCCTATGAGCCCTGGCATGATAGTAAGCTTATCATTGACAAACGATCAGGGAATAGATCTAAAAGGTCGAGAATACACTGTTAGCAATAGCGTTTTAACCGAATCAACTATTGAAAAAGATATTGGAACAGTTTTTATAGCTGATCTGATTTCAAGTATAAATATCCCAAATAAAATAAAAGTTTTTCTCAATAGTGGTCCTGGAGTGGTAGACGCTACCGCATGGACGATATTTGGAGTGGGTACAGCACAAGCACTTTTAGAGCTATTGCTTTCGGTTCAAATGCAGCAATTTGAAAAACCTAGAAGATTATTTGATATTAATTACTATGGAAGAATAAACCCATCGAGAACGCTTCGATTTGATTCAAAAGATTATCTGTGGAATTGGCTCAGTATTGCGGCAAGAACCTCAGATATAAGCACAGAAGCTTTTGAATTAGAAAGATCATCCACTGCGCAAACGGTAGACAATGATGATTATTTTGAAGATTTGCAATTGAGTTTATCAAGGGGCGAGAGCTTCGGCATTGTGGATATAGGAGATACTCCTAATGGGGTGGCGAGCCCTATATCTGGTTTGGTTGGCGGTGAAATAGCTGGAACAGTCACAAGCATACCTTTACAAGATGCTCTTATCTATGACTTAGGCTACTCAGGCGAAACTATTACGTTACTTAGAACAGATGGCAGTAGCGAGGAATTTCAGCTTGATACAGACGCGATAGCTGGAAGTACATCTATTTCAGTAGTTAGTAAAAGCGTGACAAATTCTATTCAAACAGGATCAAGGGTATTAACTTCATCAGTTCAGCAGTCCATAAAGACAACAGCGAAAGAGGTTTATTCGTTGGATTCTATTCCAGATTCAGAATTAATACTAGAAAACAAAGGGTTAATAACAACATCAGGGTTTTTAACCACGTGGAAGGATGCGAGCGGAAACGCAAACAACTTCACGGGCGTTGCCTTAGAGCCAAATTTCAATGGTGCTTTTCAAGTTTACTTTGACGGATTAACAGGGAGAGCAAGCAACGTAACCATATCTCAAAACTCAGGATATACT
>Ga0208427_1001548_pt1 | contig 9905 bp, 12 predicted proteins | sample DEB08_DNA_FD_184532 | JGI IMG/M metagenome (GOLD analysis project Ga0208427, IMG submission 184532) | Aqueous microbial communities from the Delaware River and Bay under freshwater to marine salinity gradient to study organic matter... | ecosystem: Environmental > Aquatic > Marine > Coastal ...
TGTTTATTGTGTTCTGTGGTACTACTCTACCCATGTCTTTACCTCCAAGATACTTGTTGATGTGCTTGGATGTGGTAGGTGAATAATGTGTGTCAGTTCTGAATGCCCCTTGGTCATCCCAACCTGCAACTGGAGTTTCATAGCTGAACAAGACAGACACACCTTTGATTTGTAGTTCTGTCATGTTTGATCCTACGTTCTTGAGTTTCATTTTAGTTTCTCCTTTTGATTTGACTTTCCGTCATAGGTGTACATAAGCACACCTAAAAGAGACAGTCAAGACTAATAATGACTCCAACCAAAGTCTTTGGTGAACTCTGATTTTGTGTAGCCGTTGGCTGCTACTACGTTGATAGCGTCATACCCACCCATGTTGTCATGACGTACATAACCGACCACCCAACTATTAGCCTCTTCCACTGTGTCTGCATCATGCAACTCAACGCTCTCAACGTCACCATTGCTCCAGTCCATACCCAATACTTTATACATTATTCCATTCCCTCTAATACTTCCATTGCATGCTCCAAGGCTTCCTGATCGCTATCAATGCCGTAGCAAGTAAAGCAATGGTAATCCACCCACTGGCCTTGGATCGGGGTTTGCAAGTTAAAAGTTGATGACTCGTTCCACTCAATGCGAAGATATTCGCCGTTGTGTTCTACTTCCCAATGTTTCATTTTTTGTCTCCTATTGCCATATCACGTATTGCAGCTAAGATACGCTCTGGAGTATATAGAGCCTTGTCTGGAGTTTCAAAGATATTGTCTCTCTTCAACTCTTCAAACATTACCTCTGCTGCAACAAAAGGTTTGAACAGTCTGATATTCTCCTGTGCCATGTTATACAGGTTTTCATCATTGTTGATCCACAAGGCTACATTCCATGTTTCCCAATCTTTCCATCCATTGTATGCCATAGTATTACTCCTTGAGTTGATTGACAGAGATACTTTAAGTAAGTACCCATGTCAAGCAACTAGACACACTCACCCCAACTTTGACGGGTTGATTCAAGTCACCGTACTACAGCCCCGATTTGGACTCTGTCCTTGGCAAGTCTTTTGTGCCTAAGTTATCTCTAGTCTTTCAGACAGTTTAGAGTGTGTCAAGCACTTTCTTTAGTTTTGGTGTGTGGTCTTTTATATCTTGCCCGAATACGTAGACCACAGACGCTTCAGACAGTTGCCCTATTTCTAGTACCGTATAGGGACGGTATTCTGTATTGTGCAAGTCTCTTTCAAGAGTGCTGATCGCTTAGGACTCTGAAACTCTGCTAGGTCTTACCTTGTGCGATTGTTTCTTGTCGCTGTCGATGAATACAGATAAGCACAAGAAAAACAAAACCACAAGAGAAAAAAAGGATAGCTCCAGTTAGTCCAAACGGATAGGTCCAGTTATATATTATAATGAGTAATAAAAACAAAATAGATCAGAACCTAGAAAATTATACCAAGGGATAGACAAGGATGATACCAAAGTATGTAATGTTATCAATGGGGTAGCATTGGGGAGACTAAGGTGTGTGCATTTCCCGTATGCAATACCTAAGCTATACCAAAGCTGTACCAAAGCCAGCCAAGCAACACCAAAGGATAGCCAAGGTAAGACCAAAGGGTAGGGTACCCAACTTTTTGCTGTATCCTTAGGGGTAGCCAAGGGGGGCCACGGGGTATCCGCCTGTATGTACAATGCACCTACAAATTTTCTCACAAAAATTCTCCATATGCAAAAACAAAGGCACACCAAGGTTTTACCCAAAGTGTGCCCTACAACCATACATAGGCTGATCTGTAGTTGTCCTTAGTTAGCTAATAAGAATAATAATACTATAAGTAATATATACTCCCCGTAACTACCAAAGTTATTATACCATGTTTTGTCTAACTTGTCAAGGTTTACCTTACGTCAACTAAAGTTTTTTATACTTTAGTGCATTTAGTACTTGACATTAGTCAGTATATGTGTTATTATTACAACTATGATTCTAAGAAAGGCATGAACCATGATGTTCTCTCCTAGCCAACTAAAGAATGCCAGTGGTAAGTTTATCACTAAGAGTTTATTCTACGAGTTGTCCTATATAGAACCTAAGTACTCAATCTTCACTCTTAAAGACTACGATATGGAGTTCGAAGGTAAAGCTTTGGTTTCTTTTCCTAAGCTTTATTTGTCTATCGTGTCTAATGACCCCACTGAGTATGAGTTTTCTCAGGTAGTCTTCGGGTCATGGGAACACTGGCAAGCTATAGCCAAATCACCTTTCGTTAAACCTTACATCAATAAACTCCGTAAGGAAGTAGAGGTAAAAGTAAAGTCAGAGGCTATCAAGGCTATCGCTGAGGAAATGAAGTCAAACGGAAGAAGTTCATTTAGTGCAGCTAAGTTACTCTTAGAAAAAGGTTGGCTAGACAAAGACACAGCTTCTAAAGCTAAACAAAAGCTAGCAGCTAAAGAACAACAGGAACAAGACAAAGAAGCATTAGCTCTGTTGTCAGAGGATGCTGAGAGACTAGGGATAAAGATTCAGTAACATGAATAAAACTTGCACTATTTGCGAAACATCAGGTGATAAGTCTTTATTTCAGAAAGATAAGAAAGCATCTGATGGTTACAGAAATAGATGTAAGAAATGTGCAAATTCTTTAAACTATAAATGGAAAAACAAAAATCCTGATTATATGCTTGAGTACCTTCCAGCCTATCTTAAAGAGTATTCAAAAAAGAATCGTCCTAAATTAAATGCAAAAGAGGCTTTAAGACGAGCTAGAAAATTAGATCAAACTCCAGAACTTACAGAAGAAGAAAAGAAAACAATTCAAAATTTGTACTGGTTAGCCAAAGATTTAAAAGCAGTTACTGGCGAAGAATACCATGTAGATCATATACACCCTTTAGCTAAGGGTGGCTTACACCATCCAGACAATCTTCAAATACTACCTTCTGATTTAAACATAAAGAAATCAGATAAAGTTCAATCCTAGAAAGGTAAGGCTCTTGGGCAAGAAACCTACAATCAGTAATATCTCTTCAGGGTATGCATCTACGACTACCCTGAATAGTAACTTCACAGCTTTACGTGATGCTTTTGACAACACCCTGTCACTGGATGGTTCTACACCTAACTCAATGGGTGCTGACCTCGACATGGACAGCAATGACATCCTGAACGTTCAGAGCCTTAATGTACAGGGGCTGACAATCGGCGGGACTTCTGTCTTCCCGAATACAGCTGCTATTTCTACTACCTATGCCACTCAGACGCATACAGGAGATGGCTCTACAACAACTTTTGCTATGGGCTACAACCCAGCTATCAAAGCTAACGTAGATGCCCATATTGATGGTGTCTATCAAAATATAGATACCTTTACCATCTCAGGAACAAACCTTACTTTTTCAGAAGCTCCCCCATTAAATTCAAGCATTGAAATTAAAGTTCCTATCAATGTCACCTCACTGACAAACACAGACTCATCTCAGATTGTTTACAATCAAGGTGGCACTGGCGCACAAGATCGTACAGTACAAAGCAAGCTGCAAGAAAGTGTATCGGTCAATGACTTTGGCGCTGTTGGTGATGGAATAGCAGATGACACTGCGGCTATTCAAACGGCTGTTGACTATGCTCTGCAAAGCGAGGTCAGCCTTCAGTTTGCTGCAGGAAAAACCTACCGCATCACGTCTGAAATCAACTTTCCGAAATATCACGCTGGCGTTATTCGCAAGTGGATTTCCTTTGATGGTGGCGGAAGCACAATCCTGATTGACGGGTCGTTCACCGCATTTGCATACACTGCTTCTGGTGGGGGTATGTTTGACAACGCAAACTACTACCTGATCTTCGAGAACTTCTGCTTCAAATCGACCCAAGGCAACGGGGCAATCGCCATTCGTCCCGCTGGGTTTGTCACAGCAAAATACATCAATCTGTATTTTCAAGATGTGGATTACCCGTTCTGGCAAGAGATCAGTGATCCACGGGGAACTCCTAACTATGTGCAAAGCCCTCACGTTCTTGAGTGCTATGCGTATCGTGTCCAGCGTTTCTGGACCGGAACGCAGGTTTACGACGCTATCTTTGACGGCACGATGGTGGACGTTGGTGTCGATGGGATTAGGCTTGATCGTGGCTCCGCATTTGGTCAGTCGGGCTATGACTGTTCCATCACGAATTGTATCTTCCAGAGCCTGAGCGGCATCGCCCTCCACCTCGGCGGCATTCAGGGTCTTGTTGTTTCTGACAACTATTTTGAGAACGATGGCCGAGAGTATGTTGCCATCACTTCTACGACACGGAATGATGGCGGTGTTTACTGGACCTACCAGTATGCAGAGACTGCATGGACGACTGCGACAAGCATTGCTGTGACCGGAGCTTATCGTGTCAACGCCAGCAAGATTTATGTTTCCCGCAGCATTGGTGTGACAGGGGCAACCGCCCCTACTCACACAAGCGGAACGGTGTCTGATGGTGGCGTTGATTGGGCTTATGTCGGTGCCTATTCTGCTTGGGGTTCTGGTCAGACCATATCCACCATCGGTGAGTTTCGCTCAAATGCGTCGAAGATTTATGCGGCGCAGACAACTGGCACGACCGGTGCAACGGCACCTACGCAGGTCAACGGAACGGTCTACAGCTATGGTGGAGTGATCGAAGGAAACTTCATCCAGCCCAAGTCCCCGGCGGTCACAGGTCGGAAAGCTGCATTTGATCTTGGCGAAAACCCGAGCACTGGGATGCGGCTCGGCGGCAACGTGTCACAGGATCAGAACCTCTATGCCTTCAGCCAGTATTCTTCTGGCTTCTGGGATACCATCGGCGACCGCACAGCGATGAAAACGGACACGCTGTATGACCCCGCTGTGCGCCCTGACGATGCTCGGATAATCTTCTCCGACAGCTACCGCTGGGGGCTTCTGTGGGGCCAAGACGGCGGCATGGTGATGAACCTGCAATCTCGTGGCATGGAGTTCACCAACGTCGAGTATGACTATCTTGACCCGGTCACAAACAAGCGGGTTCCGATTGTCCACGGTGTTGCTCAGGTCACGCCTCCGGGGTTTGGGCCGACTGGCGCTTTCCCACCGAGCGCCTATCCGACGATCTACCCGCAGAAGCCTTGGGCTCGTGGGTCTTATCTTGCCAACCCGACGCCGACTGTCGCAGGTACGTCGGGAAGCCAATACATCATTCAGGGCTGGATGTGCACTGTCAGCGGAACACCCGGAACATGGGTTGAGTGCCGCACCCTGACTGGAACTTGATAGAGGAAGCGAACGATGACGATCAAACAACAAGGCGGGGTTTTCGGTCGCCACCCCAAATTCTCAAGCGCAGAAATCGACGGGCCGCTCGATGTAGACGGGCTGACGACGCTCAACGTCGGTGCTGATGGCCCGATCATTGATCTGCAAAAGAACGGATCATCTGTCGGTGCCATCGGTGCTTCCGGCAGCGAGACCTATGTGAACAGCACAAGCACGCTGCGGTTTCGGGTTGCCAATAATGTCAAGGCATCGCTGAACAGCGTCGGTGCTTATTACCCATCAACGACGAATGTATCTGATCTTGGTCTCAACGGCTTGCGCTGGCGTGACCTATACCTCACCGGAAATGTCATCCTTGCTTCTGGCGCAGGCATCGACTTCTCTGCCACCTCTGGCACTGGCACAAGTGAACTGTTCGATGACTATGAAGAGGGGACGTGGACGCCTGTTGCCACCAGCATTACTATCAACAGCGGAACTCCTGTCTGGTCTGGAACATATACTAAGGTTGGAAGAACCGTTGTTGCTGAGTGGGTTCTGTCAGGCGGCGCCAACATTGATGTGTCATTGAGCAGTTATATCTCTCTTCCGTTTACTGCCGCTGGCAATTCGTGGGGAACCTATGGCATTGTCTCCACCAACACACATGTTGGAGGAATGGTAACATTTGGTTCGTCACTTTATTTTGGGACTGCATCTTCTGGATTAGTTAGTGCCAGCGGCACAATTATGTTCCAAGTCTAATAGGAGTTTATCATGGCCTTGACCAAAGCACGCTACTCGATGATCTCCGGCGATCCGGTCAACGTCGATGATTTCATTCCAAGCGGCACAGACACAACCACAACTGACTGCACTACGTTTATCCAAGCAGCTATTGATGCCGCATCTGCCTCTGGCGGTCGGGTCGTGGTGTTTGGTGCCAAGACCTATCGTATCGACAGCACTGTTCAGATCAAGGCACATAACACTAAGATTGAAGGTCGCAGTGCAGTCCTTGATTACTATGGCTCCAGCGTTGCGGTTGACTTTGTTCCCATTGGTGGAACGACATACCCTGTAAGCTGCTCTATCTCAGAACTTTCTGTTTTGGTTAGAGCTGCATCGTCTGGAACTGGCTTCCGTATCCGTTCTTCTTACTCAACATTTGATCGTCTTGATGTTGTTTTATATTCGGCTGCTACTGCGGCTCGTGGTATTATGCTTGTTGGCGATGAAACGAATGGAACTGGCCCATACTACAACACGTTCATTCGTTGCACCGTGCAGAGCCAATCTCTTGGTCTCGACCACATTGGCATCTCTTTTGTTGCCGCTGCCCCAGTCTACCGTTCTCCAAACGCCAATACATTTATCGGGGGGCGTGTTGGGCAGTGCTTGCAGGGGATTGTAATCAAAGGAAACGGAAACTCGTTCTACAATCCAACCATTGAAAACGCAGCATTGACTGGCGATGCTATTACATTTCAAGCAGACACTTCGGTAAACTGTGCTAACAACAATGTGTTTGGCGCTTACATTGAAAACGCTTCCGTCGGTGTGTCGTTCACTGCAAACGCTTCATACAACAGCGTTTATTCTGACTTTATGACTGGTGTCTCAACACCCTACAGTGATCTTGGCACAGACAACATCTTGGTTGGAGCAAACACCCCTGCCGTTCTTCCGAATGGTGTTAAGCTGGCAGGGACTGCAAGCAGCGATGCAGAGGTTCTTGACGATTATGAAGAAGGGACGTGGACACCTGTTATTGCTGGTTCATCCATCGCCGGAACATATGAGATTGCTACGGCTTACGCAGACTATGTGAAGATTGGAAAGTCGGTGACTGTGAATGTTTTTGTGCTAATGGCAGGGTCTCTAAGTGGCGGTGGTTCTGGCAACTTAGAAATTACTGGTTTGCCCTTTGCAAAGGCATTGAACAGCATTGCACAAGGCTCTGTTGTTACCCGTGGCATTGATCTTACAGCAGGTGCAATCAGCCTTTCTTGCGGCTTTGGAACCACATCATCTGTAAGCAAGGTTGTCCTTGAGGAAGTCATTGACAACGCAACTTCTGTGCTTGTTCCAATCTCTGCTATTGCAGCAAACGACGCTATCCAAGCAACGATCACCTACACCTCAACGACATAGTGCGGCTAGACCGTGGACAGTCCTAATGCCATTAAAAGGAGATAAACCAATGGCTCTTACTAAAACAACAATAAACGACAAGATCGAAGTCATCAATCACGGTACATGGTCATCAGTGCAAGTACGCACTGCGACGATCATCAGTGAAGATGGGGCAGAAATCAGTCGTACATTCCACCGTCATGTGGTAATGCCTGACGCTGATCTCTCAGCCGAAGATGCAGACGTAGCTGCGATCTGCACTCCAGTATTTACAGACGCAGTAAAGGCAGCGTATGCTGCACATTTGGCTGAGGGAGAGTAATTATGTCTGCTGTAACAGAAACATTAAGCTCCAACACAAGTACAGCAGCTTTGCAGGTGATTGGTCATTTTAACCTTTCTCTCTCTGGTACATGGAGTGCCACAGTTACTATCCAACGTAGCTGGGATAAAAGCACATGGTTCGATGTAGACACCTTTACGTCTAACTATGAAGGCACAGGGTTTGACGCAGAAGAAGTCTACTATCGTGCTACAGTTTCAGGGTATGCCTCAGGCAGTGTTGTTATTCGTCTATCAGACAACCGTAACTTCACTGGCAAGAGTGTCTTCTACGCATAGGGTCAACTAAAGATGGAAACAAGTTGGCACCTAAGTAAGTCAGTACCTGTCACTTTGGTATTAGCTATTGTAGCTCAAACACTAGCTCTTGTCTGGTATATATCCAGTTTGGATAGTGCTGTCAAAGCTAATGCCAGAGACTTGATCCGTAATGAAACCCGTATAGAATCTCTTGAAGGTATCGTTCAAACTCAAGCTGTAACTCTTGGACGTATGGATGAGAACATCAAAGCTATTAGAGATTCAGTAGAAAAAATGGCTTCGAAATAACTTGACATTTGTTTAAAATTGTGGTAAAATGGCAACATTAGAACAAATAAGAGATACTGCTGAACAAGACCTAGTAACTTTTATTAAACTTATAGCACCTGAACAAGTACTAGGTCAGTGTCACGAAGATGTCTGCAATTGGTGGACAAGAGAAGACAGCAAGTCTCATCAGCTTCTTTTATTTCCTAGGGACCACGGCAAGTCAAGACTTATAGCTTATAGAGTTGCATGGGAGTTAACCAAAGACCCTACACTCAGGATACTCTATATCTCAGCAACAGCTAACCTAGCAGAGAAGCAGCTAGGCTTTATCAAAGGCATACTTACATCTGAAATATACAGACGGTACTGGCCTGATCACGTAAACTTTGATGAAGGCAAACGTACACGATGGACCAACTCAGAGATTATGTTGGACCATCCTTTAAGGAAGAAAGAAAATGTTAGAGACCCTTCGATCTTTACTGGCGGACTTACGACTTCGCTTACAGGTCTTCATTGCGACATCGCAGTCCTTGATGATTGCGTGGTGTATGAAAACGCTTATACAGGTGAGGGAAGGAATAAAGTCAAAAGTCAATACTCTCTTCTCTCCTCTATTGAAGGTGCTGAAGCGAAAGAGTGGGTCGTAGGTACTAGGTATCACCCTGCCGACTTGTACAACGATCTTCTTCAAATGATGGAAGACCAGTACGATGATAACGGCGAGAAAATAGGTGAGGAGAATATCTACGAGATATTTGAGAGACCAGTAGAAGACCTAGGGGATGGCACAGGCGAGTTTCTCTGGCCTAGACAACAACGAAAAGACGGTAAGTGGTTTGGGTTTGACATTAAGATTCTCGCTAAGAAACGAGGTCAGTACCTAGACAAAGGTCAGTTCAGAGCACAGTACTACAATGACCCCTCTGATCCTGACAATGTACCCGTAGGCAGCGAAAAGTTTCAGTACTTTGATCGTAAACATTTGAAAGAAGAAAACGGTTACTGGTTCTACAGAGACAACAAACTAAATGTTTATGCAGCAGTTGACTTCGCATTTAGTTTATCTAAGAAGGCTGACTCAACAGCTATCGTTGTCATAGGAATAGACTCAGAAAATAATATTTACGTCTTAGATATTGACAGGTTCAAGACTGATCGTATCTCAGTTTACTTTGAGCATATCTTTCACTTGGTCAGCAAATGGTCATTCAGAAAGATGAGGGCTGAAACAACGGTAGCACAGATGGCTATCGTTAAGCAACTAAAAGAACTAATCAAACAACACGGTTTGTCTTTAAGTATCAACGAGTACAGACCTAACAAGAGCCAAGGCAACAAACAAGAACGGATAGCTTCTATTTTGGAACCTCGTTATGATAACATGAGTATGTGGCACTACAGAGGCGGCAACACTCAGATACTAGAAGAAGAATTATCTTCTCGTAACCCTGCACACGATGACGTTATAGATGCTCTAGCTTCAGCCGTTGACATGGCAGTTAAACCTTCTAGAAAAGTCTTTAGAAGCAGAGACAACGTTGTACAGTTTAATAAAAGATTTGGAGGCGTTAGCTTTGGCTAAAGGTACTTTAAACAAACCAAGAGAAAAACAATGTTATCTTTGTGGAAAATCCTTTCTTCAAG
>Ga0208427_1001551_pt1 | contig 9899 bp, 8 predicted proteins | sample DEB08_DNA_FD_184532 | JGI IMG/M metagenome (GOLD analysis project Ga0208427, IMG submission 184532) | Aqueous microbial communities from the Delaware River and Bay under freshwater to marine salinity gradient to study organic matter... | ecosystem: Environmental > Aquatic > Marine > Coastal ...
TTTTACAGGGGCCTTCGTTTCTTTGGGGGTGTTGGGGGCCAACTTCGACACAGTAAACAACGACCCGACAGATCACGCTTTTGACTATTCATCAATCGGCACGGCTTACGGCTATGAGCTTAGACCCGATGGCGCGTATGATTTCAGGGCAACGGTAGATTACGATGTAGCTTTGACTTCTGGCCAATCTTTTTCTGCCTGCATTGTATTGGTGGATGGATCGGGGAATGTTACCAAAAGGCTTACGGATTACGAAACCATCAGCAATTACACGGGAACGGGTACGCTTCAAGTCAATGCGTGGGGCGTTCCATACGAGGCGAATAGATACGCTACCATCGGATATTTGACAGCGGGTTCGCCTTCGTTTAATGTGACGATAAGCGCGGGTACTAAGTTTGAATGCACAAAGGGCGAGGAAGCCTACAAAGATGGCGACAAGATCAACCTAGCCGACACCCTGCCGAACATCAAAATCAAAGACCTATACCTATTCGAGGCGGTGCGGAAGAACGCGCTAATAATCGCCAACAACCAAACCAAAACCCTAGAATTTGTCACCATTGACAGCATAGCGGCCAAATGGCCAATAGCAAAAGATTGGAGCGACAAGGTAGATTACACAGCCAAGCCTAAAAGAGAATACCGAATAGGCGACTTCGGCCAACAGAACTTTGTGCGATGGAAAGATGGCACGGACGATGACCCCGCCTACCGAGCGAATAACGATCTAGGCAACTACACGCTCTTAATCAATGATGGAGGCTTACCCCTTGAAAAGGAAATGTACACCGCCCCTTTTGCCGCGACCGTTGAGGCGGTGAGCTTCACCGATAACATCCATGCAAGGGTTCTCAGGTATTCAGGTAGCGGGGTAGCATACGATGCCCCCGACATCCAACCAGAGCCGCGAGCGATGCCCCTTGTGAGCGATACGGCAAACCTAGTTCAGATAACGAGCGGGGGGGGTACGGTGACCGATCAGATTATGGGCTTCCCTGAAGATTGGACGGAAATAGCAGCGGCTAATTGGACGGCCTTCGAGGCTATGCTAGATCGGATGAAGTTGGTGAGCTACATGGTAAATCTGACAGCGATAGACATCCAAGAGCTAGATGTGACCATTCCGGTAAGGGTGGGCAATAGCTATTTTATGATTCGGGAGGTGGAGCAATGGCCGGCTAACAAAGTAGGATTGACAAAAGTGAAATTAATGCGCCTGTAAATGGAAACGACATTACTAGATATTCAGATACCCGTTGAGCAGATTAAGGCGGCAACGGCTGCCATAGGTGAGGCGCGGAAGAGTTTGGAAGCTCTCAGGGAAGAGCAGAAGAACCTAGACAAAGGTAGCGAGGCTTATACAAAGAACGCTATCAAGATTAAAGAGCTGAACGCTGAGATACGCACCAATGAGCGCGTGGTGATGGCCAACACGAAAGCGCAACAGGCCAACCAAGGGAGCATCGAGCAGTTGAGGGCGCAGCTTTCGCAGGTGACTAACCAATGGTCAAAACTGAGCAAGGAGGAGCGGGAAAATACGGATGCAGGGAAGAAGTTGGTAGCGCAGAAGCTGAAATTAACTGAGGAGCTAAAGAGGCTTGAAAAGCAAACGGGCGATACTAGGCGCAATGTGGGCAACTACTCGGAAGGGGTGAAGGAGGCTTTGCAGCAAAGCGGGCTATTTAGTAGAGAGATGGCGGTCATCAATCAGGTGACCAATGTGTACAATACGACACTCAACACCATTTCAAAGACCTTTAACCGATTTACTCAGGTAAACGCTAAAGCGACTGTAACCAATAATACATTCGCTCAAGCCGCAGAAGGTGCTACAATGGCAACAGGAGCGCAAGCCGCAGCTACATCTGCTGCTACTACTGCAAGCGGTGGGTTAAGCAATGCTTTGAGGATTTTGAAAGTAGCCTTAATAAGCACGGGCATAGGTGCAATAGCGGTTGCTCTTGGAACTCTGGCAGCGGGTTTCCTATCTACTCAAAGGGGCGCAGATGCGGTATCAAAAGTATTGAAGCCTTTACAGTTTGCGTTGGATAGGTTGTGGGGTTTGGTTCAGGAGTTTGCCGTTGGAATAGTCGATGCTTTCAAAAATCCACAGCAAGCGATAAAAGATTTAGGTCAGGCTATTCTTCAGAATATCATTAACAGATTCACGGCAGTAGGTAAAATAGTAAGATCAATTTTAGAAGGAGACTGGAAGGCCCTTGGAGACGCAACAATTCAATTAACAACAGGAGTTAAAGATTTTAGCGATAAGGTCAAAGAGTTAGGAGAGGAACTAGGGGCCGCGGCTAAAGAGGGGAGCAAATTTGCGGAAAGCCAAATAGCTCTGAAGAAAGCACAGCTGGCACTTGCCGAGGCGCAAGGGGCATTGAACAGGAAATTCCAAGAGCAGAAAGCGATAGTCCAAGATGTGACCAAAAGCGATGAGGAGCGCAAGGCCGCAGCCGAGGAGGCGTTGGCGGCTTTGGATAAAAGAACGCAGCTAGAAGCCAATATCCTAAAGCAGCAGATCAAACAGGGGCAGCTAGCCGCAAAGCAAAATGACACCGATTACGAAGCTCAGATAGAGCTTGCCGAATTAAAAGGCCAACTTGCCCAACTCGAAGCCGATCGGGTCCAGAAGTCTTTGGAAATCCGAAATCAAGTCAATGCTATAGATAAAAAAACAGCGGATGATAGGTTAAAGCAATCAGAAAAGGAAAAGGAAGAGCTTGAAAAGAGAATAGAGGCAGAGCTGAAGATGGAGCTTGAAGCCGCTGAACGCTTGGCGCAGGAGAAGATAAACATCGAAAGTCAGAGGCTTTTGAACAGAGAGATCACCGTTGACGAGTTTAACAAGCGGATGGCTCAAATGGAGATGGAAGCTCTCGAAGCTCGCAAGGCTGTTTTGGAGCAGTTTGGGCAGGATGTTCTTGAAATCAATAGCGAGATCCTTGCCGCCCAAGTAGCCAACGCTGAGGCGCAAATCGAAACGGACAAGATAGCGGAGGAATCGAAAAGAGATCAGAAAGAAAAGACGCTCCAGATGGCTATATCTACATTGGGAGAGCAGACATTAGCGGGCAAGGTATTATCTTCCGCTCAAGCCGCTATAAACAGCTATGAAGCCGCTACGCTTGCCCTCGCCACTATTCCCCCTCCACTAGGGCAGATACAAGCTGCTTTGACGGTTATCCAAGGTCTTGCGCAGGTGGCACGTATTAACGCGGTTCCTGTTCCGAAATTCGCTACCGGAGTGATTGGAATAGACGGTCCAGGTACGGGTACAAGTGATAGCATAACCGCGAAGATTAGCGCGGGTGAATCGGTTATGACTGCGAAGGCTACGGCCAAATATGCCCCGCTCCTCGCTTCGTTGGAAAGGTCGGTAGGCAATAATCCGAACATCGGGAAGGTGGGTAAGGCCAAGTTCGCCAACGGTGTGATCAGCGCGGGTATAAACGCGACAAGGCAAGCCGCTCAGGTGGATGGGATAAGGTCTAGGGAGCTGGCCGTTGCGCTCAAGAATCAGCCAATATTTGTGAGCTTGACAGAGCTAGACACGGAGCAGGTGCGTTTCAATCAGGCGCGGGCGGTGAGTGTGGTAGAATAGAAAAAGCCCCCTCCGGCTTGTTTTATGGAGAGGGCTTCGTTGGCCGGTGCGAACTATTCGCGGATTAAAGGAATTCCCAACGTATTTCGGTTATCGGCCAATGGGGTGTTGTCCTACCTGGATTCCAACCAAGATTCTCTGAATCAAAATCAGATGTGCTGCCATTACACCATAGGACACTAAAGATAAAATAAGACCTTAAGAAAAAAGGGCTTTGTATTCGTCAGACTCTTTCTTAAGCTCTGCAATAAGCTCAATCATATTCTCACTTCCTAGCTTGGTGGCTGCGCTTTGCATAGCAGAACAAGCACTCAAAAAACTGATTCCCTCTTCTTTGGCCAGCTTTTCAATCTCTACTTTCAGTCCTTGCTTAGTCATCGTGTGTCGCTTTTGGTTTGTTTGATGAAGCAAATATAAGGCGCGTTTTTTTACCGTGCAAATGTTTTGCAAAATAATTTACCCCACAAAAGAAAAAGCCTCCCAGCGACGGGAGGCTCAAAACCAAAGCGACTGAGAGCAGAACGCCCTCTTTGCGGCTTCAAAGGTAGGAAATTTTCTGAATGCTCAGAATCTTTGCCCTCAGTTCGTTTATTTCCTTTTGTGCGCTTGACAATTCGAGGCGCAGGCGTGCTATCTCTGCGCTTTGATCTTTGGAGGCCGCGAGGTGGGCGGCATCGCTCCGGAAGTTGCGGAGGTCGGCTTTTATCGCCATCACTTCTTCTTTTCTTCGCGTTCTACAAACTCAACAATCAGCTGCCTTTGCACATCGGCCATACTGCGCCCGTGAATACCGCAAGCCCGCAAGAATCTATCTTTCAGCTTCTGCGGAATGGGTAAAGGTGATAAAGTCGTTTGCTTCATGCGCTAAATATATGAATAAAGTATAAAACCTACAATACCCCGCAAAGCCTCACCACCTTTGCACCAATGGTGGCATCATTCACGATTTCCGGTTATATAGGAGAATATGACGAGCAGATGGAAGCTCTTCTTTCAGGCACGGGCGTAACCGCTCAGGGCGAGGGGGAATACACATCAGCCGCCATGCTTCGCAATTTCTTCGAAAAAGAAGCACCCGAAGCCGAAAGCTACGAGATCACTTTCAGAAGTCCTGGGGGCGATGTAGCGGAAGGTTTCGAGATGTACGACATCATCCGCGCTCAAAGCAAACCTGTGACCGCTATAGGTTACGAGGTGCAGAGCGTGGCCACTATTCCCTTCTTAGCTTGTAATGAGCGGAAGATGGTGCAGGGCGGCACGTTTATGATCCATAATGCTTGGATAGATCCTCGCAACGTGGACATTCCCCTAAACCCTCAGAACCTCGATCAGATCAAACGGATAGCGCAGAACGCTACCGACAAGCTGTTGGCCGTCTACCTAAACAGAAGCGGCCATAATGCCATTGACAAAATCCGCTCTTTGATGGAGCAGGAGGCCACGTTAGGAAGTGGTGAGCTTCAGGAGTTGGGATTCGTAACGGAAATGATAAGCGGCCAAAGTGCCAAGCCTTCGCGGGCGTTGGCTTTCGATAGAAGTATCTTAAATCTAAAACAACAAGCAATGTCAGACGAAAGACTGAGCGGCATTGAAAGAGCATTGAAAGCTGTCAAGGCTATGCTCAATCTCTCTGCCAAAGCAATGGTACTGCAAGTGGCCGATGGGCCGCAGCTTTACATCTTTTCAGAAGATGGGGAGTTTGCAGGAAAGAAAGCCGTAATCGCTGAGAACGGTGAGCCAACCGAAACACCCGCACCCGTGGGAACGCATCCTTTGCAGGATGGCCGCGAGATCGTGGTAGGCGAGGGTGGTATCATCTCAGAAGTGAGAGAAGCCTCTAGCGAGGGCATGAGCGAAGAGGAAATGCAAGCCGCTATCGCTGTCGAGAAAGAGAAGATGCAAGCCGCTTTTGACGAGGAGAAGAAAGCGATGGTAGAGGAAAAAGAAACCGCTATCAACGCGCTCAAAGCTGAGTTTGCACAGAAGGTAGCCGATCTCGAGGCTCAGTTCAAAGCATTGGCCGAAGCCGTGCCCGGTGATGACGGCAAGAAGAATGAGAGTAAGGAAGGTGAGGATTTTGCCAAGCTCACCCCCACCCAGCGCATCCTGCGCGTTCACGCAATGAAAAACAACTAAAACAACCCAATAAAGATGGCAGCAAACCCAACTTTCACTAGCCCTACTTTTGCGGGCGAGTTATACCGCGAGGTCTTTGGCCCAGCGGTTGTAGACCCTGCGGGTCTTATCGACAATGGAATGGCGACACCGATCGACCAGACCAAGTACAAAGGCGTTATCTACGAACTTGGTGACACCATCGAGCTTCAGAATCCATCGCCTACTTTCAACGCTCAAAGCACTACCGCTGACGTTGGAGAGGTTGTACTCACCACCTTCCCGATTGAGTTCCACAAGCAGATCAGCTTGGACACTATCCGTACTTCATGGTACAGCGGGCAGTTGAAAAACGGCTCTTTGAACGATTACGAGTACGGTCCTTTGGTTGCTCAGTTTGTTGAGGACGTTTACGTTCCCAAATTGAAGAGCGCGTTGAACTTCCTTTCATTGCAAGGTAAGACTGGATTGGATGCCAATATCGGTAGCATCTCCGCTACTTTGTCAGGTTACACCGCTTTGTACCCTCAGTTGAATGCTAGCGGATCCGTTCGCAAGAATCTGTTGAGCGGTGCTATCGCCAACAACTTGACCATCGCAAGCGTTACAAAGGGTACTACCACCACTTTGACTTTGGCCGCTGGTTCAGCCGCTACCGACCGCTTGAATGTGGGCGATATCGTTTCAATACGCTTGGCCGCTGGCACAGGGTGGTCTGCTTTGAACGTAGACGCTGAGGTTTTGAGTATCGCTTCCGATACTTCGATTGTAGTTGACGTGGACACCGATGCTTTGACTTCTGGCAACTATACTGCCAGCTCAGCTCGCTTGCGCTATATCAACCGCACGAACATCATTGACGTGATGCAGTCGCATATCAACAAAATCCCTATCGCGGTTCGTCGTCGTGAGGTGAAGTTTGCTATCCCTGCTCACTTGGCTTATGAGTGGCAATTCGCCAACGCTGCGGCCAACCAGAACGGAAACGCCAACTACTTCCGTGGAATGTACGACATGAACTTCATCGACAAGCAGATCGTTGTTCTTGATGATGCTCCTGCCAACACAATCGGAAGCTGGGAAGCTAGCCGCGTGTTCATGGGCTTTGACTTGTCAGACGACTACGCCAACGTAGAAGTGTTGTGGCAAGGTGCTACTGCTGACAAGGTTTACCGCTTGCGTGGTGCTGCGAAGAATGGTATTGCCATCTCTAGCAAGTACGCCAACGAAATGACCTTGACCACACCTGAATAATCAACCGGAACGAGGGGAGGGTAACACCTCCCCTTAATCCTTAAAACCTGTATACTATGGCTTGTGCCGAGAGTTTAACATACACGTTTGCGCCCGCGTGTACAGCTTTGAAGAAGCCGGGCGGGTTTCAGAACTTCGGGTATATCGGGGCTATCTCTGACGTTTCCTCTGTTACTTATGCAACAGGGGCTATCGAAGCGTTTGCCTTCGCAGCTACAAAAGTGCTGACCAAGTTCACTACGAAAGAGTTTGTTGTAACGGCTCCATCGCCCGTAGTGGATGAGGGAGAGGGCAACGTGGCTTTGATCACCCACACGGTGAATATCCCCATCTATTGGGACACACAGGCCGAGTTGAACGCCTTGCAGACTTTGCTCGATGCTGACCGCTTGTTTGTGATTTTACCAACGATCAACAAGCAGTTTCGTGCTTATGGAATTTCGTCTACCGATTGGCCTTTTCAATCTTTTGGATTGAAGGTAAGCGGTGGCGAAGATTCTCCAGGTCAAAACCTGAACGACCCTGCTCGCATGAATCTGACGTTGACGGGAAATATGCCGAACATCCCGCAACTATTCCTTGACACGGATTACAATACTAGCCTTGCGCTCCTAGAGAGTTATTTGTAACCAACCCCTAACAGGGGGCAACCTTAATAGCCCTCTTCGGAGGGCTTTTTTTAATACCTAAGTGATGCAGATAAAAAAACAGTACAAAGGGAAAGATACCATGATAGCGGGCGTTCCCTTTGCTATCGAAGAAACCCTGCCCATGCACCCTTCTTTCGAGAAGTTTTGCAAGGTGTTCCCTCAGATTCTTGACTATTTCGAGCCTATCCCCAAGCCTAAGAAAAAGGTAGATGAAGGAGCGGCTTAACATAGCAAACGCTGTAAAGGCTTTACTTCCCAAAGGCTTGCTCGCTTCCATTCGGGAGTTCACTGGTCAGAGCGGTATGTATTACCGCTACGGGAGGGAGGACAATGTACCCAATCTAATTGTAGAGGCGGTCAACGATTCCCCCACGGCTCGCCTTTGCGTATCGCGTTTGAATCAGTTTGTATTTGGCAGGGGCTTCAAGGACCCGTCTATGGCTGAGGTTCCCGTGGCCCCTAACGCTACGATGGAGGAGCTTTTGCGCTTGGCTATCGAGTACCTTAACTATACGGATGGCTTTGTAATTCAGCATAAATACAACAATGCAGGGGAGAGTGCGCGCAAGTACATTATCCCTATTCAGTATGTGAGAAAGCGTGTAAGCGGAGATTTTATCTACCGCCCCGGCTACGGTGATGAACTGGGGACTTTCATGTATTCATTCACGAATATGATCGTTCCCAATTACGACACCGTTCGCTTAATGTCACCCGCTGAGATACGCGAAATGGTGCAATCTCAGGTTAATAAGCACGGGGAGCAGTTGGGGTCTTTTCAATACGTCTATATGCCTCGCGTTGGGCAACTTTACGACAAGTACCCAATGCCTACCCACTTCTCAGGCTTACCCCTTTTGAATGCAGATGCGGGGCTTGCGTTGGCCGAGAATAATTTGGTAAGCAACACCTTCAAGCCTCAAGTTGTTATAAAGACTTCGGTACTCGACAGGTCACAGCCTGACGAAAGGGGGCTTACAGAATATGATAGAATGGTGGAGGAGATCAACAGATTGGTAAGCCCTGACGGCTCGCCTGTGATGCTCCTCGAATCCAACAACCCCGATTTGGTAGGCGTTATTCCGCTCGACACAAAGAGCAGAATGGATGAAACCGAAAGGGCCACAGATCGCATCAAAAAGAGCGTGGCGATGCTTTGGGGCGTTCCCCCTGTTCTTATCGGGATAGACACCGCAGGGAAGCTAGGGGATAACCAAGAGATGGTGAACAAGTTCAAGCTGTTCAACCTCACTTTGGAAGAGCGCAGGAAGATCTTGTATCAGGCGTTCTCTTATGCTTTCCCCAACTTCACGCAAGAGGCTTTTGAATTGGAGCCTTTGAGCTTGTTTGATTACGTACCTGATAAGGTAATTGATCGCATGACCGATGAGCAAGTACGGGAGGCATTTGATATTCCAGAGCCTGAAGTACCCGAAGGCGTGCAATCGGTGGAAGGCCAGAGCGCGGAGTTGAACGAAGCCCTCACCAATCTAACCGGCCGGCAGTTCCAAAACATCCAGAGGACGGTAAGGAAATACAACAAAGGCGAGATTTCAGCCGATCAGGCGAAGCAGCTTTTGATGGGCGGCTTTGGAATGACAGAGGAGCAGGCGGGAGCGTGGATAATCGAAGAAAGCGAAGAAGCTTTAGCACTCGCTCAAAACACTTATTCTGATTACGGCTCAGGCGTAAGGGGAAATGCCAAGAGAGCTTTGGAATACGCTGAAAAGAATGGATGGGGAAGCTGTGGCACACCGGTAGGCAAAGAACGCGCTAATCAATTAGCGAAAGGAGAGGCTATCAGCGTTGAAACGATTAAGCGGATGTATAGCTACCTTTCAAGGGCTGCCGATGACTATGATGGTGGAAGCCTTGAGAAGTGCGGTAATCTGATGTATTTGGCGTGGGGTGGAAAGGCTGGCCTATCATGGTCGCGCAATAAGCTGAGGGAATTAGGTGAAATAGACGAATAAGATGGAGCTGATAGTTAAGCAAGACATGGTGACGCGGACGAAGTTCCCGCAGAATATCAGCGATGCCGACTTCGAGCGCAACAGGCTTTTAGTGCAGGAGAACGACCTAGTGCCCTACATCGGCACGGCTTGTCTGAATGCTATTGTAGCCCTTGACAGAGAGAGCGTGACCGATCAGGCGAAGGAGCTATACGCCTTTTGGCGCGACTTCGTTTTGCCTTACATGACCTACGCGGTGTACGGTTTGTTCATCGACACGCACGGCTACACGATGGCTCCCGCAGGATTTACGGG
>Ga0208427_1001560_pt1 | contig 9862 bp, 7 predicted proteins | sample DEB08_DNA_FD_184532 | JGI IMG/M metagenome (GOLD analysis project Ga0208427, IMG submission 184532) | Aqueous microbial communities from the Delaware River and Bay under freshwater to marine salinity gradient to study organic matter... | ecosystem: Environmental > Aquatic > Marine > Coastal ...
TCAGCAGTTTTTACAAAGCATGCAAGGGACTCTCGCAGAGGCCGTGTCTGATGTTGTTGCAGAGGGTGGTTATGACCTGATCCTTAACGTTGACAGTGCTCCCTATTTCGCGCCGGTGCTCGATATTACCGCAAAGGTGACGGCGAAATTAAATCAGAACAGCGCGGCAGCTAACTAAAGGCTCGCGACCGCTTCAAACACGCCGACTCGCGAATTCTTTTTGAGTATAGAGCGTTATACAAAAGGAGAGGGGCCTTGCCGCAAGCCAAGCAATTCAGACTTGCTGATATCGCCCAACTTCTTGGGGCGAGGTTGGAGGGAGATGGGGAAATAATCATCTCGAGCTTGTCGCCACTAAGCTCGGCTGGCGAAGGTCAGCTGAGTTTTCTTAGCAATCCCGTCTATGTTCCCCAGCTTAAAAGTTGTCAGGCGAGTGCGGTTATTCTCGCCGAAAAATTCGCCGATTCCTTTCTAGGCAATCGGCTTATCTCTGACAACCCTTACGTAACATTTGCTTACGCAACGCAGCTATTCGCGCGAGAAGACACACCCGTGGCTCTCCGTCACCCATCGGCAGTCATTTCCGAATCGGCTACAATAGCCGAAGATGTGAGTATAGAAGCCAATGTGGTTATCGGCGACGGGGTGACTATCGGTAAGGGAGCGTCCATTGGCGCCGGAAGCTATATTGGGCGCGACTGCCACATTGGCGAGAATGTGCGAATTTTCCCCAACGTCGTGCTTTATCATGAGGTCACACTCGGCGATCGCGTGATCATTCATTCAGCAAGTGTTATCGGTGCAGACGGTTTTGGGTTTGCGTTCGATGGAGAGCGTTCTGTAAAGATCGCTCAGCTTGGCGGGGTGCGTATCGGTAATGACGTTGAGATCGGTGCTGCGTCGACGATCGACCGCGGAGCTTTGCTAGACACGATCATTGGCGAGGGTGTGAAGATCGACAATCACGTGCAGATCGGGCACAACTGCGTTATTGGCAAGCATACAATTATCTGCGGCTGCGCGGCCCTTGCGGGCAGTGTGACCGTTGGGGAGTATTGTATCTTTGGCGGGGGATCAGGCGCCGTGGGTCATATTACAGTTGCCGACCGAGTGCAAGTGAGCGCTATGGCGCTTTTAAGTAAATCTGTGACCGAAGCGGGTATGATTTCATCCGGTACGCTCGCATCACCAACGCCAGAGTGGAAACGCAATGCACTGCGCTTCCAGCAGTTGGACAACATCGCCAAGCGCCTCAAAGAACTCGAGCGCAAGGCTGACTAGTTACGTTTACCTAATAACATCAAAACTATTGAGATCGAGATGCTTTTAGACATTAATGAGATTAAAGAATATTTACCCCAACGTTACCCGTTCTTGCTTGTTGATAGGGTGCTTGAGATGGAGCTGGGCAAATCTATCGTTGCCTATAAGAACGTCACCAATAACGAACCGTTCTTCGAAGGCCATTTCCCCGAAAATCCTATTATGCCTGGTGTCCTAATTATTGAAGCGATTGCTCAGGCTGCGGGCATTCTTGGATTTAAAACACAAGAAAAAAAGCCTAAGGATGGGTTTTTGTATTATTTTGTTGGAGCCGATGACCTGCGGCTCCGGCGGCCGGTTGTGCCGGGCGATCAATTAATTCTAAAAGCTGAGGTAATCACGAATCGCCGAGGAATCTACAAGTTTCAAGGCACTGCGTTTGTTGGTGATGAGCTCGCGGCCTCGATGACAATAATGTGTGCTGAGAGGAAAGTGAATGTCGATTGATCCCAGTTCTCGGATCGATCCGAGTGCGGTAATAGACGAGGGAGTCACAATAGGTCCTTGGTGCATAGTCGGTCCCAACGTATTTATTGGTGCCGGCAGTGTTGTCGAGTCGCATGTGGTAATTCGAAGTCATACTCGTATAGGTAAGAATAATCGCTTCTTCCAATTTGCCTCAGTGGGAGAGGACCCCTCGGATAAGAAATTTGAGGGTGAGGAAACGTGGCTGGAGATTGGCGATAATAACGTCTTTCGCGAAGGGGTCACTCTGCATAGAGGAACCGGCTTCGGCGGCGGGCTAACAAAAATCGGCAGCGATAATTTACTAATGCCGTATGTTCATATCGCTCATGATTGCATGGTAGGCAACAACACGGTGTTTGCCAATAATGCGGGATTGTCCGGGCATGTTGAGGTAGACGATTGGGCTATTCTTGGTGGCTACGCCGGCGTTAATCAATTTGTTAAAATTGGCGCCCACGCGATGATTGGAGGCGTTACACACGTTGGACAGGATGTTCCTGCCTACATACTGGTTAGCGGACAACCGGCAGCAGTTCGTAGCGTTAATACTGTAGGTCTTAGTCGCCGTGGCTTTAGTGACGACGCGATCAGAGACCTTCGTACTGCATTTAAAATAGTATATCGCAGGGGGTTGAGTCTCAAGGAAGCCCTTGAGGAACTTCGCTCGATGGTGAGCCGCTGCCCTGAAGTCTTGCCCCTTATTGCTTCGATCGAATCTTCAACCAAAGGTATACAACGCTAAGAGAGCGGGAGGCGTTATGCCTAAGTGTTTCGGTATCGTCGCCGGTGAAAAATCCGGAGACATACTTGGCGCCGGACTCATTAAAAGCCTGAAATCACGCTTTCCAAATGCTCACTTTGTAGGCATCGGTGGCCCCGAAATGCTAAGCGAGGGCTGTGAGAGCATCGCAGCGATGGACCGCCTCGCTGTGATGGGGTTCGTAGAACCGCTTGGCAGACTCCCTGAATTGTTTCGACTGAAAAAAGCATTGCGAGACCTTATGGTCGAACGCAACGTAGATGCTTTTATCGGCATAGATTCGCCGGACTTCAATCTCCGGCTCGCAAGCGAGCTCAGTGCCCGTGGCATAAGAACTGTCCATTATGTGAGTCCGAGTGTCTGGGCTTACCGTAAAAAACGCATTCATAAAATTGCTCGCGCTATCGACCTGATGCTCACGCTCTTTCCTTTTGAAACGGAGATCTATCACGAGCATAGCGTTGCGGTTTGCTGCGTTGGCCACCCGCTAGCAGACAAGCTCGAGCATTCAGATGAACTGACGAAGCTCGCGCGTCAGCAGTTTGATTTAGAGCCTCTTGATAGAGTTGTCGCGCTACTTCCGGGCAGTCGCGGTGGTGAAATCTCACGCCTCGGCCCCGTTTTTCTCGCCAGTGCGGTCGCTTCCTTGGCACTCGACCCCTCGTTACGTTTTTTGATCCCCGCAAGCGGACCTGAGTCGCGCGCGCGCCTTGAGGTGTTACTACGCAGCAATGGCTTAGTCGACGGTACTCCGTTCAAGCTAGTCGACGATTCGCAGCGAGCGATGCGAGCGGCAGATCTCGTGGTATTGGCATCGGGCACCGCGACGCTTGAGGCGATGTTGCTACGGCGGCCGATGGTGGTTGGCTATAAGCTGGCCCCTATAACGCACTTCATCGCTTCACGATTGGTGAAAATTCCTTTTGTCGCTTTGCCCAACCTACTCGCTGGCGCACGTCTCGTACCTGAGTATATTCAGCATGACCTTACTGAGGACGTCCTAGTGTCGGAAATCATGTCATTTTTTTCTGGGTCTAGGGACACTTCGCTGATGTTGGAGGCATTCGACCAGATTCACGCGTCAATCCGCTTGAACGCCTCTGAGCGCGCAGCTGATGCGATAGCCGGAGTGATCGCCTGATGGTGATAGAGCCTTGGGAAAGCATAGAGGTAGCGCCCGAAAAAGCTGCCGGTTGCGATGAAGCAGGTCGAGGTCCGCTAGCGGGCAATGTGATCGCTGCTGCAGTTATATTAGATCCTCGGGAGCCAATCACAGGGTTAGCAGATTCGAAGAAACTTAGTCATAAACAACGAGAGTCTCTTTACGAAACGATACTGAGTAAAGCTCTTGGCGTTGGAATAGGCAGCGCGTCGCCTCAAGAAATTGACGAAATCAATATTCTACAAGCTAGCCTTTTGGCAATGACTCGGGCAGTTGACTCATTACCTACTAAGCCTGAGTTTGTTTTTGTCGATGGTAATCGGTGCCCGCGCTGGTCTATCCCAAGCCTTGCCGTGGTTAAAGGAGATGCCAAAGTGGCGAGTATCTCTGCAGCATCAATTGTGGCTAAAGTGGTGCGTGACCGCGAGTTGCAACTTCTGGACGAGCAGTATCCAGATTACGGCTTTGCCCAGCACAAGGGCTATCCCACGGCTGCCCATTTCACTGCGCTCGAGCGTTTCGGTGTAACACCTGTGCATAGACTAAGTTTCGCGCCAGTTGCCGCGAGAATAAAGCGCAGCTAAGGAATTCTGGCTGCCCCTTGATGCTGCTATTACCGCTAAACTTTTCCGTGCGAACGCGGTATATTCAATGCAATCTTTAGTTCGCCCTGCCGCGATCAGATGCGAGAGTAGTTATCGCTGCAACAACTGAAACGGATCCAATGACTGCGTCACCTGACCAAGCCCTAGCTGCAAGCGATTCTTCGCCAGTTTTTGTACACCTGCGACTGCATACCGAGTTCTCAATAGTCGATGGACTTGTCCGGATAAAACCGATGCTTGCGCGTGCGCGCGCGTTAAATATGCCTGCGATTGCAGTAACAGACCTTGCCAACATGTTTGGTCTGATCAAATTCTACAGTGGCGCAATAAAAGAGGGTATCAAGCCTGTTTGCGGCTGTGATGTCTTGGTTAGAGGTGAAGAGGGTGCCGCGGACACTCGGCTACTGCTGCTGGCCAAAGATCGCGAAGGCTATTTGAATCTTTCTAAACTAATCTCGACTATCTACACCGATAATCCTAATCGCAGCGATGCAAGCCTCCGGCTAGACCAGTTAGCGGCGTTCAGCGATGGCGTGATTGCATTATCTGGCGGTCAGTTTAGCGATATTGGTGGGGCCCTTCTGGAGGGCGATCAAGAGAGGGCCGCAGCCTATCTGTCCCGTTGGCGATCGCTCTTCCCAGAGTCGTTCTACTTAGAACTCCAGAGAGTTGGCCGAGAGAAAGAAGAAGACTATATCGACGCTGTACTTGATCTTGCCGCAGCGACGAAAACACCTGTTGTCGCAACCAACGATGTTCGCTTTCTCGAGCAGGATGATTTCGATGCGCATGAGGTGAGAGTCTGTATAAACGACAGACGCACATTAGACGATCCGCGCCGATCGCGTGAATATACCGATCAGCAATATCTAAAAGATTCGGCAGAGATGTTGGCGTTATTTCATGATATCCCTTCTGCGCTAGAAAACAGCATCGAGATTGCCAAACGCTGTAATTTATCCCTCGATCTTGGCACGCCGCGGCTACCGAATTATCCGGTCTCAGAAGGGCTGACCATGGAGGAATTTTTTACTCAGGTTAGCGTCGATGGATTGAAGCGGCGGCTGATTACTCTTTACGGCGAAAACTATGCTGAGCAGGAGGGGATCGAGCGCTATTGGGAGCGACTCGATTTCGAGCTAAAAATTATTAATCAGATGGGCTTTGCCGGTTACTTTCTTATCGTGATGGAGTTCATCCAATGGTCTAAAGACAATGGAATCCCTGTAGGGCCGGGCCGCGGCTCCGGCGCAGGCTCGATTGTCGCCTATGCTTTAAAGATTACAGATCTAGATCCGCTTAAATATGATCTTCTTTTCGAGCGATTCTTGAATCCAGAGCGGGTTTCAATGCCTGATTTTGACGTTGATTTCTGCATGGAGGGACGCGATCGTGTCATTCAGCACGTTGCTGAGTTGTATGGTAAAGAGGCGGTGTCTCAGATCATTACGTTCGGTACGCTTGCAGCGAAAGCGGTGGTGAGGGACGTCGCTAGAGTGCAAGGCAAGCCTTATGCGCTGGCTGACAAACTCAGTAAGCTCATTCCTTTCGAGCCGGGCATGACACTCACCAAAGCATTCGAAGAAGAGCCCGAGTTAGGTGCGTTTGTCGACTCCGACGAAGAGGCTCAGGAAATTATCGAAATGGCCTTCAAGCTCGAAGGCATCACTCGCAATGTCGGCAAGCACGCAGGCGGCGTCGTCATAGCGCCGACTAAACTCACTGATTTTACGCCGCTTTATACCGACGAAGCAGGGCAAGGACTTGTTACACAGTTTGATAAGAATGACGTTGAAACAGCGGGGCTTGTGAAGTTCGACTTCTTAGGACTGCGCACTCTTACGATTATTAATTGGGCTGTGAAAATGATCAACGAGCGCCGCGACGAAGGCGCCCCTGAACTGAATATCGATCATCTCGAGCTAAACGATGAGCGCGTCTACAAGCTTCTACAAAGCGGAGAGACAACGGCAATTTTCCAGCTTGAATCCCGGGGTATGAAAGAGCTTATCAAAAAGCAGGTTCCTAATTGCTTTGAAGATATTATCGCTCTTGTTGCTCTGTTTCGTCCCGGGCCATTGCAATCGGGCATGGTTGACGATTTTATCGACAGAAAGCACGGCCGAACGAAAGTAGTGTATCCACATCCAGAGCTTGTGCCTGTGTTGTCTAACACCTACGGCGTCATTCTGTACCAAGAGCAGGTGATGCAGATTGCCCAAGTGCTTGGTAACTACACGCTTGGCGGCGCCGATATTTTGCGTAAAGCAATGGGTAAGAAAAACCCAGATGAGATGGCAAAACAGCGCAGCTTGTTTACCGAGGGGGCGATTAAGAGAGATATTGACGCCGATCTTGCGGAGTCCATCTTTGATCTGATGGAAAAATTCGCCGGCTACGGCTTCAATAAGTCTCACTCTGCCGCTTACGCCTTGGTGTCTTATCAGACTGCTTGGTTAAAAACGCATTATCCTTCGTATTTTATGGCAGCAGTTTTATCTGCTGATATGCAGAATACCGACAAGGTTGTCACGCTCATCGACGAGTGCCGGGCGATGGGGCTTAAAATTGTGCCGCCCGATATCAATAAGGGACAGTTCAATTTTACCGTCAATGAGGCGGATGAAATTGTTTATGGCCTAGGCGCGATCAAAGGCCTAGGCGAGGGGCCCGTTGGCGGGATTCTCGAAGCGCGAAAAAACGGGCCTTTTACGAGTATGCTCGACCTCTGTCAGCGCGTCGACTCGCAGCAGCTTAATAGAAGAACGCTAGAGGCAATGGTAAAAGCAGGCGCATTGGATAGTTTGGTCGAAGGCGTACCCGATAGCGCAAGGGCGAAGCTCGCCGAGCTTCTACCGCAGGCGATAAAGGCTGCCGAGCAGGCAAATAAAAATGCAGCGGCGGGCGTCGCCGATATGTTTGGCGAGATCGCCCCCGAGGGCACGACGGCCAGTGAGCTGACGTCCGAAACGTCGAAGATTAAGCCCTGGGCTGAGCAGGAAAGGTTGAAAGCCGAGAAAGAGACGCTAGGTCTTTACTTATCGGGACACCCAATCGATGAATACATAAGCGAGCTTTCGCACCTCACCAGAGACAGGCTTGCGAATCTGCGCCCGGAGCGCGCGCCCCAGTCTGTAGCAGGCTTGCTCATCGATGTGAGAACTATGCGTAACAAGGCTGGCGACACCGTAGCTTTCCTGACTCTAGATGACCGCAGCGGGCGCTTCGAAATTCGCCTCTTTGCGAAAGAGTACGAGCGCTTTCGCGACATTTTACAAAAAGATCAGATTATCATTGTGGAATGTACTGTGAGCATGGATGACTACAGCGGTGGTATGCAAGGGCGTGGTAAAGAGGTCATGACGCTCGAACAGGCGCGGCAGCGACGCGCCCGCAGCATAACATTGAGCCTACGAAGCGATGCGCTGTTGAAGGGCTTTAGTGAACAGCTTGCGGAGGTGCTCGAGTCGTATCGACTCGACTCCAGCGCTGAGTTACAGGTATCGCACTCGAGATTAGCAGCCACGGGATCTTATGCCGACGACAGGCAAGAAGGAACTTTGGGCTGCGGTATTGCGATCAGTTATCAACGTGAGGCCGTGAAGGGGTGTATAATGCTCTCTGATGAGTGGCGCGTCGCGCCGTCAAATGAATTGGTTCAGCGTCTGCGAAGCGAATACGGGCGTACGAACGTAGTCGTAGACTACTGATTATACAGAGTGAGTCGAATAGGATATGGACCCCAACTACCTAGATTTCGAACAGCCTATCGCTGAATTGGAAGCCAAGATAAGCGAATTACGTTTAGTCGGCAGCGATAACGATTTAAACATCGGCGAGGAGATTCAGAATCTTCGCGCGAAAAGCACCAAGCTCACCGAAAAAATCTACGCTAATTTAAGTTCATGGCAGGTGTCTCAGGTTGCACGCCATCCCCAAAGACCCTACACGCTCGATTATATCGAGCATATTTTTACCGATTTCGACGAGCTCCATGGTGATCGCTATTTCGCCGACGATCAGGCGCTTATTGGCGGGCTCGCTAAAATCGAAGGACGCCCCTGCGTTGTGATGGGGCATCAGAAAGGCCGGGGCACGAAAGCGAAGGTCAAACACAATTTCGGCATGCCGCGCCCTGAGGGTTACCGCAAGGCGCGTCGACTCGTCGAACTTGGCGAAAGATACAATCTTCCTGTATTGAGCTTCATAGATACCCCTGGTGCCTATCCTGGAATCGATGCTGAGGAGCGGGGCATTAACGAAGCCATTGCGGTGAATATGGCGATGATGTCGAGGGTCAGGACACCGTTGATAGCGACGGTAACAGGCGAAGCTAACTCTGGTGGAGCGATTGCGATCGGCGTTTCGGATCAGCTGAACATGCTGCAGTATTCGACCTATACAGTCATCACGCCCGAAGGTTGCGCAACGATTCTCTGGAAGTCCTCCGAATATGCTTCAGCTGCGGCTGAGGCGATGGGGGTGACTTCGGCACGCCTCGAAGAACTTGGTATTGTCGATCAGACCATTGCAGAACCATTAGGGGGTGCGCATCGGGACGTCGCGGCGACCGCCGAAAACATAAAAATCTCGCTCTTAGAGCAAATGGATCGGCTAGGCGCCACCGATACTGATGCGCTCATTGAGCGACGCTATAAGCGTCTTATGAGCTATGGCCTCAGCGCCTAAAAACTCCTCTCGAGGCGCCGCAGCAGTGCAGGCTGAATCTGCGCTGCTCAGCGCCCTAAGGCACGCGTTCTGTGTCAATCCATTCTTCTCATCCGCCTTGTCGGAGAGCACCCGCGCTGCCTCGCCCCCGTCCGGTATTCTAGTTGGGCTTAGCGGCGGCCTAGATTCTTCGCTACTGCTGAGATTACTTTGTGACCTCAGGGATAGTGGCGACTTCGATGTGACTCTGAGAGCTATACATGTCAACCATGGATTGCAAGCCGCTGCAGGGGAATGGCAGTCGCACTGCGAATCTATTTGCGCGGAGTGGGGCGTCGCTCTGCAGGTCTGCAATGTCGATTGCTCGGTCAGAGGCGCGAGTGCAACGTCTGGGGTGACTGAGTTACCGCAGGTCAGCGAGGATGCCGCTCGGCGCGCGCGTTACTTGGCCTTTGAGGAGGCGCTGGGCGCCCGAGAATGGCTGATCCTTGGCCATCATCAGGACGACCAACTAGAGACATTGCTTCTGCGGCTTGCTCGTGGGGCGGGCGCTGACGGTCTTGCAGGAATGCCTGCGGCACGCGTGTTGGGTGTTGGGGTACTGATCCGCCCCTGGCTAGAGTTTCCTAGGCTCGTCCTTGAGCAGGTGGCACGAGAGCGAAAGCTCGTCTCTATCGAAGATCCTTCAAATCGGAATACTCAGTATGACCGCAACTTTCTTAGGAAGCAGGTATTGCCGTTAGTGGAAAGCCGGTGGCCACAGTACCGCCAGAGTTGGGGGAAATCTCAGGCGCTGCTACACGAGTCATTTGAGCTCAACGCAGAGCTAGCGGAAATAGACTTACAGGCGTGCCAGATAAAGGGAATGGGGCGATT
>Ga0208427_1001561_pt1 | contig 9861 bp, 5 predicted proteins | sample DEB08_DNA_FD_184532 | JGI IMG/M metagenome (GOLD analysis project Ga0208427, IMG submission 184532) | Aqueous microbial communities from the Delaware River and Bay under freshwater to marine salinity gradient to study organic matter... | ecosystem: Environmental > Aquatic > Marine > Coastal ...
CAACTTCCGTGTAATTGGGTCGCTTAGATTTTTCTTGCTTAATAATCTCAAAGATCATATTTTTTACAGTTGCTGCCGCAGCACCATATACACCAATCCCGCGTAAAAGTGTATCGGCCATACCATTGCCTAACTTAAAATATCTTTCTTTTTCTTTATCATCTTCTTCATCTGAAAATAATAAAGCAAACAATCCTTGTTGTAAAGCAGAGAATATAATATTCTGTATTACACTATAATAAGTAATCTTACTAATATTTGTCTTCCAATCACCGCGTCCATTAATCAAATCTAAAGCAGCTTTTTTACTTAAACGAGCATATTGCATAGGGGTATTACCAAAAGCCAATATAAGGCGCCCTAATGGGCTTGCTTGCTGCATTGAAATACGATCAGGTCTTGCGGATTGCTGTGTTTCTTCTGCAATTTCTTGAAAATCAGTAAATGCTTTCTTTTGAGCTTCTGTTTCGGATAGTCCTTCTTTAATATATTTTTTAATTCTATTGCGATAAAAAGATGCTCCCCCTATTGCAATTGCAAATGAGTCAGCAGCTTGTGTAGGTGCAAAACCTATTTTAAGTAAATAACTAAGTACTGCTTGTGCTTTGTTTTCTGCGGTTGCGGCAGCTCTTGCTATTTCATCAGCATTTACATCAGTTTGTAAACCAGATCTTCTTTGCTTTAAAAAGTCGGAGCTCCATAGTTCAGCAAAGTCATTCCAAAATTGTTTTTGATTTGCAAATGCTAAACCAGCATTGATTGGGTTATTATCAGTAAAGTTTATAAAGTTTACTGCCGACAATGTTTGTAGCACAGCAGATCTAGCGTTAAAGAACATGATAGTACCAACAGAGTTATTGGTCCAATCCATAAATCTTTTGGTTGTTCTATCAGTACCTTTATATCTATTTGTGCCTGTTCGCATGCGGTGAAGCATATTATCTAATGCTTCAACATATAAATCCCCATATAATGCGCGTAGCTTATCCATGTTCTTTTCAGAAAATATAATATCTACATTATCTTTCCACTCGGTTAAGAATTCGCTTCGCTTAACACCGTTTATATATCCAACTAAATCTGTAGTAATATCTCCCGCTACCAATTTTGCTGACGGTGGCGGATAACCTTCTGGTTGTAATGCTATTAATCTATCCGCAAATTCTTTTAGCTTGGGATTATCTTTAATTACTTTTAGATTTGGGTTTAAATCTTTCTTAAGTAATCCTGGAATATCATTGCCTTGTTTGTTCCAAATATATAAGCGTACGGCATCTTGGTTTTTAAACCCAGTATCATTAACTTTATTTAAACCACCAGGTACATTTTTTTTAGCTTCTTTTTTAATAGCTACCCATTCGCGAAGAGCTTGTTGCTTAGCAGCTTCATACTGTTGAATACCACGAGAAAATGGACGTAAAAGTTTTTCTTCATACCATTTCATTTGAGCATCACCATCTTTACCACTAGCTAAAGTTGTGTATAGCAAACCTACAAAATCATCAGCAGAATAAGGAATAAAAAACTTTTTACCTTTTCCTTTTCCCATTAATTTAGCTTTAACCGGAGAAAAAGTTTCAGTCCATTTTACTCCAGTAGATTTTTGAAGTATATCTTCATTAAATTGTCTATTTAATGATTTTTTATTAGGATCATTTCTAAAATAAATTAAATCTTCTTTTATATTTAAAATAGAAATATATCTTTCAACAGTATTTCCTGTGCTAGGGATAAGATCTTTACCTCCTTTTCTACTTTTAACTAAATCAACAAAACTTTTATCTAAAACTTTTTTAATAGCATTAGTAAATTCTAAAGTGCTATCTCCTTCTTTATAATTATCTATTAGTTCATTAAGCTCTTCCCTTAATGTTGCAATTGAAGGAGTATGCTCGTATGTAACCTCTTTAACACCTTTTTGATATGATCTTATATAACCCATCATTCTTAAAGGAGTATCACTAGCGGTATTGCTTCCCCATAGTTGCAAAAGATTTTTAGCGTCTTCTTTAAAATTTTTAAAAGTTAATTTTGTTATTTCATCTAAAACTATTTTTTTGTAATAATCCGCTTGATTGTCAAAATCATCTAAATTTTCTTTTATATATTCAGTAAACTTAATAGGATCTTTTGCAAAATTACCGTTTTTACCGGTCATTGTTTTAGGGTTGCTTTTAGGAACTAATTCTTTTAATTTTTTGCCATCAAAATATATTGTAAAATTTACATTCCCTGTTACTTTAAACCTTTTTAAATCTTCTTTAGATATTAAGTTTTTACTTTTAATAAATTCAAATAGTTCTTTTGAATTATTTCCTACAACTAACCCACCGTTTTTAAGCGGATCGCCTATGTACCTCATAAAATTAATTACATCATCTAAGTTTTTAGATTTTTGTAAATCATTAATTTTATTTTCTACAATTTTTCTTGCACGTACTTCAGATATAGCTACGTCTAAATTTTTAACAAACTTTTCATTTGTTGAAATACTGGCTATATCTTCTGCTTTTGTAAATGTATTTTTTGCAGTTTGTTCAAAAGCTTGTTGTTCTTCTTTATTAGGAAGTAATTTTTTAGCTTCTTCAATAGCTTTTTTAAATGCTTTAGCAAAATTACCTGTTGCTTTAAAAGCTAGTTTAAATGCTTTTAAAAACGTTTTAGCTAATGCAACTGTTAATTCTGGAACTATTAAAGAAACATAAAGTTGATCATTATTGTTTTGTAATTTATCTAAATAATTTATTGCTCGATCTATTTTTTCAGATATAATTTCAATAAAATTACTTGGAACTTCTTGACCTTGCAATTCTTGAATAGCTTTAAATTTTTCAACAACTTCAGGTTTAGATAACGATGTTAATACATTGTCTAACCCTATTTCATCAGCCAATACTTTTGCTAATGAAGTTTTACGTGCGCCTTTAACATTTCCAGGCGCATCTAAAAAATATTTTATAAATTCAGCTTTGCTTATATCGCGTTTTTTAAATACTTTTTTGCCTTCAGCTGTGCGTTCTCTTAACTGTTTACCAGTTTTAGGATCAAGTACGGGCTCATTAAATTCTTTAAAATTACGATTTATTGTTTCTTGCGGTATTGCTGGATATATTTTTTCAAAATTATCTCTAAGAAATTGTTCGTAAGCAGCTGTTTTACCAAATATAGATTTAAATGTATTTGTTAATTCATTTCTAAATCCAGTAGTTAATGCTTGTCTGAATTTTTTATCAGTTACAGGGGGTAATTTTGTACCTAAAGTTTTTTCAACAGCAGTTACTATTTCATTTTGTGTATCTTCTGAAAGATTTAAATCTTGTGCTAATGCTTTTTTAATTTCTTGTTGGGCTTCTTGCTTTGTTTCAATTTGCGTTTCAGCTGTAACTGTATCAGTAATACCTTTAGCTTCAGTAACGTCTAGCTCAAAGTCTGTTTTAAGATTTCGTTGAGCAGATTCGATAGCCCTTGTTCTTGCGTACTTATTAACATAAGCAGATAAAGGAACATTAGTTTCTGGCTTATAAGATCTTATTAAATCAAATATACCACGTTCTCCAGTCAATATTTCGTCAGTCAACAACTCCATATCAAATCCGGGAACATTTCTATATTTAGAAGCTATTTTTTTAGCCATTGGTTTATAAAGCTCTAATATTTTTGCTTCATACCCTTCTTCTTTTGCTTCATAGAGCTTATTTACTTCTTGAGCAATTTTATTTGATTTATCCTCAAGGTTAGATTTAATACCTTGTATTCTTTTCTTAGCTTTTATATATTCCGCTTTATAACCATCTGTAGCTGTAATATATTCTTCTTCTGTAATTTTATTTTCTTGGCGTTTCTTTTTCAGCTCATTAAAACGTTTTACTTGAAGTTCTGCTAAATCATTAAGGTTATTAATGTCATTTATATTTTTATCAGAAGAAAAATTAAAAATAGTATTAGTTCTAACAATTCTATTAGATAGTCTATCTTCTACTTCTGATATTTTATTTTCTATACCTTTTTTTACAGTTTTATCTTTTGCTTTTTGCGCTTTTATTTTTAAATCAGAAAGTTCTTCAATGTCAGCTTCAATACCATTAATATCTGCAGCGGCTCTTGTATTGGCTATGGCACGACGAACATCCTTGTTTCCCGCTCCACCAAAACCTGCGCCTCCAATAAATCCCTGTACCCCAGCTTCCCATGTATCTTGCTCAGAAAATGCTTCAGCAAATCTTGCAGCTGTTTGGTTAATATCACCCGTTTCGCCATATTTTCCTTGAGCTTTTTCTAGTGCAGTTTGAAAAATTTCAGTGCCACTCTCAGCTGTTCCTGCCATTATAAAATTACTTAATTTTTTCATAGCAGTACCAGTTAATTGCTTACTTGCGGCTGAAGCAATTTTACCTAATCCAAAACTTTCCGCAGCAGACATGGCAGATGAAAATATTAATGGGCTTAACACTTCGTCATTATCATTATCAATTAATTCTTCTAATGATATATTTAATTTTTTAGCTTTTTCTTTATTTACGGAAAGATAAGAATCCGCAAAAAAGTCCATTCCTAAAACGGCAGGTGTTCCCACCCCAGCAAGCATTTCTAATATTGACGGCGCTAAAGATGTTGCAGCATTAAAAATACCGCCCGCAATATCGCTTAAATCACCCTCTTTAAACCCTTCTATTATTTCTCCGGTTTCTTTTGTTTTTGCTTGCGATTTTTCAATTCTTGAAATAGCTTCTTGCATATCAATTTTAGAAAGACCTTCTGTCCAAAAAGAATCTTCACCCGCAAAATCAACAAATTTATCTACATTTTCATCCCCAAAAATTTTTCTAAAAACAATACCAGATGTTAAATTAACTTTAGGGGCAATTTGTTTTACCCGCTCCACCATATTGTTTAAGGAATTCGCAACACTTTCAGATAATGTTATATTTTCTTTTTCAGGGTTATTATAAGAAATAGTTAAATCTAATAATTTATTATTAAGATTTGATAATGAGTCCAATGAAGGCTTTCCCAAAAGTAAATCCAAATTTTTGGGTGCTTCGATTCCCTCCACAACCGCACCCGGTGTTGTGGGAGTTGCCTTTCCCGTAGCTTGAAGTATAGCTGTAGGATATTTTTTTAAAAAACTGTCTACCTTGTCTTGTGGTAAATTATATGTTTTTCCGTTTGGTAATTTATAAATTGGCATATTTAATTTTATTTTAGAATCCGGCTTGTTCTTTTTGTATTCTAGCTCTAGCTTTTTCCGCTGCCCCAGTTGGGCCTAATTGTCCTAATGAATCTTTAGTTCTTTCTTCTTCTAATATTTTATTTATATCTTCTTCAGTAGGAAGTCCACTAGTTTCATATTTTGCAAACTCGTCACTTTCTTTTTGTTTATCAACGCTAAATAAAGAGGCTCTTTCCATTGTATTATACCCATATAAATCTTGAATATATTTTAATATACTCGAACCAGGTGTTTTATCAATTTCAAAAAACTTTTGTTTTCCATTAACTTCAATAATATAATTATTAGGAGCAATAAGCTCCCCCTCGTCATTAGTTTCTGGATTTTGGTATATTTCTATATTAGGTATTTTATTATTAGCATATGAAACTAATTCTAATGCTTGTTGCTCGTTTATAGGTGTATTGGGCAAAAACTCCTGTAAAGGTTTAATATAACCAGCCATTGCTCTTTTTTCCTGCCCTTCTAACCAAGCTTCATATTCCCATTTACTACTAAATCCGCCTTTTTTAGCCGCCTGCGCTTGCTTAATTTTTTCTTGTTCAGCCTCCCAAACCTCCTTATATTTATCAGCGGTAGCAATTGCAGATTGTTTATACTGATCTTTTACAATATTTTTTAATTCATCAATGCTTTTAATGCTATTTATAAATGTAAGATATTCATCTTTATCAATCTGCCCGTCTTGATTAGTATCAAACTGCTCTATTATACCCGGCTGCAATGCAGGAATTAGGGCGGCATCTTGCCCCCTTTTGCCGCCAATACCAAAAACATCAATGGCTAAGGATCTAGCTTCATGCTTATTTAACTCTATAGAGTTTATTTTAGCTTCTAATAAGTTATCAAATTCTGGATCACCTGGAAATTTTCCAGCTTTGGCAGCTTGACCTAAAAAAGAATTAAGATCATTTTGTATTTCATTATCTTTTATATATTCTTTGCGTTGTGGCCTTTCAATATCAGTAAGTTTTTTTGTAATAACTTCTCCCTCATCAGTAGTATATTGAATAGCGGGCTGGTCATCCATCATAGTAGGCACTATACTAGGGTCCATATTTAATATTTTAAAATGGAGTTCTCGCTCATCTTCTGTATAAGAATCAGATCTTTCAAGCCCTTCGTCAACATCTGCTTTTTCTTCAGCCGCATATGTTTTTATCCAATTAACAGCCTCTTGCATTTTGCCTATTTTAGTGCTTAATTTTCTTTGGGCATCAATGAATTCAATAGGCTTCATATTACGTCTATTTTGAGCAAGCGCATATGATTCGTCTTTTAAAAGCATAGCCTGCTCGGTATAATAACCTTGCCAAGCCTCAGGAATCCCATCTGTCATTAAAGCAGGAAGTTGATTATACGCTTGGGCATCTAAAGCTTCTTCCCTTTTATCATTAAGCTCTCTTTTTTCTTCTTCTCTTTGACGAATTGCGGCAATTTGTTCAAGTCTTCTTATTCCAGGCTCTACAGCAGCTCGAATATCTGTGAATTTTGGGGCGGCCATTGCTGCTCCTCTTATTAATGCTAAATTTGCCATAATTTTATTAATCTTTTTTCTCAAATAAGCCAGCACCAACAGCTGCACCAGCTAATTCGCCAACTCCACCAACTAAACTTTGAGTAGCTTGTCGTCTAGCTTCATCAGCGGCGGCTTTTCTTTGTTGGGCCATTCCAAATAATGTTTCTGTTCTTTCAAACTCTTGAGCCTGTTTTTCTGCCGCACCCTGTGCCTCTAGGGTTTGTAATCTTCCAGCTTCTTGTGCTTTTGCCATTTGCAATTGTTGTTCTTGCATTCCAATTGATGCACCGGCTCTTTGTATATTAGTTGATTGTTGTTGAGCCATGGCTTGAGCCAAAGCAGCAATTCCAGAACCGCCAGCGGCTTGTTGTAGCCCAGACATAGTAGAAGCTAAAGCTTGTTGCTGCTGTTGAGCTTCAAACTGAGCCTGCTGTTGATTTACAGTAGCGTCTTCATATGCATTTTGCATATTTGCATATGGGTTTTGAAATTGAAAGCTTTCATAAGCTTGCTGTCGCTGAGCTAATTCTTTTTTAGCCGCTCTTTGCTCTTTTCTTCTAGCTCGCCCACCAACAATGCCACCTAATATACCAGCAACCCCACCAGCTATTCCGCCGGCTACTTGCTTTTGCATTTCAGGGCTCATGTTACTAAAATCTCCCATATTTTGTGATGAATTAAATGTTCCATAAAGGTTTTTTAAGTTTTTGGCACCTTGCGTTTCATAACCAATATAGTTTTCTTCTTCGTCCATGCCTTTTATTAATTACTACTTAAAAATATTTCTGAATTTACAGCAAAGAGTTCTTTCTTTTCTGTACTACCTATTTCCATTTCAATTTCTGCGTAATATCCAGCTAACCCTGAAGAGTTTATTGCGCTTTCTTTACCAAAAAATATATAATCGTTTACTTCTGGTCTTCTGCGCCAAGCTTCAATATTGCAAGTAACAGTTTTACCAGATATATCAATACAAGGACCAATACGTCTTTTTACACCGTCCTTATCTAAAAAATAAACAATATCGCCTACATTTTTTTGCAGCGATACATTTATGTCTTTAGGAAATGTTAAAGTTATACTATCCATGTTATTATTATTACAATGTTTATTAAGTTGTTAAACGTTATTTTATGCTAAAAAAGATTAGCATATTTAGATATATTTCCCCAATATTCATGATTTATTTCTAAGTCATCACTTTTATATATTGAAAAATGAGAAGTAAAATGCGCCCCGTGATTAATATGGATACTTTCGTGACTTGATTCCCAAATTATTCTTTCATGATGTTTTGGTTCTATTAAACCATCATTTGTTACTAGCGCATTTACTAATATATCTTCGCAATGTTTTATAGCTTCGTCAAACCGCATGGTCATTTGATGGAATGGTTCATCTTGCTGTTTTCTTTTTTGAAACCCGTTTAAAATCATACCACCATAATTCATATTAACTAATATTTGCCCTCTTTTAAATGAAGGATAATCAAAATATCCTCTTGCATATAATACGTCATGTTCTAAAAAACTAACATATTTATATGCATTTTCTTCGCGAGCAGTATATAAACATTGAAGTATTTGCAATATTTGGTTTAAATGCGAAGTTGTTTTTGTCCAAGCTATAACCTCTTTAAATGGATTACCCTGTATTGGATTCCAAACACAAGTAATTATATCAGCTATACCGTTAGCGGCACTATCAATAGATTCTAAAGATTTTTTTATTGCTGGATATATTTTAGCATTATTATTATTCGAATAAAATATGCCTAATTTTTCTTTCATGATAATGCTGATTGGATTAGTTTATAATAATTATATGAGCAATTATTATTTTCTATATTTAGATTTAAGTCTGGCAATGAATTTATATAACTACCTTTAAAAAATAAATTTTTCATTTCAGCCGTAACACCAGCATTATGATAAATAAAATGATTATGCCAATTTTTCTTGGGCGTTATTGACCATAAAAAATCTAATTCTTTAATAACTTTTGTTTGTTTATTACGCTTCCATAAATTCCACAAAACACCCCACATATCTGCACACCATATTTGTATTTCATGAAAGTTAGGGTCATTTTGCTTTTTAGCAGCATTTAATTCTGATATTTCTTTAAAAAGTCTGTTGCAATCATTTTCAACATCATACCAAAAATATTTATCAATACCTTTCATTATATATTGCGCGCCACCAGAATCTTCTTGGTTTTGTATTAATATATCTTCGTCAATACCCACTATTCCGCACATTTTATCAACAAATTCTTTTCCTTTTGATAAAATATATTCATAGCCAATATATGAAACCGTATCAGATAAATATGAAATTTCATCTTCATAAACATAACAGGGTAAATCTAAAGGCTTTGTAAAAGCTATATCGCAGTCATGATAAAAAATTACTTCATTTTGCAATTCTGGAAAAGAAGTAAAATGCTGTTTTAAAATATTAGGTCTAATACTGGATATATAATTTTTATCAACTCTAGTATCATCGTAAAATGCAAAAATAACATTTGGGTATTTTTCTTTTAATTTATCAAAATAAGGATCAATAACGTTTTGAATAGCGCAAACAATATGTACGTCAGACATATTAACACCTGTTGACACAAAGCTATACAACATAACATCAATCTGCCACCCAAAGTATTGAGTGGCGGGTTGTGCACAAATATATTTCATTTAATTTAATTTTAACAAATTCCTTCGTCAATAACAACACCTGATGAATTAAGCTCAATCCACAACGCTCCAGCTTTATAGAATCCAGCGCCTGTTGTTGATGAACCATTAGATGTATCATATACCGTATCTCCAGTTGTTGGATAGGTGCCTGATCCATTATGGTATTTAGTACCACCTGTTGGGGCACTACACGCTGCTGCACTTGATGTTTCTGCAGTTGAATTAGTTGAGAAGCTAGTTAATGGGGCAGCGGTTGTAGTCGTGGTAGTTGTAGTAGTCGTTGTTGTTGTTGTCGTAGTTGTGGTCGTTGTTGTGGTTGTAGTCGTTGGAGACGTTCCTGTAGCAGTAGCTGTACAAGCTAATGTGGCCCCGGCATTTGAATATCCAGCGGGTACTTGTATTGAAACATCATAA
>Ga0208427_1001566_pt1 | contig 9851 bp, 16 predicted proteins | sample DEB08_DNA_FD_184532 | JGI IMG/M metagenome (GOLD analysis project Ga0208427, IMG submission 184532) | Aqueous microbial communities from the Delaware River and Bay under freshwater to marine salinity gradient to study organic matter... | ecosystem: Environmental > Aquatic > Marine > Coastal ...
TGGCAGGAGTAGCAGTACGAGTACCGTTACCAAAGCCAGTAGCGGCGTTAATCAGGTCAGTGTCAACTTGCAGAGCCAGTTGGTAGCCAGCGTCTTCAGTGTAGAACTGTCGCAGAGAAGACAGAGCCTGTACTTCTACGATGTCCTCAATCAGACGAGAGTACTCAAAGTGACGGTCAACAGTGACAGTCAACTCTGACTCAAGGTTAGCCTGAATAGTTACCGCAACAGCTTCTGCCTTAGCGTTAGCTGATCCACGGATGGGCTTAGGAATGTGAATAACGTCACCCTTCTTGCCAGTCATCGACAGACGCTTGACAAGGGGAGCCATCTTCAGGTTCTTTTGATAAGCGGCGATGATTTCATCGGACCAGATTTCGGGGATAAAAGTACCCGCCGCAGTTTTGTCTACTACAGCATTAGCTGTAAAATATGCACCAGAGGTTTCACCAGCCATTTTAATTCTCCTTAAATGTTAGGCTAGCGTACACGACCCTCTGCGTATGCTTTCAGTAATTCATCTGAAAGACTTTGGTAACGCTCTGGGTCTGTTCGCATAAGTTTAATAATGTCAGCACGACGATAAACTTTCTTGCGTGTTCCCTCCGCTGTTCCACGAGCGTTGCCTGTGCTGGCTGACTTCAGAGTGTTCTTACGTGCCTGTTTTTCAACGTTGGCGGTCTGCTGTGCTACTACTGCTCTCTCTTTCCAGAGGTTGAACAGTTCGTCAGCCGCATCGTAATCGTACCCTTGGTCTGCCTGAACAAACAACTGTGTTCGGACTTTTGACCCCTTGATCCACTCAGCAAACTTGGCGTCCTGTAGTATACTCTCCATATCGGGATGCTTGGATTTCAACTGTGCAAGAGTAGCCTGTTGTCTTGCTTGCTTTGTGTAAGCTTCTGCTTCTCTGATCTTAGGGTGATTGTCTATAGCTCTGTTAACAGCGTTCTGTGGATCTACAAAGAAATCTACGTCATCGTATTCTTGTTGCTGTTTTTGAGGTGCTTGTTGGATTGAGAGTTGTGTCTGAATGTAGTCATCAACGACCTTCCGTAACTCACCAACTTCCGTACTCTGTTTGCCTGAAAACTTCTCAAGCTCTTGGTGCATCTGTACAAGGTCTTCTACAGATTTACCACGGTACTTTTCCGGTACTTCTGGTTCTTGAGGTTGTTCCTCTTCAGGAGTCTCAATAGAATTTGTGGTTAGTTCTTCAGTTGTTTCCGTTGGTTCTTCTTCAGGACGCTCATCAAGTAATTGTGCTCGTGACATAATGTAAACTTACCCCGCCTATTATTAAGGTTATGGAGGATTAAAATGGGAAGTGACCTAAGACTAGGGTTCCCGACTAGATCGCCCAGCTTGCTCGTGTTCACGTACCCACTTCATGTGTCTGCCGGGAAAGTCCCCAGAAGACCCTTCGAGTATGTGTTGAGTTGCTGAAACGATTTTTGTAGCGTTAGCGCCACACCCGCACCTACTGGATGTAACGTCACCTTCTACAAATTCTTCAAAGGTATGTCCGTTTGTACAGCGAAAATCAAATACTTTAATCATCGCTAGTTTGCTCTTCGTAGTTGTTGTTAGTAGTAGCTTCAAAGTTAATTAGATAAGCTAGTACGTTTAGTTGTCCTTTACGTACATACAAATCGTTTTCATCTTTGGTAGCTTCTACGCTGTTGATTACGAGAGCGTTTTGTTGTAGTTCTTCGATTAACTGTTTCCAACCAGCGGTGTTAAACAGGTCAAAGTACTTGTTGTAATACTGTTCTGTTTCTTGATCTAGTGAGGCCATAAGGTTGTCTCTATATCTCCTATTATAACATATTTTTGACTAAAAGTCAAGTATTATTTATCGGTATTATTTACTTTTTTTTAGCTGTTTTAGCCGCCTTTTTAAACGCTTTGGCTGTAGGAGCGCCTTTAGATCCGGGTTTACGCATCTTTTCGCCAGAACCAGCGGCAATTCTCTTGCGTTTTGCGTGAATATTACTGTATAATCCCCTAGCCATCGTTATTTACCCTTTGGCTTTTTCTTCTTTTTACCTTTGTTATACATTTGCTTTCTCCTTTGCTTTTTTAGACAAATCCTTGTAGTGATACAGTCTTACAGAGGTCTTGCCGTGGGTTTTACCTGTGTGGAGCGAACCATCAGGCATTTTGTGCGTGTTCCCTGACCACAGGGTTCCATCACGCTTGTAGTGTTTCATGTTCTTAGCCATGTCACCATTTCACCTTGTTTGCCCAGTATGCGGCGCTCATCTTTCCTTTAGCAATGTTCTTAGAGTGTCTAGCCTTAAAGGACTTACGCCTCGCCTTTTCTTTAGCTGTCTTAGGATCTTTTCCAGCACCGCTGACTCCCTGTTGTCCAAATCGTATGGTTTTAACCTTGTCCCCTTCTTTAGCCACAACTACGTGTGACTTCGTAGGGTGATTAGGCGTCCGCTTCGGCTTGTTGTACCCGCTTACTCCCGCTCTTGCTAGTCTTGGGTCTTTCTCGCTCATTGACCTTGGCCTCCAGTTGGTCCAGTTTGAGTTGGAGCATTTCCAATTTGTCGAACTGGTCTTTGAACGCTTGGTTGATTTGGTCTAGGAATTTGGTCATTTCCACTTGTGTCATTAGCACGGGGTGTTGCTCCTCTAGATAATTGGTTGTTCATTGCCTTTTCTTTTATTGCTACTTCAGCAACCTTCAGTCGACGCTCAAACTCTTTGTCGTCTTCGTCACCTTCTCTGAGGTTTCGTGTGATTGCTTCAATCTTTTCAATCTCAAGCTCCTGTGGCGCAAGCTGTGCCTCCACGACGTACTTATTAGCCCTAGCCTGAGACTCTGCGGCTTGTCCTTGTAGGGCGGCAGTCTGCGCTTGCTGGAACTCAAGTTGTGCTTGTTGTGCTACCTGTGCCATCTGCTGTGCTTGCGGGTTAGGCTGTGACGCCTGTTGCATTGCCGCAATAAGCTCCTCACGGTTACTGAGGTTCATGTTGTCGATGATGCTCTGGATCAGCACAGGGTACAGTGGGCTGTCTTGCTTCATAGTCTGCAAGAGTTGCACCAACTGTGTAACCTCGTACTCACGAGCGATGATACCCAGAGTACTCGTAGCGTTAAACTTGTAGTCAGCTACAGGGTAGTTCTCAGGGTCAAACTGCATGTACCGGTGTGCGGCCTTGGTTACAAACGGGAGCAGGAAAGACTGCTGGAAGTTTATAAGAGTGCGCTTATGCCGCTTAATAATAGCACCAAGAGACATACTAATGCCAGCGGCAGTAGCTTCACCATTGACTTGTCCCGCAATGCCAGCGGAATCCACGGCTCCAGTTGCTTGTTGCACCATCTGTTGAAGGCTAGCGGCTTGTGCAAAAGTGATTTGCCCCACTTGCCCAAAGTTGAAAGGTTGAAGTATTTCACGGGGATCTCCATTAGTTAGTATCATCTTGCCGGGACGTACTTCTGGTCTAGCGCCTCTAGGTAATCTAGTTGCGTCAATCGCCAGCATAGGATGAATAGTAAGTGACAAGGCATCAATACGTGCCCTAAGTTCTGTATCTAGCGCCTTCTGGCTGTTGTAACCCTTCTCGCACACTCCACGTCCCCAGAAGCGTCCGGGCACTACGTCCCAAGGAAACGCCACCACGGGCCTGTCGTTCATCATGTAAGGGTTAGCTTCTGCCTTCAAGAGCGTACCGCCGTTAGCGATAACTACGATAGCCTCAACGTACTTTGATTCGTCTTCTACGTCTACGTCTTCAGCCTCTAGCAACTCACGAGGCACAAGACCGTAGTACTTGGTTAGTCGTACCTTGTCATCGTTGTAGATTGTGAGGTCTTGGTCAGGCTCTAGGTCTGCGTCAGGAGCCGCTGATTCAATCAGTGCCTCTCTGTACACGCCTTGCTCCTGTAGTAGCTCTACGCTGTGCTTAGACACAAACTCGTCCACAGCGACACCCATAGCGTCCTCAACAGACGTAGCTACAGGATCAATCAGGAAGTTCTGAGGCAACACAGGCTTCAGCTTAACTACAACCCTGTCGGTAATGTTGACGCCTACAGCAGTCAACTGTCCGTCCATGATCGGCTGTGTAGCTGGAGCCATCTCCTTGATTTCTTCCAGCGTGATCTCACCGATGCCTGTGCCAAACACAGCGGCATTAATGAGACACTCAGCGACAGCCTTACGGATCTTACAGGCTTCAAAGTCTTCTGTCAGTTTCTTTCTGAGGTACAGGATGTCCTGCTTGTCTTGGTCGTTAGTATCGTCTTCTATATCGAACCACTTACCTCTGCCAAACGTGGCTTCTTCTAGCTCCGCTACGTTAGACTCTACAGCTTGCTGAAGCGCAGGAGAGATAATTCTAGAACGTTCCGATGCTCTTTCGGAGTCAACAGGGTCCCATTGACCTCGCCATAACCTATAGTATTCTTCAAATTTTTGTTCGTAGTTTGACTCATAGTGATCTCTCCAGTTTTCACACTTGGTCATCACCCACTCTTCCAGAGACTCCTCTATCATTAGAGGATCTGGGCTGTAAATATCTTCTGCCATCTTAGGTTCCTTAAAGTACAGCAACGCAGTACCCTAGTGTAAAAAACACTACAGTACTGATTGCGTATATTCCGTAGGTATTGAAGGGTCTGAAAACTTTCACTGTTAGTATCCTGCTACTACGTCTAGTATCTCGTGGTCGTCAATCTCAAAGTCGTAACTGTACGCAACTTTAGCTAGCTGGTCTATGTACGCCAGAGCGTCAATCAAGTCATCGTGTGTTAGTGCGTCAGGAAACTGAAAGAGTTGGTCCAAGAACCTACTGTTCCACTCGCCTTTGCTCAAAGTTACAAATCCGTTTTCAAAGCGCCCCTGTAGCGCCCACATAACCCTGTCGGTCTTCTTCTTGTTACCGTGGGTTAACTCTTCTACCCTGAAGAACTGCCCGTAGCGCTTCATCAGGTCCATCAGGGGAGACATTACAGCTTGCTTTGCAATCCCTCGTTCAATACCAACGCTAACGGGTCTGTAGTCTCTAACGGCCTGAAATATCTTGGTGGCAGTCTCGTTAAGCTCCCACCGCCCATGTATAATGTTATCAACGTACCAGCCATCAGTACCAACTTTAACAACAGCGATTGCGGTTTCATCAAGTTTAGTGTTCTTCGTCCGTTTCTTGTTTACGTCCTCAAAGCCAGCCAAGTCAACAGCGATGTAGTAGTCTCCGTCTTCTGGCTCTTCTCCGAACTTGATCCAATCTTCTTTGAACATCTCTGAGCCTCTGGCTTCAAACGAGGCCATGAACTCTTGTCTAAAGGCGTAACTCGACATTGATTTCTTCGCCATGTCGATTTCAGCGGCGTCCAAGATTGGGTTGTCGTAGCTGGTGAAATGCCAGCCCCTGTAAGTCTCATCGTCACCTAGCTCTGCGTACTTGTACAGTTCGTAAAAGTGGTTCCTGCCCATAGGCGTACCTATGAACAACGCTGATCCCTTCTGGTCAGCGAGTGCTGGACGGAGAATCTGTTCCCATACGTCAGGCTTCATGTCTGCGTACTCGTCCATCACGAGAAACTTCAAGGACACACCACGCATTGTCTCTGGCCTGTCGGCTCCCTTGAGACTAATCGTGGCCCCGTTGACCAGCCTGATCTGGAGGTTGTTGATGTGAGATCCAGATATAACAGGGTGTCCTAGCTCCATTAGGGTCTGCCACATGATGTCACGGGCTTGTCCCTGTGTGGGCGCAACGTAAAAAACGTGTCCTTTGTCGGACTGTAGGGCGTTGATAATCAACATCCAAGCGGCTAGGCGGGACTTCCCTGTCCGACGCCCAGCGGCTACTACTTTGAACCTAGTAGGGTCAGAGTATACCTCTTGTTGCCAAGGCAACAGTTGTACGTTGAGGTCGGTCAAACGTTAGTCTTCCCACCTATCGTCGTTCTCGTCGTACTTACCGTCGTTGTTAGTGTCACAAGCTCGTTGCCACGAGATCATGTCAAACGTCAGACCCTCGCTCCACGGAATGTACGCTTTGCACCATGCGTGTGAGCCTACAGTAAAGTCATCAGTCTCTTGAGGCACGTAGTCACGCTTGGTCCAAGGCTCTTGAGCGTAGAAGTGAGTGTCTTTGTTCTTCATTATCTTTTGCTTAAACAACGTCACGTTAGGAGTAGTGATGTAGATTTGTTGATTTTTGTCCAACGTGTACGTAGACCCGTCGTCAAAGTTGATTACAGTTTGACTGAGGGCAAAGGGCGAGAACAAGAGTAAAAAGGCGAGGATGTGTTTCATGTATCAGTTTCTCCTAGTAAGTTTAACGATGTTAAGGCTTCTCTAAAGTCCTTAGATCCACCAAAGTGGTAGAACACTTGTGGTATAGAACGTTTGCCTGTCATAGTTTCTACTAAGTCCCAACCAGCTTGACCGGGAGGCATCTGTACGTACTTGTAGTCCATGTTGAGTTCTTTGAGTGTCTTTTTTACTTGCCTACACGCAGGACACCAATCAGCACCCAGAAAAGTAATCACGGTTACGCTCCGTTAAAGTTTACGAGAGATGCCGGGGCTGGCAACAGATCAAAGGTTACAACTACTTCTAAATTTCCTGCGCTGGTTGCTTGGCACTTTACTGCTTCACCTTGGTGCAAGACAAACATAGGACCACCACCGTTACCTAGTGTTTGTCTACCACCACCAGCTACGTTAGTTCCGTCAAAGATGTACGCTTGTGGTGTTCCAGATACGTCCCAGTACAAGTCAATGCTGTTTGTAGCACCGCCGTGGTTGGCTATAAACACGTAGTTTACAACAGCGTGAAACCCGTCAGGAATAGTAAACATTGTAGTTAACGTAGTGTTTGTTAGAGTCTTGTGTTTAGTGTATAACATCAGTAAACCCAAATCACCGGAGCAGAGCCCCGTGTGTCTACGTGGATAAAGTCACTAGCGACACCGATACCAGTAAAACCCATTGCCAGAGCTTCTCTTATTATCGTGTACCGTTGAGCAGAGTTAGTTATTTTTATGTCTGCCGCTATTCCTTGCGAATGAGTTCCCGGTACATCTTTCTTTGCTTCTATCGGGTGCTGGACGGATCTAAAGCCGCTAGTGATAACAAAAGGAAAACCACACCGATCCCGTAGTTCATCTACTTTCTCCATGAACTCAGGTTCCATGTTGTTTTCACCTGTGTGTTGACAGTTAAATTCAGCTACTGTGAAGTATCTCAACTTGTTTTGGTCCTCAAGTACTCAAAGAAGAGGGTAGATTGGCCTTCAGCCTCGTCAATCAACGAGTTCGCCTTCGATTGTACTACTCTCTGGATAGCTAGAATCAACTGTTGCGCCTCCAACCCCAGTGATATTAATCTGGATCGCACTTCTCCCTCCATCTTTGGTGACCTCCTTCTCAAATGCACCTACAGGTAGTATTCTGTCCATCACCAGCTTCCATGCGGCGGCTTGGTTCTTGTGGTCGTGGTCCAGTGCGGCCTCAAATATCGTCTCTAGTACCTTGACTGACTTAGGACTCGCTAGCATACGAGCTTTGTACTCGTTAATTATAGCGGCGTCACCTTTTGGACGCCCACGGACCCCTCTGCCGCCCTTAGATTTAGCTGATATTTCTTTCTTTTTTGGTCTACCCCTAGACCTCTTACGTAGATTAATCTTTTTTCTAGCCTCTGCTTGGGCTTCTAGGGTGTTTTCTTGAGGTTCTAGGGTGTCATCTCCCGACATTCTCCTGTTTCCTTGTGTTTAACGCTAGTTCGCATGAGTCCCCTACCTAGGTTGTGACATATGAGGGGATCTATACGAACTGTTTAGTAGTAAACTAAGCCCCGCATCTGTGTAACTAAGTACAACCTAGTATATACTGTATATTATACCATATTTTTACTCAAAAGTCAAGCATTATTTATAGTAAATAAGTCACAAGTTATACTTAGGGACACTACATTTACACTTGTGGCCCCGGCCTGAGTAAATCACGAGGTAAATCAGGAGGTTGTACACGAGTTAAAACCACTCTTTTTTACCTATTTTTTAGCTGATTTCACTCTTTTGGGTGCATAGGTGGGTACAACTATAATTAACACAGGTCAACCCCCTCCCCCCGTGTCAAAACAAAGGGCACCCCCAGTCTAACACAAGACCAACACGATTGCAAGGAAAAACATTGGTAATATTCACGAGGCATCAGGGGTTGACACGAGGCGCAGACTGTGGTAGTCACGAGGGGCCAAGGACTACCATAGATGGCACGGGTTGTCAAGCGTTTTATCACTGGTAATATTCACAAATGATTGTGGGTTGACAAGTGTGTGAGCCTATGTTGGACCCTCTGGCTAACCGCAAGCATACTCAGCGCAAGTTGTCAATAGATAAATTCATGCAACCTTTTATACACGGGCGCACGTGCGAGTAACACAAGTGCCAGGGATTTGCAATAGTCTGACTGTGGTAATATTCACACAAAAGAATACTTGCACACTCACGAGATAGCTGTACAATGGGAACCATATCAAGGTAATCACATTAACTATATAGAGGGTAATCAATATGACTATTAATGAAATCAGAGTAATAGCTAAGCTGTTCTACGGCGAAGCCGATGCCTACGATAAGAGTGCATCTTATGAGCAAGTAGTGGAAACCATGCGAGACATTAGCGAGTTTAGGTTTCAGATAGCGAGAGAAAAGTGCTACCTTAACGGGTATACGAAAGATTACGATTCATTCACTAAGTTTATGGCATCATAAGGAGGGTTGTATTACTGGTAGGCCTAGGGTACGCTCTGGGTCTACTGGTAAGCCAACCGGCTTAACTTGAAACCTAAACCAAACGAGGGTACATACTCATGGATAACGTAACACGCACAAAGGTATTCGGACGTCACACAATCTTGCGTAAGCGTAAGGTAATCAAACTACCGGCAAACTACCGCAAAATGAAGTGCTTTCATTCGTTCGATTGGGGCTACTGGACGCTGTACATTGAGCACAGCAAGCCACAGAAAAAGGTAAATATTTCCATTAACGATAAGTGATCTTGTGTTTAACAATGGGCATCTGATACGGTGCCCATGATTAAACATACGAAACATACGAAAGAGGGTTAAACCATGTCAAACACTAGACATTTAAGAGTAGCGAAAAACGACATTAGCGGACTATGGGAATTTAGGGTAGATAGTCGCCTAGTCTCTGCCCACGAGACGTATACGGGTGCGGAAGATCGGTTATACTCTTATGATCTCATGTATTCAGTGCAGGGTATCGCCACAGAAATAGTGTTAGACACTAGGGGAATTTAATCATGCTTAAACGCAACACAAACGAGGGTAACACAATGTATTTTGATAGGTTTGATATATGCGAGGCGTACTATGCGTTTGCCACAGACTACCACGGTGGTCAATGGTCGCCAGAATACGCCATACTAGGCAGACTGCAACGTATGGGATACCGTGCTGGTTTCGGTGGTGTGACATACGACGCCTTGACAGAGAACGGTAAAGCAATTTATGATAACCTAGTCAGCAAACTAGAGAGGTAACACTATGCTTAAGCTATCGAAGGCCTCTAAGATGCCATGCCGATCATGGTCACTACAAGCGTTAGACACTTGTCCAGCGTCCAGAGACGCCGACGGTAACCTAGTGCCAGCTTGTTCTGGATGCTACGCCACCACGGGAAACTACCGGTTTAAGAACGTCAAGGCACCACGGGAACACAACCGTGACGATTGGAAGCGTGACGATTGGTGCGACGATATGGTGGCAGAGTTAGACAGCGACAGATACTTTCGCTGGTTCGACTCTGGTGATATGTATGACATTCGACTAGCGAACAAGATTCTGGAAG